>WNFI01107183.1_pt1 | contig 37133 bp, 68 predicted proteins | sample 5400471 | NCBI WGS metagenome assembly WNFI01 (sample SAMN13153348, study PRJNA577476) | soil metagenome | isolation source: 100 cm saprolite on Douglas fir-dominated hillslope | place: USA:California | collected 2013-09-17 | reverse complement strand
CGAATAGCACTGCGATGGATAATACCGAGCCATTCATGCACGCGATATTGATATTGACCATCCGCGGCGCAATGTACATGCAGGAACGAGACTTCTTGCGGTGAGAACAACGGAGCCAATGCAGAGATACCCTCAACATCGGTGTAGATCAGAAACTTGGCTTTGCTCTGGCTATGCGCCAGTGCTGCCCGGATCGCCGGTAAAGTTGCCAAAACGAATTGGCCGATATACTGCCCATCCCAGACCGGGACAACAATATTCCAAAATGGTTTTTCGTCCACGTCAGGCTGCCTTCGCTAACAGCGGTTGGCAATCCTGCCACGCCCGAGTCAGCACGTCATAGTCATCGCGCTGCCAAACGATACGCTGATCAGAGCGACACCAAGGGAATTGTTCGCCTACGTTGATTCCATGAGAATCGATCCAGAACTTCGGCGTGTTGGGAAAGAATGGATCTTTAGCGTTAACCTCATTGAACATCAACCATGGCCGGTCACCGAACAACGCGAGATTCCACGGCCCATTGGGCACAAATATGTTGCACTTGGCCCGCTCATACATCGCCATACGAATGTCGATGTTCAGCGCAGCTATCGGGCAGGTTTGGTGATTCAATAAAGGCTCTCCCGCCATAGCAGTGTCTCGGACGAAGATAACATTTTCGCCCTCGGTCTTAAGATCGTCAGCAAATTTCAGCCAATTGGCAATGTTACTATTGCGATGCGCCCAATCCTTTGATTCTCTCAAGGTCACAACAACTGGCGTTTTGCTATGGGCCAGAAACGAATCGACCATCTTTCTGGCCGCTTCAGATGCGCGCAATGTCGGGACTTGCTCACCAGATTTTGCTGCCTTGGTCACATCGCGATAGACAAACATATGCTTGCTTCGGCCGTGAACTGCGTCGGGATCTTCCACCGCTCCGATCAAAGTCAACAAGGGACGTATGACGTTGACGTACATGCCCTGTCGATATTCGTTGTTAAGTCCGCGCTTGCCATCCTGCCCATAAGTAAAGCCAACCTTTAACGGAGCCGGAGCGCCTTCTCGCACCCTCGTCATCTCCGCATCGATCAACCAAGCCAGAAAGTCAAAACTCAACGGAGAATCACCGACATTGTAACATACGTTGTCGGCTCCAATATCTTGATCCGAGGTCGGCCTCGTGTTAACGCGCGCCTCCCCGATCATGTTCAGTTTAAGCCGGTCGAGCACGAAGTTGACGGGAAAGGCATCAAATGTGCCAGCAAAATCGCTAACGACAAGATCGGGATGGCGGAATAAAGTCACAGTGGCGTGGCTGACCTTGCCCTTTTTGGCTTCTTTGAGCCAACGCTCAAGCATGGTTACGACGACGTCATTACCGTAGGCCTTGCTGCCTTTCGTGCTTTTCAGCATCGTGTCTATTTCTTTTCCTTGGCTTCTTGCTTGCCCATCACCTTCTCGTGCTCATGCTTGGAGACTTCGAGATCGTGCTGGTCGCGGGCAAGCTGATGCTCGCGATCGGCACCAGCTTGTTCATACCCTTGCTGGTCGCGCGCGAGATCTTGCTTATCAGTCGCAAGCCGATGCTGGGCAATGCCAAGGCCGTGACGCTGACCATGGTCAAGTGCGGACAAATGCATCTCGTTGTGCTTGTGGCCATGTTCATGGCCCATCTGGTGCGCCTGGAAAATGCTATCAGTCAGACTATCGGCTTTATCTGCCTCAAGCTCTTTGTTGCCCAAGGATACCTTGGCCATGGCCGCGAGTCCCATCATCAATGAAGAACTGGCCGTCTTCTTGTTCTTCTCGATCTTCGACAGAACCTCTTGCTGCTGAAGATTGGCCATCGGATTGGGTTGTGGCGGGCCTTTCTTGATGAATCGGGTACCGCCATCGCGGTATCCGGCCGCGCCAAAGATCTCTTCCATGACCGCTTCCGGATCAATCTGCAACTCGCCCGACTGGAATTGCGGAGCGTGCTGAAGGATCGGGAATGCCAATGACGCAGCTTGGGCAAATTTCTGCAATCGCTGCTGCGGGTCTCCGGCGCCAAGGCCGGCACTAACCCGAAGCGTTACGTTTTCTTCCAATAGTTTATCATCGATCTGGTCGATGCCGTGCTTCTGAAACATCTGAGCGCGCTCGCCCACCAAGCCAAGCACGATAGGATCGGATTCGTAATACTGCTCCAAGTGCATGATCTGCATGAGCACGCGCTCGACCCAAGTCTCGATCCAGATACGAATATCGTATTCCTGCACCGCATTGGCGGTGCCCGCAACCAGCTTCAATCCACCCAGAGTGCGCGACAACGAGTTGGAATTCTCTGCCGTCTGGCCATTGAATTGGCCGGCAAGATCATCCATCTCAAGCTCAAGCTCGCGCGACATCATGGGGACAGATTGAGGAATATCGGGAGGGCGATCCCAGGTCACATCATCCTTGTTCTGCACTAGAATGGACGAACCATGGGCGCGACGCTTGACCTGGTCGAGATCAATAGCGCGTCCGCGCACAACCTTCGACACCGGCATGACGTTTTGCTTGATGGCATCGAGCGAAAGGTTTGCGAGATCATTCAATTCAAGCTGCAGCATCTGCCAGGATTCGACCGGGCTCATCGGGAACAACCGGTGGGCTTCCAGGCTGGCAATGCCCAAGATCAACGGGCGCTGGCCCGCCTGCTCGGGATAGACCTCTCGAACCGGTTTCGGATCGGTCAAATAGGCGCGATCCGAAATCGAATAAAAGGTCCAGTCTTCGCCGCCAAACCGCATATAAACTTCGTAGACCCACACGATCTGGAAGTGTGTCCCGGTCTGCGTCTCGTCCAACCGATCAAGCCCCATCTCGCGGGCGCGGCGAATAGCAGTCACAGTCACTTCGCTCGCGGCTCCCGCGGTGCGCAAGATCGCGTCGTCAACCTCTTTCCAGGGGCTGACGGGAGAACGCATCTTCTCCTTGACTTCCTCAACCTGCATCGGCCATTTGATAATGATGTATTGCGCCGACTGTTCGGGCTCGACCCAATTGGCCGACGGGTCGATGATAAAATTTTCCGGCGGGATCAGTTGGCAATCGGGGCGGTCGATATCTGGCGACCAAACCTCATGCTCGACTTCGCCATAAACCCCATCCTCGCCTTCAACCATCTCCTTCTGGGTTCCCAACCGACGCAGTTCGAGCTTCCACGATTGCTTGGACAGGCAAATGCCGGTCATGAGCGAATCTTCACGGGCGCCCATGCAGATCGGAAACCACGGGATCGACGCCTTGCCCGACGTCCGGTCGGTGCGATAATTAACGAGTTCCTGCATCACAGCGGCAGCAGCGCGTTGGCGTTGGTCACCTTCATTGCCGGGGAGACATTGAATAGCGGTGACGCTGCCAAACATCGAGGCAGCAACCGCAGCCATGTCTTTGCGCACGGCCGAGCGCGTCTTGGGACGAAAGAACTTCGACCGGTTACGCCAGTCCGGCCGGGTATATTTGGATCCGACGAAGTGCTCCTGGTGAAAAGCACGGTAAGACTGGGTCCAGGCCTTGCGGTTGACTTGCGCCAAATAAAGGTTGGACTGTTGTTCGGCCTCGCGCACAAGCTGGAGAAAATCAACTTTCGGCTCGAAGCCGATGGCCGCCGAGGCATCGCCCAGAGACTCGGCCTGTGCCCGCGATTCGATAGAGCCTGGCTCAAACGGATTAAGCTCATCCTGGGTACCGCCGGCACCGGTTCCGGGATGCTGGTTGAAGTCCTTGCCGACGCCAGGCGGCGAGGCCGGGGAATTGCCCATAGCCGTGCCAGCCCCAAACGCGACGGGACGTCCCTTTCCGTGCTGGAGGTTATCTGTATCACCCCCGGCTGTTTGTGCGTGATCTTCCCCGTGCGGGAAGTTGCGAACAGGAATAGAAATTACTCCGGCACGCGGCGTGACGGAAGAGCCAACGCTGAGTGTTTCTCGCGCGCCTCAAGGAAGGCACCAAGACTAAACCGGTCGCGCGGCAATTTATAGCGTTCCAAAAGCTCTCCTCCCGCCCGCATCAGCAGTTCACGGGTCAATTCATCAGTCGTAAGATTTATGGCCCAATACTTGTTGATTCCCATCAGGATAGGAATCGAGAAATACGCCATTTTGTTGCGGCCATCATAAATACAGCGCCAGGGAATGCCGCGGTAGACAGAAGTCAAAATTTTGTGCATCCAGTCGGCATTGGCAAGATCGTAATGCTTGAACCTATCGTCATCATCAGCCGGGGCTTCGTAACTTTTCTCCACGACCATATCGTGGAGGCCGCGCTCCGAGACAAGCTCGGACCGAATCGTAACTGGATCGTATGGCATTACGGTAGCGGGAAAAATCCAATTGCGGCATTGGCGAGTACCGTGCCGGTGGAAAAGACTTGGTCAAATTGAACGTCCAAGATCGTGTTGCCAGCGGCCAACGTCAACGTCGGGGTACTACCATCGAGCAGGCGTAATTTAATGGTATTTCCACCAGTTTCGTTGCCAAGAAAAATCTTGTGACAGATCGGACTAAGAACCGTTGTGTCGCTCTGCGTAATAGTCGTTGATCCAGCCATCGCCGCTACCGGCCGCCGATCACTCTCGCCCTCTCTAGCCATTATGCCGCCTCTAATTTCTGGTTATAAAAATCATCCCATGCCCGGCACAGGATATCGTAATCGTCGGCTTTCCAAATGATGCGCTGATAAGTCCTCGACCAGGGAAATTGCTCGCCCTCGCTAATCCCCTGATACTTGGTCCACCATAGTGGCGTATTGGGAAAGAATACATCCCAGCTACTCACCGCATTGAACATCAACCATGGTCGCGTACCGAATAAAGCCAGATTCCAAGGACCGTTTGCAACAAAGAGATTGATCTTGGCCTGCTCATAAAGCGCCATACGAATGTCAAGATCCTTGGACGCTTCGGGATAAGTCGTGTATCCCTCAAGCAGAACCTCGGCTTCTTGGGTATCGCGCACGATGATCACGCGCTCACCATCAGCCTTAAGCCGGTCCGCAAACTTAAGCCACGCCTTCATGTTGCTATTGCGGTGCGGCCAGTGCTGGGCCTCGCGTAATGTAATAACAACAGGCGGCGGCTCGGACCATCCGATCAACGAGTGCGCTACCGTGTACATAGCCTCATCCGAGGCCTGTAGAATGGGGGCCTTTTCGCCAAGATGCTTGACGGCATGCGTAACATGGCCGTAGACGTAAACTTCTTTGTTGCGACCAAGCAATGCGCGTTCGTCTTCGACGGCCCCGAGCAGCTTCAGCATCGGACGCGCGAGGCGGTCCAGCATCAAATTGCGAGACTCGGTCTGCTCATCTTCCGCTTCGCGCGCAAACCCCACCTTCAACGGAGCGGGCGCCCCCAGTCGAACCCTGGTCATTTCGGCATCGATAAGCCAGGGCAGGAGGTCGAAACTTAATGGCGCTTGATTGAGATTGTAGCAAACGTAGTCCGCCCCAAGCGTCGGATCCCGCGGCGGGAGCAAACGCTTCTCTCTCGCCTCTTGGACATTGGATCTAAGCTTAGCCAAGGTAAAATCCATCGCCAGTTCCATATCGACGGAACCGGTAAAATCGTTGGCAACCAAGTCTGGATATTGGCAAACGGCAATTGCCGCGTAGTTAAGCCTACCTTCTTTGGCCCTAGCTAGCCACCGCTCCAGCATGGCAACAACTTGTTTGTTGCCATGAACTGGCGCGTGTGGGGCTTCTTCTAGTGGTCGCATTTGGTGCGTTAGTTCGACAGCACCGTGTGCCACTGACCGGCAGTTGCACAGTAAAATACCGCCGTTTTGTTTGCCGCAACAGAGAAAGAGCCACCGGACCCTGCTGTATTGATCAGTTCAATGCCGGCAGGAAAAACGTTGATCGAGCTTGTGCCCGCGTTGATAACCGTAAGCTCCATACCGGCCACCGACACCGGAAGTAGCGCGCTACAAGTTGCGCCCACAACCGTGGAGAAGCGCGCCACAGAAGTCGTAATTGGTGTGGCACCAGCGCTCGCGCCGCCAGACAAAGCCGTAAGACCGTCTGCGGTCGAAAACGTCGGCAACGATCCGGAATAGCCGGTGCCGATGTCATGCACGTACCACTTTCCAGCCACGGCACAGGTATAAGCCAATGCCGATCCCGCCATCTGCGTCACGCCCGTAGCAGTCGCAACATCGTTGATGGTATCCGGGCTGGTGCCAAAAACCTGTATTGAGTTTGAGGCGTGGGAATTTGTGATAAAGATCGTCATGCCAGGTACAGACGGCGGCAGCTTGCAGCCATCCTTGGCGCTCGCAACGGTGGTGAAGCGATTGATTTGCGCCTGAACCACGGCAGAAGTCGCTTGCGTACCGCTAGCGGTTGCCGTAAGCGCGTTGGCCTGTGAAACAAGCTGAAAGTTACCAGAGTAGCCGAAGCCTGCTTCTTGCAGGGCGGCGCCGACGCTGATACTGGGAGACTGAGTCATAATATGTTTTCCTCAAATAAGAAAAACCCCCAAACAGCGGGGGTGGTTGGGGGGTTTAGATTCTCGAAAGCTTAAAAGAAGTCCATGTAGCTCCACTTTGAGTCGGACGCAGCGGTCCGATCAAAGCCGGGAAGATAACCAATAGACGTTCTGCTCGTAAGAGCATTACCAGCCTCAAACGAGGCCAGGTTCACGGTGCCATCGGAATTCACAAGTATGATTATGGCCGGGCAGATAACATGCGTAGACGGAATTTGGAAGAGAACAACCTGGCCTATCTTGGGTCCCTCATTTTTATCATTCGTAGCCATTATCTAGATCCAGATATTATGGGTTGGGCAAGTTAGTTCCAGGCGCAAGCTGTCCCGGAGTCAGCGGTGGTGGTTCTAGCTGGTCATCGACCCCAAAGGGTTGCCCGACCGGGTAGACATTGGAATGGCGGTTGTAACTGCCTCTCTGATAGGGATCGGCAAGAAAATTTCGGCCATCAAATTCGTACTCGACCTCGCGATGCTTGAGCCGCTCAAATTCCGGATCGGCGCGAACCACCAATGAGCGATACGGTATCGCCAAGGTCGTGACCTTGGTCGGCGGCCGATAAATAAACTTGGTCCAACTGAAGGTCGCGCTGCCACCTCCAAGCACAAATGGCGTAACATCAGCAACCAACGGAGGCGGAGCGACAAGAAGAAGAACGTTATTTCCGGTCAGTACAAAAGCGCCGGGACTTACCGCAAGAACCGTTCCTTGCACAAACTGTATAGCATTCCCGGTTAAGCTATAAGTCGTGACGCTAGTGACTAGCTCGGTATCGAGAACCGCCGCCCTACCGGTGAATGTAAACGCACCAGTGGCCGCGACCATCGCCACATTGGCGCTGATGACAGGATTGATAAACTGCTGGTAACCGCGCCATTGGGGCGCAAGCATACCAGAATAAGTCTGGAAAATTTGCATCTATGGGCGCCCTATTCCGCGCACCGATTATTGATTTATTTCACTATTCTGAGTAAATGACTTCATACGATGACCCAGAGGCATCGACTCCGGCAACGTTGCGACACGACACTTGCCCTTGGAGAACACCATTGATGATCATCCACTCTTGTCCCAGCGGAAGCACTAGCATTCCACCGCCGCCTTGCGCATTCCAATCTTGCGCCCACAGGTTGCCGGCGGGATCAGCCGCGAGCACAGGAGCAGTCACGAAGGTCCCCACGCGTCCACCAAACGAGGTATAGTTCGGTTGATGAAAACCACTAGTCAATGCGGTAAAGGTCGATGTTCCCTGCGTGGTCGGCCGCGTCCAGCGAGTACGATACCCAGTGGAGGCAGCTAAACGCCCACCCCAGCCGATAGCCAGAACCTTGCCGACTACGCCCGCGGTCTGCGAATCAACCGTATAATTGTCTTGGTTCGTGGCAGGCGTAAACGCGCCGTTACCGCACGTGAGAGTTGGCATATTTCAAATTCCTAAAATTTTGGCGTTTTGTTGACGCCGATAAAGATCTGCAACCGCGTGTTCGATATTCTTTTCAAATACCTCGCAGCCAAATGTTCTTGTGCGCTCGTAGCATATCAGGCATAGTGGTTTGGCACAGATAAAACATATACCGCCGTTTAGCTTCCACTCGGCCTTCGGCATGGCCTGTTGGCAATGCGAACAGCCGAGCACATCGCCTTCGGACAATTTTCCACCCGAGGGGCGGTCGTCGTTGCGGAAGTACCCAGTGCCATCAAAGATTGATTTCATGGCAGCACCATTATAACGGATTGCGAAATGAGGTCTGCGCCTGTCGCTGGTGTATAGGTCACAACAATGATGCCTTGGGCACCCGCGCCGCCCGCAGCCGCGCTAGCTACCGCGCCACCGCCGCCACCGCCGCCGCCATATTTACCTCCTGCGCCACCGTTTGACGGAGTTGATCCACCATCATAACCGCCGCCACCGGCACCACCGCCAGAGCCGGCAGTGCCTCCACTATTGCCGGACACCGTCCATTCTGTACCTGCACCGCCCGTACCGGCCGCCGCCGATTGCGCATGAAGATTGCCACCGCCACCGCCACCGCTCGAACTCGCTGACGAAGACCCAGCAGCGCCAGGATTTCCTGCGGCACCACCAGTCCCCCCCACCGTACCAGAGCCATTTGCACCAAGGCCGCCATTACCTGGCGCGCCTCCATTAGCACCAACAGTCCCGCCGCCACCGCCGCCGCCGCCGCCGCCATCAAGGCTACCACCGTTTCCAGCATTTGCCCCCGCACCATTTGGGCCACCGGCGCCACCGCCACCGGGAGCCCCCGTGCCACTTGCGGTAGCTGTTCCGCCAGCGCCGCCGTTAAAATTCGCCGCCGCACCGGTGCCCCCCGTACCGCCTGCACCGCCTCCGCCAACGGAGGGGGAGCCTGCTATACCTTTCTTTGCAACTACCGTAGTAGTATTGAAAGTTGTATCCGCTCCATTCGTTCCGCCAAACCCAGCAGCACCACCGGGACCACCTGTTCCAACAACGTAAGGAATAGAAGCCGCTGGAGTTAGAGTTACATTTGCCGCCTTGCGATATTCACCACCACCGCCACCGCTACCTGCGTTGGTAGAGTTAATCCCACCCGCACCTCCGCCACCACCGGCAATACACTCAATCGTGTTACTGGCGTTGTTCCAATCGCCGGGGACAGTCCATGTGCCCGCACCAGTAACAGTCAAATAAATAGTAGGCATTAAGCAAGCATCCTCATGCCGGCAGCACCGCAAGCTGTGCGGTCAACGCCGTAATGACGCCTTGATAAACCGTAATCACCTGGTTAAATACACTCGCGGTCGATGGCGCATCCATCGGAATGGCGGCGCGCATAATCATGCCAGAGCCGTTAATGGTCACAGTCGCGGAGAATTCGCTCGACGTGGCCCCGGCGGCAACCGCCGCCTTGAGTTGATCGATGGCGCTCTGCACAGCATTGATCTCGGTCGCCAACGATCCGGCTTGGGTAGCCTGGTTAAGCGTAAGAACCATAGAATTCCCCCCTCATTAAGCGATCGTCAGCACGCCGTTGACGGCATCGAACTGTACGGTAAAGCTATTGCCGTTGGTCACGCTGACGGCACTGCCATAATCATACCAGCCGATCAAAGGCTTTAGCGGACTTCCGGGAGTCGAGTTATAGAGCACGACATAGCGAAATGTTGCTATCGAGCCACCCGAGGCGGTAAATACAACGTTACTCAGAATCAGCTTATAGGTACCGCTGGTTTGCGACCCAGAGACAAAGGCTGCCGTTGATCCGCCCGCGCTATAACCGTTGGCCGCCGCAATCTCGGTGATATCAGCAAAGACCGCGTTGGTAGCAACCGGCGCAACGTTCGAGAACGCGATCTTGAGCGTATCGGTGTCAAGATTGTGAACTTTTTTTGCCAAATCTTCTACGAATTGGTTGAATTTGTTGAAAGCTGCCATTAAAATCTATCCAGTTAAGCGTCAGCGAAATAATCCGTCGTATCAACTGCGCCGCCTATCATGTCTTCACTAAGCCCTTCGGTATCACGGGATTCGTGCATCGATGGCCGCGACGGATCGATATCGAAGATACGCGCCGTCGCATCTATCAAATCATCATGAGGGGCGTAAGGAAACGAGCGGGCCTCTTCCATGAAGGCACAGGTCAGATCGTAGATCTCGCCCTCTTCGTCAAAGCGACGAATGGCGCGCACTACACGATGCGCCTGACCCGTATCCATATGGTGGGCTTGATTCTTGGTGAGTCGGATTAGCGGGCGATAAACGATCTGCCCGACGTTGTAGTCGCTCTTGCGTCCGGCCGCCCGCGCCTTCTGTGCATCAAGCTCACTCCACACCGACCATAAACAATCGTTGTCTCCAGGCCGAATACTCACGCCCTGGTGCCAAACCACGGCCGGGAGGTAGAACCTGCCCGAGCGCATATCCGGCTCAAGTCGCTCAACCCGGTCGCGCTTGGAATGTCGTCCCTCGCGCGGGAAGTTGAGTTCTTCAACCGGAAAAAATATGTTGTCGCGCTGTTGATATTCCTCGATAACTTCGGTATCAACCTGGGCACCGTAAACTTCATAGCCGACGCGAACGAACTGGACGCCGGGATGACGGGTCCATTTATCATAAAGATCCTTGAGCCGATCCCAGCGTTCTTTAAGTTTCATGCGGTGACGGTAGCCATCGAGCAGGAATTTGTTTCCCGCTGGATCGATACCAATAACCGCAATCGCCGTGCGATCGGAACCCGCGGAATTGCCGGAACGCCGTTTGCCCTTGGAGGGGTCGCACAGGATATAGACGTTCATGATCGGCGGGAAAATCTGGTAGGGACGGAACCACTCGGTCAGAAACACCGCATCGTTACCGGCCACCGGATTGAGCAGCATCTGCGCCGAACAGGTCGAGCGCTGCGTCTTCTTGACTTCGTCCCAACGTTCCTGCGACAGAAATACCGGCCTGCCGTTGAGCGTGCCGTCTTCGGTCGCCGGATAGATGCGCGACTTTAACGCGCTGCTTTCTATAATAATGCCGTAGGTATCACCAAAGTGCCAACGCGTCCCCGCCATCTGCTTGCGCACACCATCGGACTTGGACAGGTTGTCCGACTGCTCCCACGCCAACGTGGTCTTGCGGATCTGGGTCTCATTGGTGATGGCTTTTTCGGTGACGATGTCATCGTAAACAAGGAGTCCGTAGTGGCGCGAAACTGGCTGCCCATCAACAAGCCCGTGCGCTTCAACCGTGCATTCGCGCGGGTTGGAGGCACGTTTAACGATGATACCATCGTTTGACCATTTCGGCGCCTCGACACGAGGGCTCTCCCAGAGTACATCACTATAGAGCTTTTTGAGGTATTCGTTGTCCTCAAGCTCGCGCTTGATCTGTTCGAGAAATGCCGTTGCTATCGGCTTGGAGTGCGAGAAGATAGCGACTGTGAGTTCTGGATCATTCAATATCTCTTGAATGACGCCAGCAAATGTAATAATCGTACTCTTGTAATGATAGCGCGCCCACAGATCGATATGTCCATCCGGATTGGCTTCGACCTCGCGGCAGCGTTCGAACACCCACGGGTGTCTCGCATCTTTGCGATTCAACAGATAGGAGAGCAGAAAGAAGCGGTCATTGCACCCGCACAGCGCGCGCATCTTATCGGCAGCCGTGCGATCGCACTTGGCCTCGATAATCTTAGCATCGTACCAGGCCAGGGTTTCTTGATATTCAAGATAGGGCAGAACCTCGGTTAACTCTTTGGCAAATTCTGGGTTGTTGTTGAGGTATCTGACGCCACGCAGATTGGCCGTCATGGGCCAGGAGCCGCCCGTGTTGCCAAGAGGGGATCCGTCTCAGAATTGTACGCTTCGCCCTGCACGGTCCCGGCATCGTGCTTGCGCAGGCTATCAGCGGTTATCTTGGCGGTCTGGGCCAGCGCCCCCAGCGCAGTAATGAGCCGTGCAGCCTGATCCGGTTCGGTCTCGGTCAGCATGGGCAGCACGCGAAACACTTCGTTGGAGATGAGCAGATGCGCCAAAGCACAGTAGCGTGCGCTTTCGCGGAACAACTCTTCGTCAATCATGCGCAGATATTTCTCACGCGAGCCGTCGTCTTCGCCCAAAGGGACTACTCGGATTTCCTCGCGCGGAATGAGATCTCTCAGACGCACCCTGGGATCGCCAGTCACCGCAGCTACCGCATTATCCACCGTCTCCAGTGCTCCATCGCGCAGTGCATCATTACGTTCTGGGTGTTTTTCCACCCATTTGTCTTTGCGAAACTTCGCTATCGTCTTGTCGTCAACGCCGATACCGGTCGCGTTCTTGATGATACGCGCAACCTTAGATGGATTGGGGTTTCTAATAGAGAACCAGACTTCCCTGGCTTCCTCCGGTGTAATTCGAGAATAGTTTGGGGTGAGAGGCATTTCACTAAGATGCTCCCTGTAATGATGATCCAATTCCTCGGCGAGGACAAAGCAATCCTTGGCATGTCGCCTCACTGCCCGGCGGACAGATGCAGCCGTGAGGCTGGAATACCGGCAATGGCGGTAACGTATATGAAGGAGGCCCATCGGTACAGGCATGGCACCCGCCGGGACGGGGCTGAGAACAACCGCAAACACCCATTAGGGACTCGCCGCCTCCATCGCCGCGGTCATAACTTGCTCGATGCGGGCCAGCAGCGCGTCGGCAGATGACGTCTCGGCCCATCTCAGTGCTAGGCCAAGTACGATAAATTCCGGTAGCGTGACTGGACTATCGGCCGTCGTAAATCGGGTCCTCATTGAGGCCGCGCGGGCACCGGGGAGCGGTTGACCTGTAGCGCTGTTGCCGGCGTCGATGCCGGGAACGGTCTGAATGGTTGCTAAGGCGCTCATGCAGAGCGAGCGATCTGCCGCGGACAAATTGAGCGCAAATGTCTTGAAGATGAGAGGTCCTGCACCGAGGGTTGACGCATTTCCTGTCTGTCCAGCAGCAGCTTGCCACGAGGCCAAATCAGAGTACTCGGTCGGCCCCCACCAGTAGCTTTCTCCTCCGCCATTTCGGCCAAACCATTGGTTTGCAGTCATGGTGAGCGGGGGCGTGGAATTGCGGGCATTAACAGGTTCGTAACTGCCGTAAATGTTTTGCCCCATCACGCCGACATTGTTGTTGACCGTGCCGGTGACTGTACTGCTCTTGATCGTAACGAATCCGCTACCTTGGAACTGATTCTGGAATAGAACGCCGTTATAGACTCGATCATTGTATGTGGTGTTGTGGTCGGTATGCTGTAGGCCACTTGTATCAACGCAAAGTTCATAAAAGCCCGTCATTCCCTGTTCGCAATTGTTGACGCTGAGACACTTGCGGATGGTGCAGTTATTCCAAGCACCTAACCTATCGAAGTGCATGAAGCCACTGTTATAACAATCGTGCGCGTAACAGTACTGAGCCGTCGCGTTCACCGTGTTGTTGTCGAAATCCAACATGATGAAGTCAACCGTCGTATAGCCCACAAGCGGACGGATATTATAGCCCTCACAGAACTGGACGGCCGCCACGTTGGGGTCTGGACATGTCGTTTGGTGCGTAAGGAAGGCCGCGGGTCCCGCAGCCGCGTTGTTGTAGTTGCCGCCACAATCATGGACAACACAGTAACGAGCCTTGAGGCCGCCTTGAGCGCCATCGACGCTAATACCGTTGCCAAGCGGAGGGTACACTATGCCGCCGTTAAGACTAGCTGTGCCGGCGCTGCCGATGTTGTAGACGATACAGCTATCAAATGTGACAAGACCGGGCGCGACGTGAGAGCCACCAAAACCGCCAACACCGAGATCGGTGAGCGAGTTGACGCCAGCCTCCCCGTGTATCGTGCATTTCTTGAGGGTCGTCACGCCAGGGCAGCCCTCAAAGAACACGCAGCCACCAAAATCGGCGCTGACATGGGAGTTGAAACGAATTCCCCAGATATCACAGCGTTGGATTAGCCAATTGGTCCCGACGCCGCCACTCGCAAGACGGATACCGCCCCGAGGTTGCTTGGTCACATCCGGCGCGGAAATTATCAGATCCTGAATGGTGATGTTGGAGACGCTATCAACGTTGATGATACCCTGTCCAAGGCCGCCAACAGCGGGGTTGATTGTCGCCCTTCCTGTGCCGTATGAGCCATATGTAACGCCAGCCTGCGCGCGTATATTACCTAGGAACGTATCGCCCCCCCGAAAGGAGATCGAACTATTGGGCTGGAAAAGCTGCGCGTTGACTTTGTCGATCGTCGCCCACGGCTGCGCCTGCGTTCCCAGGTTGACATCGTTGCCGTTGGCCGCAACGAAAAACGCACCGGTCACTAGCGGGAGTTGGGCAAGAGACGTATTAGTGATTTCTAATCCGCTGACACCATTACCAACGTACTGTTGATTATTGAGGCTGTCGATGACCAAAAACGCCACAGAACATGGTGCTGTTCCGCTTGCTCCCACGGTCATCGTGCATCGGTAAAAGCCGTTTGTATCCGTGGTTAGCTGAGTTATGGTTTGGTTGAGGAGGGTGAACCCGACACCAAACACCCCCGAGGCGCCCATGCTGCCGCCGGCGAAGATGAAGAAAGTAACATAGGCCCCATCGCTCGCATCTCCAATGCTCACGACCAAGCTGCGGCCCAGGGGCTTTGCATCAAACGTGAAGGTATAGGTATTATTGCCCGAATTGGAAAAACCCTGACTGGCAAAGTGGTATCCGTTTGAGATATCTTCAATCAGTCGGGTGCCATCAGATAACTGGGTGGCCACCAGGCCGGTCTTTGTCCAAACGGCATTCGTCAAGTCGTTCGGCGATTGCAGGAGATTGCCGACAACCACCTGAGCGACAACAGCGGTTGCAGGGGGGCTGGCGCCCCCCGCATTGGTGACGGCAGCGCTTACCGTAAGGCTAGCCATCCTAGAACACGAACGTCCATTTGAATGTGTTGACCGGCTGACCGGTCACTGGCGTTACCGCGCCGGCATCGCTGCGAGTGAGCGTGGCGGTCATGGGCGGCTGCGGGGCAGGATTGGGATCGGTTCCGATCACGGTGACGGTATACGTCGTTCCTACCGGGCCGCTTGTTGGCACCACAGAAATCGTGGGCGCGGGCGGCGGCAGCAAGCTAGTGACGGTTGAGGTGACTGCCGGAGAGGAGCCACCGGCATTGGTGACGACGGACGTAATTACGAGGGTTGACATGTTATATATTCCTTCATGACCACGAAAAACGCTTGTTCAGAACATGCTGACGAACTTGGCCACCACTCGACCGATGATTTCGATCTGCATAAACCGATGGCCAACGAGATGAATCAAAAGCGCAGACAATCCGCCCACAAACAAGAACGTCGTCCACGGATAGCTATCCTGGATATCCCATACGGTTTGTGACAGCGTTCTCGCACCGCTTACCCCAGCGTAAGATTCAAGCGCGACGAACGAGAGCAAGAATAGCAGTCCCCAAATGGACCAGGCGGTGTACATCGTCATAGATTTATGCCAATCCGTAGGTGCGCGGATCGACGCCCGACGTCGTCCCGCTCGGTGGAGGAGGGGGTGATGCCTGTTGCTGCAGGGGCGGCGGCAATGGCATTAAGCGTAATGGTGCAGGCGGCGGCAATCGCATTGAGCCTAACGGCGCAGGCGCCTGTTCTTCCGGCTCCTGCGCCGCCTCTTTGGCGGCTGATTCGGTGCTTTTATCTATCGCGTTGCCCGTATCGTTGATCAGCGAGGCGGTCATAGAGGACGCGAAGGACGCGGGGGACGGTTTTGAACCCGATCCTAAGCTTGGTTGTTTGTTGTCGGTGCTACCGCCCTCCGCGTATTCTGTAAGGTCGCCTTCGGGCAAGCCACCAAACTTCGATGCCCGCTTGCTAATGTCAGCGAACACCGACCGGGTCAAATTCCCCGCCGTGCCCGCTCGTACAATGTTAGGATTTGCAACCAACTCTGCTTGCGAGAAGATCTGCGATACCGGCGTTTGCGGCGCAATTTGACCTGTAGCCAGTCGGGCTCCTCTGGAGCCTCCCCAGTAGTGTCCGGCGTAGAGTTCGGGACCGGTGGGGTCGCGGCCGAGGTGGCCGCGCATTTCGGTTTGGAGATCTTTAAGGTATGAGATTCCTGCTTTCGCTTGCTCATCTGGGTCGTCGGAGTGCCCCCCGTATTTGTCGCGCTCGCGCTTTAACAGTTGGAATAAACCCCACGCACTTGACGTGGGTCTACCATGGTTGTCAAGTGGGCGGTTTCTGACATCGAAGTCCGACTCGCGCTCAGCAATAGCGAGCGCAGCACTCGGATCGACGCCACCGGCGCGCGCTGCGTTGATGATCGCAGTCTGCGCCCGAGAAAATTTGGGTTGGTTAAGATTGAGCGGGGCTGCATCGCCCCCGTACTGAGACAGATCCTCCTCTGCGCCTTGGCCACCATCACCAGTAGTATCCATCAGAGTTTGGGGTTGAACCCCGGCTGGACGCACCTTGCTTGGATCGTATTTAATGTCATTATATCCGGCATCTTCACTGAGATGACCACCTGGCTGAGATACATCTTTAATGTCTTCGTCTCCCCACGAGGATGGGGTAAGGGGATTATGCGTTACATCATGTCTTACTTGCGCCAGACGCCTTCCCAGCCACCCGAAGGCTTGATTCAGATACCGATTTCCAGCCCTGCTGTCTTCTATATTTTCAGACTCAGGAAGATCTTCTAAGCGCATGTTTTGTCAGCCATCACGCCGGCTCAAGATCGTCTAGATCTCCATCTTCTTCGGGGTGATCCCCATCATGCGGCGCCATAATGGTATTGAGAAGAAATTTCGCCCGCTCTAGGCGGCCAATGTTGGCATCAATTTCACCCTCAGACGAGGCGAGATAAAGACAACCACATGGCTTGAGCCCGACGATGATCACGCTCTTGAGGCCGAGCTTGCTGGCATATTCCAGCACTTCCGTCGGAGCAACCGGTGGTCCCATGTCAATGTGCCCTAAATCAGGGAACTGAATCACGTTATCTTTGCCGTTCTCGTCCATTTAGCGCATACCCTTAAGCGTTTTCGCCAGGCCCGCCCGCTGGCGGATTTTCGGGTTCTTGGAGTGGCTCGCTGCCGCCAGTTTCTTGGCCGGGATTTTCTCCCCCTGTGGTACCCCCAGGTCCCGGTGCAACTGCCCCGGACGTTTGATCGCCTTGCTGATCCACTTCTTGGCCATCTTCGGCCTCCTTGTAGAGTTTACACCAGCGGTTATTCCTCACGAGGCCGGCAATCTTGGCACACGGACTCATGTCTTGCGCCCGATCTCCTTGCCAAAACTGGCAACGGAAGCATTGATCTTCACCGGAGCTTTTGCCGTAATCGACGTTGCTTTTGGGAGCCTTAGAGGCATCAACTACACCAAGCTTGCGCAGGGCCTTAAGAATCTTCTTATCAGTCGCGTCCTCTTCTTCGAGATAGGGCGCGCAGCCCAAATCCAGTGGAGGATTGGTGACGGGCTTTTTCTCGTTGTATTTGATCGCGGGCTCGATACCGTGCTCATAAGCAGCGCAGGAGCAACCAAGCGAACGAACAAATTCGTGCTCAGCCAAGGTAGCAAACTCATGGGCGTCTTCGTACAGATCAATATTGTTGTTAGCGTCCATGAGCGCCTTCTCGACCTTTTCATGTATAAAGATGGCCGTAAGGATCTGCTCCGGTGTCATGCCATCGACTTTGACCTTGCCCGCACGCACCCATTGGGCGAACTGGGCATCGATAAAACGGGTGTCGCCGGAAACATTCCAGCCCCCGGTATCCGGGATCTCGTGGTCGAAATCGATTTTGACGTGGCGATTGAGCATCTCCGCCGCCGTCGGCTCGTCCAACAAGGCCTTGAGTTTTGGAATCGTGGCTTTGCTGGCGCGTTTATGTGCATGGCCAGCACTCATCCCGCCTCACTTTTTTTCAGATTTTCAGGGAAAAACGTCTCGCGAGGCAGGCGCTTACTGCCTAAGTTCGCCGGGAACGTGCGCTGTACGCGGCCTGATCTGGGCCTGCTTCCCGCCCGCCCTCTACTTCACCATACGAAGATGGTTACTGGGGCTTAGTCTATCCGACGCAGGTCGCGAGATGGGTTGATTTAGTGCCGCTGTTCGTCAGGGCTAGGGCAGAAAAGCCTTATTGTTGCTCCTGAAGGGCGACTTAGGCCCCCAGCGCGGCGCTCCCCCCTGGGGGTTCATCGGTCGAAATAGGCCGATGGAATTGGAAAAGCCTACAACTTGTGCATTATGATAAAGGGAAGATTCGTATCGTCCCACAAAAAGGTTAATAAATGGTTAAGATTTCAAAATTATTTTTGTTGCCCCTTATCATGAACCTGCTGCGCCCACTGTTTCCAACCCTGGGCATTGCAAAGGTGGCATGGATTGATCCGCTGGCGCATCACAAAAGTGCTACCGCCATCATTGCTGGTCGGGAATTCGTACCCGACCCATCCGGTGCCACCGCAGTTACCGCAAATCCAGTCTTTCATCGCTTTTCGCTTTACCGATCTGAGAAAGTGCCTGTTCTAGCCCATAGATATGAGCCTGGATATTGTGGACGGTATTCTGAAGCTTTTCGATGGCCCCAAGAACATCATAGAGGTCGCGAGGGCGGCTACGCTCGCGATCAAGGGCTTCCCGCTCCCATTCCGGCATTTCCCGCTCGGCTTGTGACCTTGGTTTCTGCATGGCAATATCATCCGTTTGAGTGCTGTCCTGGCACCTGGCGCCATTCTTCCCTCGGCTCCCGGTTATCCTCCGATTGCTCATAATACCAAGTAACTTCCGACATCGTTCGAAATGGCTTCTCCCACCTCTGCAATAATATTCCATTTTCGAATTTAAGGTCGAAGGTTGGCTTCCAGTCCTTCACCGCCAGCCCACTTGGTTCCGAATCCCTCATCGCCACCCCACTAGAGCCCCACACGGTATTCGTTGTAGGCCGTCTCGTAACTTTTGACCTTGTCATATCTCCTTTCAACCCACTCCCACCACGCCCAACGCCAGGAGGCGTCGTAGGGTTGGGGGACATCGCCGGTTGAGAATTTTGCTCGCACAGGGCGCCATGCGAACCATGGTTGCCAATTACCCAATGCATATCTTTTCTTCGACCGATGCCATTTGGTCATTTTTTCACACCTCGTTCAGCGCCGCATTGCGCAGCGCTGAAATCACCTCGTCGGCAGTGCGTTTTGGCATGTTGTTCCAAGCAACAGGACAGTCCGCAATCTGGCGGTGCAATCTACCCCATGCCCGCGAAAGACCTGTTCGATCCGTATCCCAATCAAGCAAGTGTCCGAAAGCCATCTCCAACGCCCCCAAGACACACAATCGCCCCTTTTGGTCTTCAAGCGCATTTTTACAATGACCCCGCTGTTCCAACAGATCCGCCGCTAGCAACAGGATCTTCTGTTCCTCAGTCAGAGCGGGATGCGTCTTCCAACTCGGATCGTAAAGCATGGGGGTCTCTCCGTCACTTCGGGTTGCCGAAGAATTCCTTGGCGATGTTGTCCAGAATCCTCTTGAGATCTCCGTGATAAGACGACGGAATGTCGAGGTTGTCAAGACAAATTTGGTCCATGATCGCGCGTGCCTCCCGGTCCGGAACCCACTTGAGCATGCGCGCCCATTGACTCTTGGCATAGGTTGCCTTACGCTCATAGGCCGTGATGGTGCCGTTGTCGATGTGCCTTTGGACCTCGTTATCGTGGCCGCGGAACGAGCGCTGGAAGCTGGGGCTCGCGGCATTACGGCGTCCCTCGATAAAATATCTGCTATAACGACCGGCCACTTCCGAATAATAGTTCGCGGCCTGCACCTGCATCTTAGTCAGGACTTCCAGTGCATAGAGCTTGCCGACCGGGGTGGCAAGCTCGGGATCCAGCCCCAGCCTGATCATCCAATCGAGCCCCTGATCTATTCTCTTCCACAGCGTTTGCGGGCGCCTGTTGTCCTTTTCGAACTCGGTTGCCCGGACGTTGGCCCTAGCTTTTTCCTGATATCGGCTACGCGGCTTCTTCCGCTTGCCACAACGGAACCGGTGCGGCGGGCTTACCGCCGTCGGATTATCTGTGTTCAATATGCCCCCCTTGTTTACTCTTAGACCTGCTCTGGCTCCTTGACTTTCGGCCCCAGTAATTTCTTGAAGATGCTGATATCGGTCTTGCGATCGATCAGTGGCCGAAACCGCGATGCGCGCCAGTACGGCTCCGTAAACGTGGGGTCATACCGCCGCCATCCCATGGGATTGACAATTTCGCAAAGGCGAATACAAACTATCCCACTATACTCATCCATGACAACTTCGCGAACCCTATATACCTCATCTTTTTTTGGCACAGTAAATCTCTGGAGCCGGGTCGCCTCCCACCCGGAGTCATCAACACAAACGACTTTCTGATTAACCCCGAACATCAGACCGGCTCCGATTGCTTCTGCGAAATCACGTCCAGCAGTTTTTCCAACGCCGAGATATCAGTCTTGCGCTGAACCACGGGACGAAAACACTGAGCCGCCCACGCGCATTCACGATAAACAAGACCACCAGAGCCCAAAATCGTACGCGGCGGATTGACTACCTCAACCAGATAGAGTCCAAGGTCACCATCGCCGCGATCAAGGACAAAGCCGCGGATAGTATAAACTGCGCCGACCACCGGTCGGTAGGGATCGACGTCATAGCGAGCGCCATCACGGATCCGCACGACTTTTTGGCCAATTCTAAACATCAAACCGACTCCATCCCGGTGCAGCCCTTACCATCCTATGTCTACGCCCTTTCGGCCGATTTGGCAACCCCAAAGAGCCCCAAAATCTGGTCGGCGGCATCCCCTAGGTTGTCCCATTCCTCACAGTGATCCATCAGAATGCCCTCAATTTTTTCCTTGGATGGGGGGGATCCCCGTGCTAGCTTGTTCCAGACCGCAACCCGCCCGGAATCATAGTAGACTTCCAACACCCGTCCCGGCCGCACCACATGAGTCTCAGCCAGCCCGTTCGAGATCAGCCGCAAGGTCCGGCTCTCTTTGTCGCGCGTAACCTTGAGGGTCATCTCGTCCCCCATCACAACGCCCTTATCAGAATCATCAGCCATTATCGGTCTCCGGTAGTCCCGCCCCAATCTGACCCGCCACCGCGGCATACCCAGCCGCGTCAACGTGATCCTCGATGTTGAACTTACCCGAATAGCGGCGAGCTATTTTAAGTCCTTCCATAAGATTTGCAACATCGTAGGCATCAAGCGCCCGTCCCCCGAGCTTGCCCGCCGCTTCCAGAATCCCATTCCAGACGTGAGCTATATTTTGATGGTTCTGGTACATCTCGCCGTGCTGATCATTACGATCGCCGCCCACCAAGCTCGCTGCCTTCATGGCAATGTTAACCGCCCTCACGGCACTCAGTTCATCTTCGATCTGCGAAAGAGGGGGCTCAAGCTTAAGATCGCCCAAGGTACGTGAGAGCGCATTGGAATGCTCAACCGCCCCGCCATGAAACTTCTCAATAAGTTCCTTACGCTTGATTCTTGGACGCCGCTTCATGCTCCTTCTCCTTTCTTTGCCAGCTTCTTTTTCCCGGCACTCAGCACCACCTGATTGGTGATGCAACTTTTGAGCAGATAACGGGTGTCCGAGTAACTGGGAGCGCTTGAAACCGAGCCGACCAAAATCATTCCCTTATCATCCTCTTCGTAGAGCCAGCCGACAGACCGGCATAAACACGGGCCACGCTCGATCTCCTCATCAAGTTGCCAAGAATTTTGTGAATGGTGGTCTTCCCATTCAACATACAACAACGGCATATCCATGACCAGTTTCTTTTTTCTCGGCTTGCGAATTACCGGAGCCGAGGTAATCTCATTCGGCGCCTTGCCTGAGTCGCTCATGGTGAGCCCCTAACCGGTCGTTGAAATCTTTCCCCGTAAAGGGAATTTGAATGCGAACGATGACACCGCCCGCCGCCCAACGTGCCTGCGCCTCGGCCGCGGCCTGCTTGCCGGGCTCATCATTATCAGCCAGAATATGTACTTCTTTGACACTGGTCGGAAGATCGAGTCGTTTCAATCCCGACGTTGACAGCGCTGCCCAGGCCGCGCGCTTGAAGATGGCCATGCCAGCAAGGGCAGTCTCTATGCCCTCCGCGATCAAGAGCTTCGGTACCAAATCCCCTAAACGCACAACGCCACCTCGACATGGACCTAGCATCATCTTCGAGGGGCTAACCTTGGCTTTGGATCGGCCGTCGCGCGCGAGAAAAGTCCGATGAACAGCAACTGGAACATTATCGATGCTGGAGGTCACCAAGGCCACCATCCCTGGACACGTCTCACCGCTCGAATGGCGAAGCTTAGGATGAAAACGAATACTATCAGGCAAAGGAAGAGAAATCCCGCGCGCACGTAGGTAAGTCTCAACCAAAGTTCCGATAGCAGGCCTGGACTCGCGCCAAATCTCCAGCGCCTTCTCGGTACGCTCGCTATCGTTTTCGCGCATAACCACAACCTTCTTGGAAATCTTGCCGCGACCGTTGAGCACCCCGCGCGCACGCAGAGCGTTGACAATATCGTTATACTCGCACCCAGCATGACAGTAAAACAGAACAATGCCACCGGCCCCTTGCTTGATCGACAGGCTTGGCGTATCATCCTTATGGACCGGACAATGCGTCATATAGGATCCGCGTCCAATGGAATGACCGCCCAAGGCCTTGACGATTTCCGCCGCAGTGGTCATTCAGTCTTCTCCCCAAGGATCGATTTGGCGTCGCGCGGCGGAGGTAGGGGCGACCCATTGGCAAATGCTTCCGCGGCCTCAAGTAGCCACTCTCTATGGACGTGATCACCGTGTTGAATTTCACGCGCAAACTGCATGACCTTGACCTGCCAGAGCTTCATTGGATTTCCTCCCGCCCCTTGGTCGTCAATTGGATCCGTAGCGGCCCCGCCGGTTCCACCATGCCCAAGGTCATCAGCCTGAGCCAGGTAATCGCACCAATCTCAAGCTCTTCGCCCGCTGCCAAAACAATACCGTTGTTGTTGATCGCGCCCGACCCATTGTTCGCGCCTAGCAGGCGCAGCGCATGACGCATGTGCGGACTAATGATCATGATTTATCAACCGGCCAATCGATCCACTCGCCTTCGCAGCATTGGGTTCTTCCCGAGCCCCCACAGTCCGGACACGGGATTGCTATTCTATGCGGATCAGGAGAAGTCGCGGATCTGTAGTCCCTGATCCAGACCTGTCCGCCTCCGTCGCACCGCGGACAAATCATTCGAGAACCCCCATCCCACCATGCTCAAACATCACGACCAAACCAAGCGGAGTGATGCGGTATTTGGTTTCGCCGTTCTCGACCACCGTCTCGACAAAACCGCTCTCGACCAACGATTCCAGTGCCTGATCGACGTCTTGTTCGCTCAACATGCTCACACCTTGATGATTATGCCGCGGAAGGTGATGGAGTTTTCCTCCCACACCGAAACCAATTCGGGCGGGAGAAGTTTACCTTTGTGAAAGGTCAGCACCACGAAGCCGCTCCTCCAATCTTTTGGGGAGTCTTCGGTATAGTCAGTGAATTGTGGACCTTGCGGATCCGCAAGACAGCCCGCATCCACACCCCAACGGGTACCGTTGTAATCCCCAATTGGGGAAACCTTTTGACTGTGCAGATGCCCGGTAATGATCGTGCGCCCCGCCCATAGTGTGTTATTATGCGGGGCATGGATACCGCCCTTGAATCGGTGCTTGACCACAACACCACGGTCATCGTTGATGAAAGTAGACCACGCTGGTTGCCAACGCTCAGAGAAGTGATCTTTGAGATGGAAACCATTAACACGGGCAAATTCCGGCGCCATGCTTGCCAATCTGGTCTCGAAGCGCGAATCGTGATTGCCCAAATTCCACGTCAGCACACAGGCCTTCGAAACCGCATCCTCGATCTCACCCATACGTTCCTGACAAGATTCAAGCTCATCAATCACGGTCGGGGTACGCTCCCAACCAATCGGCGGATGCCGACTAATACGCGAACCATCGAATACGTCACCATTCATGATGACGATCTTGGGCTTGAGGTCCTTGCAGAACTTCACAAATGCCCGGTGTGCGACGGTCGCTGGACCAGGCCAATAATGGCCATCCGATCCCACCAGAACGATGCCGCTGTCCACACCCAAGAGGACACGATGCGGGAATTGTTTGGTTGGGCGAGGAGGATGATTATTATACTTAATTGGAGGAGATACAATTCGCTTGCCGGTCCGGGCTTCGATCCTGTTCCTACGATCACTTATGTTCCCGGGACTCATCCCAAGTCGTCGCGCCGTCTCAGTCACGCCGACCGCTTCGATCAACTCAATGACTTCGGCATCGCTATTTCTAGCGCTGCTGCGAGCTTTATATTCGGCTTCCCCAAGCTTGCGTCCCATCCCAGCCCCCGCTGTGATATGTATTGTCAGAACCTAGTCGTAAACGCGAATGGTTAAGAAACCATTAACCGACGCGCAGATTTCAAATATTTTCGATGTGCCATCATGTAAGGATCGACAAAGCTGATCGCGCGATGGACCTCGCGATAATAGCCCTGAATTGGAGCAACGTCGTCGGTCGAACGCTCTCCCTTCACGGCCAACACAATGCTGACAAAGTTTCCGACATCGGGCGACGCCGTCACCGGTTTTTCCTTGTCATCGAAAGGAAGCCAATCCTGCAGGATCCACGCCTCTTGCATTGACGTGAACATTCCAAGCTTGATCTGGCAATCTTCGTAATGATTGGCAGCAAAGAAATCGAAGAACCATTCCGGCGAAAAGCTCACCAGCGCCCCTTGAATGGCGGTGCTGTGTTCGAACAACATGATTCGCCCACCCGGCCGCAACATTGCCGATAGCGAACGTATGGCCATGCCCGGATCAAAAAGATTGTCGAGACAGGATCCGTCGAAAATAAAGTCGGCGGTGCCCTTGAGATTGTCGGGCAATGGCGTACAAAGATCGTGAATAATCTCGGCGCCCTCATAGGGACTGACATCGAGCGCCCGCACCCTGGCGGAGCAAAAACTGGCAAACAACTCGACATCGCTGGTTGGTTCTGGCAACTCAACGCGCTGGCGCCCGATCAAGACCAAGTCCCCTTTGATGGGGCGATAGGCGTGCTCTGCCTTTAACAAACGGATGATGGCGGGGAATATTGACATTGGTTCTCAAATCGCAGTTTGTACCAAACCCGACATTCGCCTTGAGCCTCTTTCTTGTACGTGCGTTGACAGAGGTCGGCTTCTTCTTGAGTCTGGCAAAGCTCGGTCAGGTGGCGCAAAGCCCAGCACACACGGCATCTTGCGATCAACGTGTTGGGCGCGAGTCCAGTCAACAGCGGCACCGGAGTAACATGCATCAGACTGATACCTTTGGACGAAAGATTCGCCGCCATCCGTGCCACATCAATCCGCCTATTCCACCAGATTTGCGATCTCTGACAAGAGGCGGTGGCGGTGGCGGCCAGACAGTAGTTTGCTGAGCACCAGCAAGATTAGCATAGTTGGGATACTGAACACGCCCCTCGACTTCCTCGAATGTCACCATCGGCTCTCTACAAGTAAGCAGACAACGCCAAAGCTTGCCATTGCTGTCTACATAGATATCGCCAGGCTTGGCTTCCAACACGTCGCTCATGCTTCTGTTCCTATCTTAGCCAATCAAGCAACCGTCGCCAACCTTTCGATCTGTGCATGAGGCACCACATTCTTATGTTGACAGGCGGATGCACCGAGGATAATTTCTGCTCTGGGTTTAGATAAAACGTCGGCGGCACCCGATGGCAGAATCCCTCCTCTGGGGTAGCGATCAGCGCATCAAACGCCCGGCAGGTCGCACATCGGCGCATCTAGTGACTGACATCCTCACAAAAAGCCTTAAGCTGTGCTTTGATCTTTGCCCTGGTTAGCTCTTCCTCAATCTTCACCAGCGTCGTCTTGACGTCGGCCTTGCACTCCTGCTTGCTGGCATAAGTCTGTTCCAGAACCACGGCCTGCGCCGGTTCCTGGGCACTGAATATGGCAACAATGATAGCGATCCACATATCAAACCTCCTCGGTTTTCTTGACCTTGCTGTCGATATCCTTCAAGATGCGTCGGAAGATCGAGATGTCGGTCGTACGCTCGACCGCTGGGCGAAAGCGCTCGGCCCGCCACGCCGCAACATGAAATACATCCGCACGCGTTTCGACCTCTTTGAGTTTCACGCCAATCCCCTCATCATACTTTCGAATACCCCGAATCGTGTAGACCGCACCCTCGACAAGACCACAGTCTAACCCGACGTATGACGGTGAAACGTCCACGCACACGACCTTTTGACCGATCCAAAAATTGCACTCCATGGTTATTCTCCTTCGGTATCGCGGCCCATCCCGGCCGGAAGCTGCGACTGCTGTTGACATCGGCACGGGTTCTCGGACAAAACCTTGCGCACGACGTTGGCGATATGATCGGTCAAATCCACGCTGGTGTAGAAATAGGCTCCACCCTCCCCGACGCCTGGCCCCGGATAGCCGGAGGTCGCCGAGAGATGTTGGTTCGACCCCATTTCGGTTTGCGTGGTCAAAAACAGATGCCCATTGGGGCGAAGCACGATGTTCATTGCTTGCTTCCTCCCGTACCCAGCCGTTCACCCAACTCAATGAGCCCAAAACATTCCAGCATCATCAATGCACCCCGCATCGGACTATGGCCCATGAAGGCACACCTAATTTCGTTTTCGCCCGTATCAGAGTTGGCGATAATATATTTTATCACCTTCTCTATTGCGTCTTCTCTGGTCATACGGTAGAAATCCCCTTGCCAATCACGAGCGCGCGCTCGGCCGCATCCAGTTCCTGCTTGGCGTTCCTAAGTTGACCCCGCGTCTTGTCAAGCAGCTTGACGCGGGCCTCAACCGAAACCTCCAGGTCGAGACACGTCTGTTCAAGTTCTTGCACAGCAGCCTTCTTATGCAGAAGGTTCAGCGCCAACACGTCATCGGGAGCCCCCATGATCGCCCCTCCTGCCTATCCCCTAACAGGAAAAGGTTAACAAATTGTTAAATTATTCAGATTTATTTTCGGGTGGTTCGGGTACAGGAACGGGCGTAAAGCCGCGGGCCGCCAGATCATCCATCAGCTTGACAGCATCGTTGCGGAACATCCACCAATTCTGGCTGCCATCGGCGCTATCAACCGGCTCGAAGCCATAAATCAGACACAGAATCCGCGCTATAACTTCGATGGCGTCTTCGCGGGTACCGGTGTATTTCTTCATACCGGTTTATCCTGGCGGCGCTTCATGACCGCGTTCCAAGCATGGCCAAACGCAACCCAATTACAATGCTTGTCAATCAGCCTCAACTCGTCGGGCGAAAGCGGAGCAAAGAGCATCGAGCGCAGCCGCTCGATCTCGTTGGCAGCGTCATGAACCATACGAGACGGATCATCTCTCCATTCGCCCCAAATGTGCCCAGTTGCGGCCGACCGCAAACGCTCTATAATGTCCGCGTCAAAAGTTTCCATCAGCCACCTGGGCACAGGGGATGCCGTTTTCGCGCCACATTTGCACGACCTGACTACGATCTTCGAAGACCATGATCGGCTCCCATCCATCCGCGCGCATGTGGCCGAGCATTTCGCACTTGACCTGGTAGTCGGGACGGTGATCGCCATCCTTGCGCATGTAAAGCGCACCAAAGAGCTTGAAAGGGAAAAGCCAATCCTTGGTCTTTTCTCGGCAGCGTTCGGCACGACCGGAGGCAAAAATGACCGGCACCCGGCTTGCGAGGTCGCGCGCGAGCATGACCATGGGCACGATTGGGGTATCGAGGTGGCAGGCATCGAAGAAGGCATCCCAGTCCTTGGGCTCCCGCTTGATCAGAGGAAGCCGGTGGGTTATATCAGCCAAGGTACCGTCGATGTCGAACACGTAACAGCGCTTCATGTCACCCCGTACTTGGCCCGCAGTGAATCCAAATCTCCCTCCTCGCCAAAGATCGCGTCGAGGGCATAGACCTTGGCAAATTCAGCGCGATAGCCCTCATCATGCTCGACCACGTCGCCCCACATTTTGATGCGACCAGCCACAAAGGTTGTGGTTTCGTAGCGCGCCTCCCAAGACGAGCTAAACATTATCAGGTTTCCCCCGCCACAAGTCCACTGAGCTTGAAATTCCCGCCACCCCGCTATGGCTGCTTGCATCTCGGATATCTCGTGGTCCCAACGCGCAGGATTAGCAAAAGCATAAATGCCACCCCAGATCGTAAAAAGACCATTATCAGCAACGACGGTTCGGGTATTCCCAACAATCGCCTCCTCGGGCGGCCACAACCAACGATGGGCCAAAGAACACAAACACCCCTCGATCAACCACCACAACCGGTAGCCGATTATTTCGCCGGCTCTAACTCCGGCGTAGGGGATCGGCGGCGGCTCGGATCTGGCGAGGGTAGGTTCCCAGGTTTGGCCGGATACAATGGGGACGGCAAAGGGCGCCCTGGTCCCTCCGACGCTGTAACAGGTTCGTGTAGCGGGACGACGGTAAACCGACGGACCGGATTTCCAATGTTTGCCACGCGACATACTCCTTGGTGCCTGGTTGAGGGTCTGGTGAAATTTGAGCGGCTTAGCCATCTTACAAGGGTTTGCCCTTGCGATCAGCCAGACAAATTGCTAGAACCGTCAACGTCATGGGCTTGTCTTCCTCCCATAACGTCTTCGCTTCCCCACTAATGGGGTGGATCTCCATCACCCGCTTGAGATCGGTGCCCTCACGAAAAATCTTGTACTGCGGCGTACTATGCTTAGTAACTTCCCCAGACTCTTTAGCCATTAGATCCCTCCCTTTGCACGTTCCATCTCAATGGCCCTATCGATCAACGCCAGGACCTCGGCGTGGCTGTGACTGTCGTTGAAGTCGCCAACGCCGCCCGCGTCACCACAAATGACATCAAGCGCACGATAGGCACCCTGATGAACATCATTATAACCATACCCGGTCGATGACGACACCATGCTCAATGCGTGCAAAACACACATCCGACCGTCGCGGCCCCAACCGCGGCCGCACCAGTTCTCTTTATCCTCGATCAATCGCCGCGCCGCCATGAGCATGCCCGCAGTCTCGGAGACCTGCCATTGTGGATCGTAAAGCATCGGTGTATCCTTAGCAGAACAAGGTTAAGAGTCGATTAACATCGCCGCATCCCAGTCCGGCTCGCCCGTGGTCAGATAATTGGCCAGCGCAACAGCGCCAGATTTGGCGGTGGCATAGGCCGCAACCTTGAAATCCGGATGCAGCAATGCCCATAAATTCTTGTTGTTGCGCACACCCATTGGCCCTCCACCTCCCTCTACCCCCTTGAAGGCCCTGCGGCCCGAGACCATATAGGCCCAGCCCGCAATGCAGCCGGTCGTCTGACAATCATCACTCCCCGCCTCGCATAACCACATGGTCATCTTAAAGCGATGATCAAGTTCCGCGCGTTCCAGCATGCCCAGCACCGTAATCAAGGCATTGTACTCAACCTCGCGCAGACCCAAGTCCGCCGCCGATTTGAAGGAGCGTGCAAGCATGATATGTCTCCTATTTGTTCGATAACCGAAGCTTAACATCGCGAGCGCGCGCAAGCGCGGCACCAAAAGTCCAACCCCCCCGAGTTCCAATGGCACATCTGGTGTCAGAATCCAGAAATACCCAATAAGCCGCTGGTTTGCATCCGCAGTTGCAAACATATTGACAAATGACACAAGACCGTACATCGTACCAGTTATAAACTTCTTCTGGCGGTTGCGTTTCCAGCCACGCAATCAGCCCTTGCAGCGATGGCCCCGTCTTGGTCTCTTGTCCCCACTTCGGATCATAGAGCATGTGACCTCCTGTTTACTCCGCGGCTTTGCGCAAAAGCCCCACAACTTCGTCCTTGGTGCGAATCCCCGCGTCGTTCCAGTGAAAGCATAAAACGATGCTATAAAGAGAAGACCGTCCCATCAGGGCTCCAATAGCCCGATGCACCGCGGCGACAAAAATCGGATCGAGATCATCATCAACACAATAATTCGCCGGCATCTCAAGGCTGCATCTGCCATATCGCGCAACCACCAACGACCCGACCAAGCAGACAGGACTACCATTCCGGCCACCATATGTCCCTTTGGTAAGCCCCTGCCTGTCGATGATATCAGCGGCCTTGAGCAGAAGCTCCTGCTCGGGCTTGAGTTTGGGCGCCGGAAGTAGCAACGGCAGCACCGGGGCCAAGAAACCAAAAACCAACTCTCTGATGATCATGATCTGCTCCTAGATCGCGAGTACAATCGTTATTGCCACAACAAACATAACCGTGAGGATTCCTAGAATCACATAACACCTCACGAGGAACGGATCGTTGTCGGGGGTCAGCATGGACATTGGGTATATACCCCCTCGTGACCCTAGCGCGCCGCCGCGCGCAGAACAGCGACAACCTCGGCTTTGGTTCGGCTCGGTTTATCGTTCCATAGGCCAATAAGGCGCATGCCAATCTGATCCCCGACAGCAGCAAGACATTTCGCGACCAGGGGATCTCCGATATGGTTGGCAATCAAATCTTTGGGATGTGCCGCGCGGATGATCGCCCCCGCCGTGCAGAAGCCACCATCTCGTTCAAAGGCCTTCTTCGCCAGTCCGCACCTTTCGATGAGATCAGCGGCGGCGAGTAGAGTTTCTTGCCACGGCTCCAATTTGACCGGAACCTCGGATTTCTCCCAGCGTTTATCATACAGCATGGATCAAGCCTTCTGTTTAGCAGCGCCACGAAGCGCGCCGACGACTTCGGCTTTGGTGCGACCGGGCACATCGTTCCATTCGGCAATGCCGAAGTCGTTGATGTGCCTGCGGAACATCTGGCACGCGGTGAATTCATCCAGATCATCTCTGCCGAGCGCGAGATATCCATGTCTTGCAACGATCACAGCACCCATCACACAAAACGCGCGACCTCTTGCAAAGGAGCCTTGGACGTGGCCGCCCCGCTCGATCAGGTCGGCGGCATCAAGTAGGACCTTCTGCCAAGGTTCGAGAAGTTGAGCGTGGGTTTCGGTGTGTTCCCAGCGTTTGTCATAAAGCATGATCTATGCTTCCCTAGCGAACGAAGTGCGCAGCGAAATGCGCGTGATCGACCTGGGATCGCCGATAATACTCGCGTTCCCAGTCCCATGCTGCAAGTTTCAGGCGAAACGACTGAAACCGCTGAAGCCGGCCACGGTCCGAATTCGTTTGGCAGCCACAGGGCCGCGCCTCCGCGAGGCCAGGAGCGTCATACAAGTACGCGGGGCAATCGGGACCAACATAAAAGACATGATTGCTCGGATCGTGCTTGAGATAATAATGCGGCCGACCACCATAGTTAACCGTCCATTCCTCGGGGCGGTTCTTGAGCGACCAAATCACGGGCCGCGCATCCAGCCGGTCGGCGCGATACCACCAGCGCGGCTCAAACGTCGGGAGCCTGGGCGTTGCCTCGATCTCGGCCTTGGCCACGACCTCGGATTCGTGCTTGGGCTCAATTTTGGCAGCACCAATAGCCGACAGGGCAAGCGGAGCAAAAGCTTCAATCGGGGGCATGAAGACTCTCCTGGTTGAGATTCAAGACCGGTCCACCCTACCGCAAAACGGTCCAATGTCAAGCCCTGATCCGCGCCCGCAGCGCAGCAAGGCAGACAGCAAGTGGCGCCGTAGCCCTTTGCTTCTGGAACGGAAAATCGCTATGGACTTGTTTGGCATGGCGATTAGTATGTAGGGCACAAAACCAGTTGTGGTCGCTATCCTCAGAGAAGATACAGACAAACCAATCCTTCGGCACCAAGGTCAGCGCATCATCGATAGAGCCGGTATAATGTTTCACGCGGTAGCCTTGGTCAAATGCCCGCCACACCATGCCGGGAATGAACTGACCCTTGAACGGAACCGCAAACTCGTCTATCGTAGCTCGGTAAATCTCGACATCAAGCACCCGGCTGGGTCCGGTCGCGGCCTCCAGTTTCTTAATGAGATCATCCATGCGCCCGTGCCTTGAGCGCGGCGATGCAGATAGCAATAGCTGGCCTCTCATCTAAATGCTCACGCTCGACCATGAGATCATCCATATTATTACCATTGACACAAATATTGACTGCCCAGCCTTGTTTGCCGTCCTTAATCTGGCCACCATGGATGGTATGGATGGCCCACCCCTCCGGCACCAAGGTCAGCGCAGCATCAACCGAGAACGTAAACATGGGCCAATCTGCACAATACTCCCACTCCCCAGTCCCATAAGTTACCCGATCTCCAATACAGCCCCAATCTATTTTGGCAATCGGATCCGGCCTGTTTAACACGGCAAAAATGTGCAGATCAATCTCGCGATCCGGCCCGGTCGCCGCTTCCAGCTTCTTGATCAGATCGTCCATGACCGTCATCCTTGACCTCGCACAGCTTGCCGTCAGGGCCTTCCTCCAGAACAGGCTTGTCCGTCGCCACAATCATCTTGGATAAAACCCAAAGCATGCCCTCGGGTGTATCAGAAATAGGCTGCACCGGGTTTACCGTGCATGAATGTGGAAACTTCTGCCCGGAGCTGTCATAGTAGCATTCGTGCATGGCATAGTAGAACGGCTCGCCAGGAAAACCCTGCTTGTGGCGGATGATGCGGTAGTTCCAAGTCACTGTCGGGCCGCCTTGCGCAACGCTCGGCGCACACTCCAGCCGAAAGTGACTTCACAATCATTCCACTCCGCAAGAGGCATTCCAACATGGTGTTGAAAAATCTCTTCTGCGCGGATTCGCACCTCATTGCTGTGGCCGCTATAACGGATAGCGCCAAGAACACACTTGGGCTCCCCCAGAGCGCCCATGGAGTTCGTCCGCCACCCCTCTCTCTTGAGCAAATCAGCCGCGTCCAGCAAACACTGCCGCCACGGCTCAATGGTCTCAGCCGGAAGCTTCGGCTCCCAGCGCTTGTCGTACAGCATCTATTCAATCCTTCTGTGCTACGTCGCGCAGCATCGCGACGACCTCGTCCTTGGTGCGGTCAGGAGTATCGTTCCAGCCCCCAACGCCAGATATAGTGCCGGAAGCGACGCGAGCCCGAAGGTTGAGCACGGCCTCGCGCGTTGGCTCATCATCGTACCAAGAACCCCAATCCAGCCTATCAAAACCCCAACGCGCAGACAAAATGGCCCCAACCGCACATACCTCACCCCGCGAATTCATACGAGTGTGGCGACACCACCCACGCTGCTCGATCACATCAGCAGCCTCCAATAAAAGTTGGCGCCAAGGCTCCAACTCGACCGCAGCCTCGAGCTTGTCCCAGCGTTTATCATAGAGCATGGTCAGACCTCCTTGACCGCTTGGCGCAGAAGCTGAATGACTTCGGCCTTGGTGCGCCCTTGGATGTCGTTCCAGGCGATCGGATTATTATGTTTGATACAACGGCTGAGCGCCGAGGAAGTGTCGGGCGGCCACCAATTATCAGGATCGCCGGTCGCAATCTTGGAAACCGCCCCCAGCACACAATAACCTACGCCCTGCTTATAGCGTCTACCCTGAATCCAACCCTCGCGCTCGATCAGATCCGCGGCTGCCAACAAGGTCTTCTGCCATGGCTCCAACTCGACCGCAGCTTCGGGCTTTTCCCAGCGCTTGTCGTACAGCATCGTTCACTCTCCGTTTGCAACAGCACGAAGGGTTGCTAAGACTTCTTCCTTCGTTCGCCCAGGCTCGTCATTCCACGACGCAATATTACCGCACGTATAACCGGGGCCGATATGCGCCCTAAGCCTTCTAGCAGCCTCCGCCGCAATTGGGTTTGAGGACAAGTGACCCTCCCAACAATTACCAGCAGACAAAACTGCCCCGCCCGCACAAACTGCACCATCTTGCGTCCCCAGCCTGCACTGGCACCAACCACGCTGCTCGATCACGTCGGCGGCGTCTAGCAAGAGCTTGCGCCACGGCTCCTCCGACCGCACAACTGGCGCCTTGACTTCCCAGCGTTTGTTGTCATAAAGCATGGATTAGACCTCCTGTTCGACGGCGGCACGCAGCGCCGTAACGACTTCTTCCTTGGTACGCTCGGGCTTGTCATTCCAAGTCGATATGCTGCGAGTCGGACCAATGTAAGCATTGAATCTCGCGAATGCGGTTTTACCGGTTACGCTCATGGACAAAAACTCTTTAGCATGATCAGCCGCAGTAAGCGCGCCCGCGGCACAATAACTCGTATTCCCATCCGACTTCGAGATTGCGAATCTGTGCTTGGCGAGGCCGCCCTTTTCGATGAGATCGGCGGCGTCGAGCAGCAGCTTCTGCCACGGCTCAAGCCTGACGGGGGCTTTGGTCTCCCAACGTTTGTCATAGAGCATCATTCAGTCTCCCATTGGCGCAATCATATAACAGAGCGATGACTTGTTCCTTGGTGCGGCCGGGCGTATCATTCCAGCCTACAGGGTTGCCGTTTGTACGTTCGCCTAGGCGAGTTCTCGCTTCCCAAAAATAAGGAGATAGCTCTTTTGTCATATACAACATGCTACCAACAAGGCATTTTGGCCCATCGCGACTGCCAAAACATCCTTGTATCCAGCCATCGCGTTCAAGCAACTCGGCAGCATTCAGCAAAACCTGCTGCCAAGGCTCCCGGACAGGAGCCCCAACCCGATCCCAGCGTTCTTTGTCATAGAGCATGACGGTCTCCTTTGGCAGCCGCGCGCAGCGTGGCCGCAACCTCGGCTCGGGTGCGACCAGGCACATCGTTCCACTCAGCGATACCCCTATCCACCCCAAGATACCGCTCGACAGCACATTTAGACTCCATCGCGACATCGTTCTGATGCCAAGAGCTATGGATAAAATCATTGCGCGAATCGCTCGCGACTAAAATCGCGCCAATGGCACAAAGTCTGCCAGCGTCATCACGCAGATAACCCTTAGATAAGCCCCGCCAATCGATCAAATCGGCCGCTTCGAGCAATGTCTTCTGCCAAGGCTCCAGCTCGACCGGAACCTCGGGCCGCTCCCAACGTTTGTCATAGAGCATCGTTCAGCCTCCCGTTTGCAACCTCGCGAAACATGGCGATCACCTGGGCTTTTGTCCGGCCACTGCGATCATTCCACTCGGCAACCTCAGTACCAATATGGCGGGCAACCATCTCTATAGCCTCAGTCACGGCCGGATGGACAGACCACTCAACAACCGTCTCCCGGTCACCAAAGTGGGCAAGGTAAACAGACCCAACCGCACACACCGCATTGCCCCTTGCCAGCGACCCTTGACACCACTTGTGGGTTTCGAGCAGATCGGCCGCATCCAACAGCAACCTACGCCACGGCTCCAACTCAACCGGTACCGTGGGCGCTTCCCAGCGTTTATCGTACAACATTTAAGCCTCCATCTGAGCCGCCGCGCGCATTGCCTGGACGACTTGCCGCTTCGTGCGCCAAACCTTATCATTCCATGCGCTGATAATTGAAATCGAAGACCTCGGCGATTTAGGCTTAATGTGTTGCGCAAGATGGTCTCGCGCAAGTGCATAGGTTCGGCCATTGTCTGCCAAATGAAGGAGCGCGCCCATCGCACAGTTTGGACCCTCTTTCGGTCCAGTGCGCCAACGGCACCATCCCTGACGCTCGATACGATCAGCCGCATCCAACAGAAACTGCCGCCACGGCTCCTCCGGCCGCATAACAGGAGTCTTGACTTCCCAGCGTTTATCGTAGAGCATCGGCCTTCTCCTTCTGTTCCACGGAATCCTCGGGGTAGCCGTCCACAAGATCACTCATTGTCGGCCCTCCGCTTTGGCGGTGAGGACGCGAGTCCTATCTATATCTTCCTGAGTGTAGTCGGCTTTTTCAATCCACCATTTCAGCGCCGTCAGTAGTTCGGTGTTGAGGGCCTCCAGTAGCTCGATCTCGGCGCGTCGTTGCTCGTCTTGCTGATTGGCCTCATCGAGGTCTCGATAAGCTTGCTCAAGCTCAATGGCGGTCTCCTCAAGCAAGTCAGACATATTCCAAGAGTTGACTAGTTGGCGACGTAGCCGCTCCACAAGATCGCTCATCCCTTCCTCGCTTGCGCAAATTGGGCGCGGGAAGACGGAATTGCACCGTCCCGGCATTTGCCAGGAGCATCGCAGGCGTCAGCCACAGATGTCCTTTCCCGCCTCGGGATCATTGGCCGACGTAGCCTCCCCCGATTTCGTAAAAAACTATGTTTTGCATAAGCCCTAGCAAAATCGCTCATTCCTTCCTCGCTTGCTCTAGGACGCGGCCAAGTGCGCCAACAGTGCCTAGCCATTCGTGATGCGCGTCCGTCCTTCGCACTACATCCCAAAATGCTCGCGCCGCATCCTCTATCGTTCGTAGTCGCTCGATCTCGGCGCAGCAGCCCCGCACACAGCATCCAGACGGGAGAATGGGTTGCGTTTGGCGGGCGTCCCGTAGTCCGGGCCTATATGTTGCACTGAGATAGCACCATTCCCGCACTTGCTGTTCATTCATCGTTGCCATCTGTCTTTCGCTGGCCCTGAGTCGTGGGCTGTGGCTTGGGTTTCGGCAGGCGCCCATCGTGACAGCCACCATAGGTACAGCGCTCCCAAGTGTCCCATTCGCGACCGCAAATCGGACACAACGGTTCGCGCTTCCCAAGGACTTGAGGTGCTCCCTGGTGGTACTCAACACGCTTGACCGTCCCGTCGGGAAAATATTCGATGGCCTTAACGCGAGGACAGGCACCGACGGCGTGATAGCAACCGCAATGGCCGCAAAGCTGGGAGGAGAAGACAACACCAGTGATAGTGGACATCAGATAATCCCCCATAACCGAAACCACCAGCCGAGGAACGCGAAAAATGGCCCCGCAAGGATGGCAAGCAAGAGAAGAAGAGCAGGGCCAACCATGTACCAGCCAACAATCTGAAAAAAATCCCTGATCATGAATAGCACCCCTGGCTGGAAAATGGGACCCTTTTGTGGCGCAGATGGGACCCTAGCGGAAAATGGGACCCATGTCGAGAAAATTTTGGGAAAAAATTGTTGAAAAAATTCTGGAAGGGACGTTTGTATGTCCGTTTGTGTCCAGCGATAGAGAGTAGATAGTAGATAGGCTGGACGAATG
>WNFI01000005.1_pt1 | contig 37143 bp, 30 predicted proteins | sample 5400471 | NCBI WGS metagenome assembly WNFI01 (sample SAMN13153348, study PRJNA577476) | soil metagenome | isolation source: 100 cm saprolite on Douglas fir-dominated hillslope | place: USA:California | collected 2013-09-17 | reverse complement strand
CGCTCGGCGTCACCGCGCAGGCCGAGCGTCCACACCCAACGATCCTCATCGAGATAGTCCGCGTTGAGGTACTCCGACGCGCGGCCGCGAGCCTGAGCGACAAGCCGGAGCAGCAGGTCGCCGTGATTTTGCATCTGGGCCCAACCAAAAGCGTACGCCAAGGCGTTGCGGTTCTTGGCGAAAATGTGGGGGACGCCGTACGTATCCCAGAGAATCTCGGCGTCGCGCACCGCGCGCCTCGATTGGGCCGGTGCGGCGGCAGCAGCCCACGCGAGCAACGACACCGCTACGGGAAGTCTTCTCATGGCGGCGTTCGCCCGCTGGTCAGAGTTGTTTGTAGAAGAACACGGTGTCGCACCACGAGCCGTCGGGGTTCAGCGGACTCCAGCGCCGCTCTCGACGGCGTCCACCAGCACGGCGGCAAGCTCCCCCACGACGTCATCCGAGGCGGTTTCGATGCGCTCGATGACGATCGCGTCCATGCCCGGATGTTACCTCCAAACTTTTTGCGCCGCTACGGTGTTGTTAGCGGGCGCCGGTTATCTGCCTGATCCTTCGATCCAAGCTTTCGCGCTGCTGATCTTTGTGCGTATGTTGGTCACTATCCCACCGCGAGGGCACCGTCTCATGCGGGTCCGGCTCATAGTCTGGTTCGTGCTTCTTGCGCGACTCGCGGCGGCACAGGCGCCCGATACAACGCGGCAAACCCCGCGCACAACGGTCAGCGGCGTGGTGCGCGACAGCATCGCGCGAGCCCCGCTCGCCGGCGCGACCGTGCAGCTCGTCGCCGCCGATAGCCTGGTTCACCTGAGCCGCACGACCGTCTCGGACTCACTGGGCCAGTTCATTCTGGCCGACGTGCCGGCCGGCCGTTACATACTCGGCTTCTACCACGCCATGCTGGACTCGCTCGGCTTGGAGCCCGTCGCGCGTCGGGTCAATGTCGATGCCTCCCGACCGCTACGCGCGGATCTGGCGATCCCGTCGGCGGCGCGCCTCCGTGCCATCGTCTGCGGGCCGGGCCCGGACTCCGGGAGCGTCGTCGTCGGCGTGCTCCGTGACTCCCGATACCGCATGCCGGTCGCCGGAGTGACGGTGACCGGCGAGTGGCTCGAGTTGACTCTCACGCCGAAGGGGCTCGACCGCCGCCAGCCCCGACGTGTTGCCACCACGGCTAAGAACGGATGGTTCGCCTTCTGCAATCTTCCGAGCACGGGGACGATCTCGCTCATGGCGACTCGCGGCGCGGACAGCACGGACCTCGTCGAGATCGAGCTTCCCGACGACCGGTTTTTCCGGCGCGACCTGTATCTCGGATCTGCGCGCATCGTCCTCACCGCCGACAGCACGCCGAGCGACGACAGCCTCGCTCCTCGACCGACTCGCCGGCGCGCGGGCGACGGCCGCTTGAGCGGCGTCGTGGTGATCGTCGAGACGGACATGCCGTTGGCGGGCGCCGAGGTGAGCATTCTCGACGGTCCACGCACGCGCGCGAACGAACTCGGTGAATGGACGCTCGTCGGCGCTCCGAACGGCACGCGCCTGCTCGAGGTCCGCGCGGTCGGCTACTACCCGGAACGCAGAGCCGTGAACGTCGTGGCGGGCGAGGCGCCGATCCGCACGGCGCTCTCCGCCGTGACACCGATGCTCGACACGGGTGACTGCCATGAGCGTGACCGATCGCAACCTGAAGGGATTCGAGAATCGGCGTCGGAGCGGCGTCGGCCGATATCTCACCGCCGACGAGGTCGCACGGCAGAGGGCCAATCTGACGTCGGACCTCTTGCGCTTTGTCCCAAGCGTGAGAGTGGAGCGCAACAGATTCGGCCAATCCGTGATTCTCATGCGCGGCAGCTTCGACGCTCGCTGTTCGCCAGCGATCTACATCGACGGCCATTACTCGAGTGAGGTCAGCGCCGACGATCTCGACGGCTGGGTGCGCCCGGACGAAGTGGCCGGCGTCGAGATTTACTCATCGCTCACGGCGCCACCACAATTCAGCCCATCCCGCGGAAATTGCGGTAGCATCGTGATCTGGACGAAGGCGCCAACCAGTTCCTCCAAACTCTCCTGGACGACTCGCGTCATAGCGGTGCTTGCCGTCGCCGCTGCCGTGTTCGGCATCGAGACGGCCGTCCATCGCCGTTGATGGCTCTCGTCACGCCGCCCGCATTGTCGGCGTGATCGAGCGCGTGATCTGGGCGCCGTCGCGAAGCACCGTGATGTCCGATTTGCGGTTGACGACGTCTTGCGACAGCAGTCGATGGAGGTCATCCACAGTGCGCACGTCGGTGCCGGCGAAGGCAATGATGATGTCCCGTTGCCGGAGGCCGGCGCGGTCGGCGGGACTGCGCGGGGCGATATCAGTGACGAGGACGGCGCCCGCCGCGGCGAGGTGGCTCACCTGCACTCTCCGCCGCGAGAGTTGAATCGTCTGCCCGCTGACGCCGATCCATCCCCGCTGCACCCGGCCCTCGCGGATCAATTGCGGAATGACGACGTGGGCAGTGCTGACCGGAATCGCGAAGCAGATGCCTTGCGCTCCGGTGATGATCGCGGTGTTGATGCCGACGACGTCGCCGCGCGAGTCGACGAGCGGCCCGCCGGAGTTTCCGGGGTTGAGCGCGGCGTCCGTCTGAATGACCGAATCGATGAGACGGCCGGACTTTGAGCGCATGGTTCGACCGAGCCCGCTGACGACGCCGGAGGTCACCGTCGACGCGAAGCCGAGCGGATTGCCGATGGCGATGACCACCTGACCGGCGCGGAGGCGCGTCGAGTCGCCCAATCGCGCCGCGATGAGGGTCGGCGCATCGATGCGCAGCACGGCGAGATCGGTGTCGGGATCTTGCCCAACCACGTCGGCGGCGTAGCTCGATCCGTCGGCGAAGCTCGCGCGCACCGTCGCCGCGCCGTCCACGACATGACTGTTGGTGAGCAGAAAGCCGTCGGGAGTGAAGACAAAGCCCGAGCCGCTCCCGGAGTCGGCGCGCGGCGATCGCGGCCGGGCCGAGTTCCCGGACCACACCTCGAGATGGGCCACAGACGGGCCGACGCGCTCAACGGCGCCAACCACCGCCGCTGAGTAAGCGTCGAGCAGGCTGTCTGACCGCTCGGCGTCGTCCGGACGCTCGATGTGACGCTCGGCCTCGCTGGCCGACTCCTTCAGTAATTGCAGGATTGCCATGTTCGGATGCCTCAGGTTAGTGACCTTACCGGCCACCCCTGCAAGATACTGACGGGACCTTTACGACAGCGGGTCCTCGGCCCTGCGCTGTCGAAGTACTTCATACAGTGCAACCCCGACCGCGGTCGAGAGGTTGAGCGAGCGCACGTGCGGCGAGCGGATCGGCATCGCCACGAGACGGTCGGCGTACCGCGCGTGAATCGCCGGCGCCAGGCCACCGGTCTCACGGCCGAACAGGAGCACGACGTCGCGCGCCGCGCCGAGTGGGGCGTCCCAGAGCAGCCGTTTGCCTTTGGTGGAGAAGAAGTACGGCTCGCCGAGCGCGGGGAGCTCGCGCTCGAATTCCTCCCAGTTCTCCCAGACGCGCAGCTCGACGTGGGACCAGTAGTCGAGTCCCGCCCGCCGCACTTCGCGATCATCGAGTGAAAAGCCGAGCGGCTTCACGAGATGCAGCGTGGCGCCGGCGGCCAGACAGGACCGGCCGGCGTTACCGGTGTTCCAGTGGATCTCCGGGTGAACAAGCACGACGTGAAGCGACACGCCGCTCAACCACGCCGTCGGCCTTTCGCGGCCTTTGTTGTCGATTGCTTCGCAGGCTTCGCGGGCGCCATGGAACGCCGCGCCTCGGCAAGAAGCTCGCGTAGCTCAGGGACGCTGACCGCGGCAAGCCGCACGAGCACCGCCGGAAACCCGTCGTAGTGTGGCTCGGTGAAGTACTTCGTCGGGTCGGCGGAGAGGAGCACGTCCTTGTCGACGAGGTTGCCCACGCGGACCGCGAGCACGGCGTGATTGGCAACGCGTGGCTTCTTCGGCGCGACTCGATCCATCCAGACCCAGGCGAATCCCTTGAGCTTGCCCTTGGATCGAACCGCAAAGGCGAAGCGGCCCGGCACCTCTTCGGTTTCGGGCAGAGAACGGGCGATTCGGCGAACGTCAGCTTGCGAAGCCATCGTGGGAAGAGGTAAATCCGTAAGCCGATGATTCAGTCATTTTCGACGGCTCCCCGCGTTCGGAAAGGTCGACCTAATCGCCACGGACCAGAGGAAGTCGGTCTTCAGCACCGGCACCCGTCCTGGGATTCCTTTGATCGGTTGCGTGAAGATCACCGAGTCTCCGGCGTCGACCAGCGCCGCCGGACCGTAGGGCGGCGTCACCGACGCGATGACCGAATCAAAGCCCGGTTTCAGCGGCGGAAGGTCGCCCCACCCGATTGCCGCGCGCCGGTGGCAAGACATGCAGTTCGACGTCACGCCCGTCCACGATGTCGAATCTCCCGCGCCCACTGGCGGCAGCTTGCCCGCGAGGCTGGTTTCGAGGTACGGATCGAACGCGATGATCGGGGCGCCCTTCGTATCGGTCATCGAGTAGGCAACGGTCATGTTGTAGTGGTTCCACGGGGCCGGAATGGTCGCTGGCCGGTCGGCTCCATACTGCGGGTTCTGCGAGTCGATCGCCCACCAGAACGACTGCCAGGTCCAGTTCGGCGTCTCCTTGCCGGTGACGTGCATCGCCATCAGTAAGGCGATGTTCCCCGGACGCACCGCCATGTACACCGCCTGCGCGCTGGTGTCGTTCGCCACGCCCATGAAATCGCCGTTGACAGGACCGAAGTCGCCGAGGTTCGCCGAGTCCGCCACGGTGATGCGAACGTGGTAGAATGCGCTGAGTGGAACCACCGGCAGCATCACCGCGGGCTCGTTGTTGATCACCATGCGGACCGAGTCGCCCGCCTTGTACTTGCCGGTCGGATCGACGGCGATCGCCCGCCGCCAGCGCGACGGTACGGGGTTGAGCGGGTCGTACGTCACGCTCGTGTCGTCGCCCGCCCAGATCGGCACGGCCGTCACCTCCTTGCCAGAGATGAACTGAAACACGGTCTTGAGTACGAACGACTGCGAGTCGGTGGAGTCGGCTGAGGTCAGCACTTGGCGGGAAATGATCGGTACGCCTCTGGCCACCATTCCCGTCAGGGTGTCGCGCAGCCTCTGCGCGTTATTGAGTTTGTTGGTCCAGATGAAGCGCGCCGTCGACTGCGTGTAACGGTTGAACGCGAGGGTGCGCTCGTACGGATTGATCGGAATCGAGTCTGGCTCGCCGAACCGCGTGGCCTGGCGGTGTCCCGGCCGCAATGGCTGAGCCTCGAAGCGCAGCTGCGGACTCCGCGCTTTTATGCGCGTCTGTCCCGTCTTGGCTTCGAACAGCTCGTACCCCGAGTACCAGCTCTGCCAGGTCGGGGCGCCCGTCAGCGTCTTCGCCGTGAGTGACTGCCAGATGTCCCAGCCGTGGCGCCGGATCGAGGCAGTGTCGTCGGCATTGATCCATCCCTGAATCGTGGCATTCGACGAGGGATACGTTCGCACCGGGCGCGGCGGAAAATACGGCGCGGTATTCCGTGGCAACATACCGTTCTGCCCGGCCTGGAACGCGGTCACCGTGATGACGACGATCAAGAGCCCGAACGCGATCTTGAACCGCATGGTTCACCTCCGTGGGTATGGTGTGTCAATTGTGGCCGCGAGTCCCAGGTCCCTGACCAATCGCTGAAAGCGCGTGTCGCTGCGGACATTCGGGAAGGCGTCCGGCCATAGAATCTGCGACAGCTGACCTTCGTGCGCCTTTCGGGCGCGATTCAGCCACGCCATCGTCCGATCGCTATCGCCGAGTCGGTCGAAGATCCGCGCCACGTAAACGCCGCACACGGGGCGTGTCGCCGACATGCTGTCGAGCCGGGCCGCGACGGCGAGCGCATTCGCTCGATCGCCGGTCAACGCGTACGCCTCACCGAGGTAGGCCATCGTCAGCGCGTTCGCCGGATTGAGCTCGGTTGCCCTGCGCGCCTCGGCCACCGCTTCGCTCGCGGCACCGGTATGGGCGAGGGCGAGCGCCAGCCATGCGTGAGGGAAGTAGTAGTTCGGCTCGAGTGCGACAGCGGCACGCAGCGTCGGAACCGCGGCGGCATACTCGGCGGCGCTGACGCGCACCATGCCGAGCGCCTGTGCCAGCGGCGGCGACAGCGGGTCGAGCTGTGCCGCGGCAATCGCTTCTTGCTCGGCGCGCGGGGTATCACGGCCCGAGAGAAAAATCGAATAGAAGTAGTGCGCCTGCGGATACTTCGGATCGAGCGCGATGGCGCGGTCGTAGGAGCGTTGCGCCGCCGCGAAGTCGCGGTCGTAGAGGAACAGGACCGTCGCCAGCGACGTGTGCGCTTCGGCGAGGGTGGAGTCGAGGGCGAGCGCGCGGAGCGCGGCGGCCTTCGCCTTCGGATATGCCTCGGCCGGAGGTGCGTAGAAATTGAGGCCCTGAAAGATGTAAACGTCGGCCAGACCCGACCACGCCTGCGCGTACAGCGGGTCGCCGTCGACAGCCTGTCGGAAGTCCTCAGCGGCGGTGGCGATCGAGGGGCCGGTGCGGGTGTCGAGCGCGTGGCGGCCGCGGAGATACATCTCGTACGCCGCCACGTTCACGGTCGAGCGGCGGACGATCGGCTGGGTTCCGCCAAGCTCGAGACGAATCGCCGACACGATCGCGCGCGCCAACTCCTCCTGGAGCGCGAACACGTTCGTGACCGTGCGGTCGTAACTGCTCGTCCAAAGCTGAAAGCCGTCGGAGACATTCACCAGCTCGGCGGAGACGCGCACCTGGTCGCCGGCGCGACGGACTGTTCCCTGAAGCACCACCTCGACGTTCAACTTCCGGCCGATTTCGCCAATGTCGCGGCCCTTGTCACGCAAAGTGAACGACGACGTTCGGCCGGCGACGCGTAGCTGCGGGATCGCCGATAGGGCGCCGCGCAGCTCGTCGGTCATGCCGGCGCTGAAGTACTCCTGCGACTTGTCCGCGCTGAGATTGTCGAATGGCAGCACGGCGATTGATCGCGGCGCCCGGGTCGCCGCGCCGCGCCAGCTGCGCCAGGCAAAGCCGCCGGCGATGGCGACGACCATTAGCGCGGCCACCGCGGCGGCACGCATACGCCGGCCGAGCCGCCGCGGTAGACGCAGGAACCCGTCGGACGACGCCCGGCCCTCGCCGCTGCCCACGGCGCGCACGAGCGCGACGCTGAACTCGTCGGCCGTTTGATAGCGATCCGCCGGCACCTGGGCGAGGCATCTCTGGATGACTTCGTCGATTGCGGGCGGCACAGCGGCGCGCAGCCGCCGCGCACTCGGAATCGGATCGCTGAAGCGCTTCGCGATCACCGCCTGCATGGTGTTGCCCATGTACGGCGGCTCGCCGGTGAGCATCTCGTACAGCACGCACCCGAGGCTGTAGATGTCGCTCCGCCCATCGACCAGCTCGTCGCCGGCTGATTGCTCCGGGCTCATGTAATAGACTGTGCCGACGATCATCCCGGACTGAGTCAGCCGCGTCGCGCCCGCGGCCTCGAGACCCTTGGCCAGCCCGAAATCCGCTACGGCGGCCGAGCCGCCCGAGAGCAGAATGTTCTCTGGCTTGATGTCGCGATGTACCACACCGTGGGCGTGGGCGTAGCTCAGCGCCGACGCGACTTCACCGGCGATGCGCGCAGCGTCCACGACGGGCAGCTGGCGCTCATGGCTGAGCCGTTCGGCCAGCGACTGCCCATCCAGCACCGGCATCACGAACCAGAGCCGTCCGTCGGTCGCACCGGAGTCGAGCAGGGGCACGATGTGCGGGTGAGTCAACTTCGCGGCGACGTCGATCTCCCGCAGAAAACGCTCGGCCATCGGGCCGAGGCCGAGCGCGGGATCGAGCACCTTGATCGCGACCTCACGCTGATAGCGGAGGTCGGTCGCGATGTAGACAGTCGCCATGCCGCCATGTCCGAGCTCGCGAATGATGCGGTACCGCTCGGAAATGTCGAACGCCGGCGACGTCACGCGCTGGTGCGTCGCGGATCGATCCCGCGATAAAATCCGTGTATCTCGACCTTTCCCTCGTTAGTGGATGACGGCAGGTCGTGCGCGTTGAGCGTGACGACGAGGCTCCTGTCAGCCGGGGCCGGCAGCCAAAACGCCTGCGAGTTACAGACCGTACCGTTGCCGGCCGGGTCACCGGCGATCAGGAGCGAAAACCAATTTGCGCTGGCACCGGCGGCGGCGGAAGCGATGTGCCAGTAGGCAGCATCGGGGTTTGCGCCGCGCAGAATGGCCCAGGCAAAGACGAGGATTCCCGTGGCGTCGCGGGGGACAACGGATTCAGGAATGTCGAGTGTGACGGAGCCGACGGCGAACGGCAGGTCGCCGAGAATGGCGGCCGGGATTGAGCCTGGCCAGACCGACGTCCAGGGCGGAACCGGTTGCAAGTCTGCGAGTGGTCGGTGTGGGTACCGCTGCGGGCGCGCCATCCGGTGAAGGGACGCAGTGAATATTGAATGGAGGGTAGTGAGGCGCTAGTGCGATGAGAATGGCCCCGCCTCGTTCGTACGATCGTCAGAGCATCGGTCGACGTGTGCCGTGGTGAGTCGCTTGCTCGAACGCATGTGCCATCCGCAGCACGCTCCAGTCGCCGCGGTGACGGCCGACGATCTGGAGTCCGACAGGGAGTCCCGTCGCGCTGAACCCTGCAGGCACCGAGATCGCCGGACAGGCCATGAAGGTGACGTACCAACAGGAGCGCATCCAGTCGATGTAGGTCGGCATCGCCGTCCCGGCCACCGTCGTCGGGTATTCGGTCGTCACGTCAAAGGGCTCGACCTGCGTGACCGGCAGTACGAAGTAATCATACTTCTCGAAGAAGCGAGCAACGTCCACGTACATGCGCGCCTGCCGCGCCGCCGCCCGCCCAACGTCGGCGCCGGTGTTTCGTTCCGCTTCGGCGATCTCCCACTTCACCGTGTCCTTGAACATCGTGGGATTCTCGCGCGCGAGTTTCGCGAAGTTCGCGTGATAAGACAGGTGCCGCAGAATCGGAAATGCTTCGTCCACTCCGGTGAAGTCGGGTTCCGCCTCCTCGACGACGTAACCGAGATCGACGAACACTTGACGATTGGAATTGACGACTCGAGTGATCTCCGATTCGAATGGAATCCCGCCAAGATTCTTGAACCAGGCGATGCGGGTGCCCTTGGGGGGCGGCACGAGCGGAGCGCGAAACATCGCACCATCCTCATCGATCGCGAGCGGATCGGAGGCATACGGTCCGACGATGGTGCTGAGGAGCAACGCAACGTCGGCGACGGTCCGCGCGATCGGGCCGCTCATCGACAGCGGCGACCATGATCCATGATCGTCGGTGACCCGGCCGGGCGAAGGTCGGAAGCCGACGACGTTCGTGAACGCCGGTGGGTTGCGAAGCGAACCGCCGGTGTCGCTCCCGTCGGCAATAGGCACCATCCCGCATCGGACCGCGGCCGCGGCACCGCCGCTGCTCCCCCCGACAGTCTTGGCGAGATTGTACGGATTGACTGTCGCGCCGAACACCGGATTGAAGGTGTTCGATCCGGCGCCCCATTCCGGCGTGTTGGTCTTGCCGACGGTGATGGCGCCCGCGGCGCGAATGCGCGTCACGATCACGGCATCCGTCGTCGGCACGTTGTCGCGAAAGAGCGGAGACCCGTATGTCGTGCGTATCCCGGCGGTGTTCACGAGGTCCTTGTGCGCCACGGGCAAACCGTGCAGCGGGCCGAGTGCCCCGCCCCCCGCCTGCCACTCGTCCGCTTTCTTCGCGCGCGCCATCGCCTGGTCGGCGACGAGCGTCACGACGGCGTTGATCCTCGGGTTGACCCGGTCGATGCGAGCGAGGTGCGCGGCCATCACCTCACGCGCCGAGACCTGCTTGCGACGAATGCGCGCCGCGAGATCGGCCGCCGTCAAATCACAGAGATCGTCGGCCGCGACCGATGTCGCCTCTATGACGGGAGACGATGCGCCGAGCGACACGTCAGGCAGTGCACCGGTCAACGCCGCCGCGCCAAGCAGCTGGCCGAACGCGCGGCGGCTGAGGCCGTCGCCGGGTATGTCGCTCATCGTCGCTCCGTTGAGGCTTGGCCCGGATCCTTCCTTGAGAAGCCGGCGGACTGAAATGTACGTCGGCCGGGTGGTCTCAGCTCACCGGGCCACCAGTTCCACCGGCCGGCCAGCGCAAGCAACGCGGGTCCGACGGCCAACCGCATCACCGTCGCGTCGAGCAGCACCGCCGTCGCCAGCGCGAAGCCGAGCATTTTGATCACCAGAAAGCCGCCAAAGGTGAAGGCCCCGAACACCACGATCATGATCGCGGCAGCACTGGTGATGATTCCGCCCGTGCGCTCGAGGCCCTCGACGATCGCCGCGCGCTCATCGAGCCCTGAGCGGCGTGCCTCACGCACGCGCGCCACCAGAAACACCTCGTAATCCATGCTCAGCCCGAAGACGATGCAGAAGACCAGGATCGGAATCGCCGGAAAGATCGCGTCGAGTGGCCCGGACAATCCGAGCAGCGACGCACCGATGCCGTCCTGAAATACGAGCTTCACCGCGCCGAAGGCGCCGGCCACGGCAAGCAGGTTGAGCACGATCGCCTTGAACGGAACGAGCAGCGATCGGAAGCCGACGGCGAGCATCATGAACGTAGCGCCGACGATCAGCGAGACGATGCGGAAAAAGCGGCCGGCAACCGCCGCCTCATAGTCGGCGTTGAACGCCGGAAGCCCACCGACGCTGATCCGTTTCACGTCAATGGCGCGGATCCGCGCCACGAGTGCCATCAGCTCCGCCGGCGAAGCGTCCTCGCGCGGAATCACCTCGAACATCGTCGCCTGGCTGTCTCGGCTGACGAAAGTCCGACGGACGCCGGCGGGGAGTGCCGCGAACAGGGCCCGCCGCGGAACGAATGTCTCCATCGGAGCGAGCAAGCCGGGAAGAGACCGAACGCTGGCCACGGCGGAATCGTTCGTCAGCGCCACCGCGATTCGATTCGTTGATGCCCACGACTCGTCGCCGAGTGCGTTGCCGGGAAGCTCGACCAGCACGCGAATGCTGTTGATCGCCGCGCCTCGTCGCATCGCGATGAGTTGGCGAAGTGCCGTCGCCGACTCCATATCGTGCGGCAGCCAGTCGCCTCGTGGAAGCTCGGTCCGGAGCCCGTGCGCCTGGAGTGCCAGCGCGCACATCGGCACGCCGGCAAGCGCGAGAACGAGCACCGGCCGATCCGTCACGAACCGTCCCCACTTTCCCCAACGCCGGCCGCGCGGGCGGGACGATCGCCACACGTGGCCGGCCTCGAGTCGTGTTCCGAGCCAGGCAAGCACGCCGGGAAGCAGAGTCGTCGCCACGAGCACCGACACGCAGACGACCAGCACGCCGCCGACAGCCACCGAGCGCAGCTCGTTCACCGGCGTCGTCGCCAGGGCCGCGAAGCCGATCAGGACCGCGGCGCCGGAGAGGGCGATGGTCGGGCCAGCATGGCGCAATGCGTCCTCGGCCGCCGCCTTATCTCCTAAACCGGCGTGCAGTGCCTCGCGGAACCGGCTGACCACCAGCAGTGAATAGTCGACGCCGAGTCCGAGGCCGAGCATCGTCACCACGTTCTGAAGCAGGATTGACAGCGACCATTCGTGCGCCACCCACACCGACAACCCCAGCGTAAGGCTGATCGCCAGCAGTCCGGCAATCACCGGGACTGCGGCGGCGGCGAGTGTTCCGAAGGCGACGATGAGCAGACCGGCCGTGAGTGGCAGCGCGCGCGACTCCGCCCGCTGAGCGTCGCTGGCGCTGGCGCGCCGAATGTCGGCGTTGAGGGCGATCTCGCCGGTCCAGCGGAGCGTCGCTCCCGAGGGGAGCAGCGCCCGCAGCCGCGTCGTCGCCGCTCGCAACCCGACGAGAAGCGTGTCCGGCTTGCTCGAGGCCCCGAGTCCGACGACGACGAACGTTCCGACGGCGCCGGCGGTGTCCCGGCCGACGAAGAGCATTTCGCTCTGATCGACGTAGGACCAGGTCGCCGACACTCCACCTGTGGCGCGCAGTGTGTCGACGATGGTGCGCAAGGCCGCTCCGCCCAGCGAATCCGCGGGTGACGACATACCGGTGACGACGAGGACGGCGTAGCGGGCAAACGGCGAGTCGAAGCGTGTGGTGAGTGCCGAGTCCACGGCAGCCGATTCGCTCCCCTCCACGCGCGCCGCGACATCGAGCACGCGCTCGACCCGCCCCGCCGCCGGCAGGAGTACGATCGCCGCGGCGCTCCACGCCACCGCGATCCAGCCGCGGCGGCGGACGATCGCGCCGGCGATACCTCCTGACACGTCAGACCCAGCCATCGCGCCAGATCGAACAGTCGCGGCAGGCGGGGAGCGCCTCGTAATCCCGCTCGGAAACCCGCGCCCGGATCTCGCGCATGCGCGGTCCGTTCCACAGCTCGGCGATCGTGGCGTCCCGCACGTTGCCGATCACTTCCTTGCGGCCCCAGTCGTGGACGCACATCAGCATGTCGCCGTTGTGGAGGATGTTCGTCATCGTGAACGGCACCGGGCAGTGCCGCAGGTAGGCGCGGGCGATTCGGCGGCCGATCTTGTGCAGCACCGGGATCTCTCGCTCCGGCAGCCGCACCTTTTCCTCGAAGCTCGCCACGGCGCCGACCCGGTTGTGCGCCGTATAGATGAACACTGGCACCCCGCGCTGTCGCCAATGCGACGCAAACGCTTCGACTTCGTGCGCGTTTTCCTTCTGCTTGACGAGGCGCACGAAGATGCTCGTCGCGGGCAGGTCGGCGGCGATGGCCCGCTCGACGCCGGCCAGCACCTCGTCGTAATCGAGGCCGATCCGGATCTTCTCGTACACGTCGCGGCTGACCGCGTCGAGACTGATGTCGAGCAGGTCGAGTTTCGACTCGCGGATCCTGTCGATGTTCTCCGCGGAGAGAAACGCACCATTGGTCACCAGCTCGACGCGAACCCGTCCGGCCGTCCGTTCCTTGAAGCGTTTGACCTTGTCGAAGATGTGTTTGTCGAGCAGCGGCTCGTTCTGAAGCATCGGAATGAAGGTCTCGATCTCGCTACGCTCGGCGATCTCGGCGGTCACCTTCTCGAACAGGTCGTCGTCCATCCGTCCCCGAGGATGAACGTTCTTGTAAACCGGGTAGGGACACATCAGGCACGAGGCCTGGCAGGCGTTGATCGTCTGCAGCTGGATCCAGCTCGGAAACGGCGCCGCAGCCATGTCGCACTCCGGCGAATAGACGCGGTTGCGCGCGCGAAAGCTGCTGTAGAGGTTCATCGAGTAGGCGATCTGCCCCATCTTTTTCGTCGCGGTCATAGGCAGCTCAGACGAGAGCGATCTCGTGGTGAAGGGGACGGTTCTCCAGCGGCGGTCCTTCGTAGCCACCGCCAGGCGTCGTGACGTAGGCATTGATGTCCGTCGGCTGGGCATGGAGACCATGGAGCGCGTCGCACAGCGGCTCGGTCACATCCAGCCCGATGTTGGCGAAGGCGTAGCGATCGGCGTGAAGTTCGCGACAGCCGTCCAGCACCAGGGCGCGGAACACGTCGGGCCGGTCGACGGGAACACAGAGATGCAACGCCGTGCGAAAGCGGAGATCCTCCCCTACCGGCGGCAGCGTCGTCGCGCCAATGCACCCCGCGACTCCGTTGATGATCGTTCGGGCAGTCGCCATCCGCCGCGAGTACCGTTCGACGCGGAGCTGCTTGAAGGCGCTCTGATCCCACCAGGCGACGAAGCCGGCGATCCGCCCATCGCGACGCCGCGCGACACGATAGTCGGAGACGTCCAGCGACTGGGCCGCATCGATCCATGCTTCCACGACCTGATGCGCGAAAGGCGCCTGAAGGCGGGGACCCCGCCGCGTCCGCCCGTTCGCCACTCCATCGCGCGGTTACCGGCGAGAACCGTGATGAGCGTCGGAGCGCTCGGAGAGCCGTAGTCCCTGGCCTGCGCATGCGCCCAACGCGACAGCGAGTCGGCAACCCGTGTCCCGCGCCAGTGCGGATGCACTTTGAGATCGCCAATGTAGATCGTCGGCTGTATCTCGCCATGGAGATGGGTCGCCCGTTCCGCGACCATCACGCAACCGGCCAGATCTCCCGCGCGCGACTCGGCGACGGCGACGCGCCAGCGTCGTCCCTCGAGGCGGTTCAACGCGAAGAAGTCTGGCGCGCGCGTGATGCAGAGGTCGAGGTCGCCGCGCATGCCGCAGCTCTCGGACAGAACGAGCAACGCGGCATTGTCGGTGGGCCCCGCCACGCGAACATTGATCTCCGCGCCCGGCTGCCGGACAGGAGGAGTCGCGGCACGCACGTCGCAAACGGCCAACCGCCGCTGAACGACGCTCCGGTCGTGTCGCATCATGCGCTCGCCGCGCGCGCGATCTTCGACGATCCGGTGCCGCCAGCGGGCCGGCACCTCCGTCCACCCGACGAAATTGCGGAAGCAGACTCGCGCGCCGGGCGCCGCGACGCGTGCCACTTCCGCGAACAGCTCGTCGATCTGGTCCGGGCCCAGCCACTCGCAGATGTTCGACAAGGCGATGCCGTCGACGCTGCTCGCCGGGAGCGTGCGCAGATAGTCCGTCATCGCGCCGTCGACGAGCGTGAGCCGGTCGTATTCGACCGCCGCACCAGCCCGCGCGGCGCCGGTCGTCGAGAGATAGGGCGGCACTCCATTTGGTCGCGCCACCGGGAAGACGCCGGTCAGCATGTGGTGGAGGAAGTAATTGTCGGCGACCGGGATCTCGGTCAGCGCGTGCTCGGCGAGCGCGTGAAAGTGCGCGGCAAAGCTCGGGTTCTCGACATGCCGAAAGAAGGCCGGATCGTACGCACGTCGAAACGCGAGGCGATTCATCAAGAGCGTGAACAGCCCGCGCCAACGCCAGCCGTTCCATTCGCGTTCATAGAATGCCCGTTGCTCGTCGAGCGTGGTGCAGGCAAGGAGGCGACGGATGCGATCGCCGTCGTGGACGAACAGGCGCATCGCCCCAACCACCAGCGCGATGAAGCGTTCGCTGACACCGGCATTGAGTACACCCACACCGATCGCCTTCGGCCGCTGATCCCAATACTGCTGCGCCGCGGGCGACAGGCGACCATGTAATGCCTGATAGCCCGTGCGTCGTTCATTTGCGGCCGCCGCGACGACCCCAAGGAAGCGCCACGCCTCGTCGAGCGAGAATGCCGCCAGCGCCGCGCCCTTGAGCTCGATGAGATGATTCTGCGCCGCGTTGAGATCGACGGCGACGACACGACCCGCACCGGCGGCGAGCAGCGACAGCGCGGTGCAGCCACCCGAGCCTACGATGACGATCGTCTCTCCCGCGTCCGGCCGCAGCGCTGCGATCTCGAGACACGGATCTTCACGCACCTGGGCGAAGAACAGCCGGTCCGTCCGCGCGCCCGGAAGCGCCAGGCGCCGGATGCTCACGCTGCCACCCGCCAACCGTAGTCGCGCGTCAGCGTCGCATAGACTTCGGCATCGATCGCCGAATAGCGCCGCAAGAGGGCCTTCACCGACACGCCGCGACCCGCCGCCGCGTCAAGCCACTGTTTGACCCACGAAAGATGCCCGCGCTCTTCGTCGAGCATCCGGCGCAGCGTCGCCTTCACCCGGGGATGCGTCGCCGGCCGCCCGAGGTGCTCGGTAAAATGCCGGAAGACGCGCCGCTCGAATACCTGTGTCAGCGCCAGCACCTCGACGATGGTCGAGGGCGGTCGCATCGCCGCGCCGTAGCGTGCCTGATAACTGTCGCTCGTCGGCGACGGCTCGCCGCCCACCGCGAAGATCGTTTCCATCCACCGCTGCGAATGCACGACCTCTTCCGCGCTGTGCCGGGTCAGCTGCCGGATCAACTCCGGATTGCGCACGCCGCGCAGGAGCTGTCCGAGCAACAGTCCGCCATTCAGCTCGGAGACCCGATAGAAGTTGAGCTGCCGGAGCTCGGTGTCGCTGATTTCCAGAATGCGTGTCATACGGCCTCCTCCAGTTCGTTCTTCAGGTGATCGATCAATCGCACGCCGCACAGCCGTTCGATGCGGCCGGCAAAGGTGCGAATGGCGACGTCGTCGCCTTCCATCGCCACGGGCACCACGCCAACAGCCGCCTCGCCGTAGTGGCGGAATTCCACCGCCGCTTCGAGCACCCGTGTCACCAGCGACGGGTCGGCGGCGATCCGCTTGGCGATGAGGTCCGACGCGCCCTGCGCGTGCCGAACTTCGTCGGCGGCGATGACGCCGAGCATGCGCTTCAGCACCGGCTCGCTGGCCTGTTCGCCGAGCCGCCGGAAGAAGTACGCGGCGAGGTGCTCACTGAGCATGAACTCGACGAGCGGCGGGATCGGGTCCGCCGGATCGAGATCGCTCCGATCGGCGTCGCGACGAATCAGGCGAAGATCATCGTCGGTGATCGCCGGCTCGTAGCCCACGTGGTCGAGGTAGAGCCGCAGCGCATGAAAGTGCTTGAAGCCCTCGTACATCTCGAGCGAGAGCACGACGCCGGCGTCGATGTCGTCCCAGGTGAGCCGCACCAGTCGCGCGAGGTTCACCGGATGAAACGATTCGATCAGCGCCGCGTCGCGGAGCTTGGCGAGGATGTCTTGTTGAGTCAATGCGAGCTGACGATCGACCGTGCGCCATTCGATGTCGCGCTCGACCGACCAGCCGGCTCGGTCGGACGCAGCTGCGTGCCGGGCGTAGAGTCGTGTCGGATTCATGGGACGCCTGCCTTGCCACAGCGTGCATCCACCCCGTGCCGAACGAGGAACGCCAGCACCCACCGTTCGATCCCGAAGGCCAGACAGCCGGTGGTCGCCGGCCGACCGTCAGTGAGCCGGATGTCGAAGGCGTCGCCGAAGAACGTCTCGTGCAGGTTGAATGACGACACCGCCAGCGCCCGATCAGGTGCGATCGGCATTGTGAGCTCGCGCTTGAGGCCCTTGACCTTCTGAAGGAGCGCCTTGCCGCGCGCCGTCGGCGCGAAGAACGGATCGGTTGCCTCGATCAGTGTCGCCCTCAGATCGAGCGCCGAGGCGAGCTCGCCGACACGCGCGATCGTCCGCTCGAGAAACTGCCGGACGTCCTCGTCGGTGCCGAGGCACACCAGCTCCCGCATCGTGAACGCCCAGCCCCGCTCGAGCGCCGCGTGGCCGTCGCCTTCGTGGCGCCAGCAGTGCGACTGCGCCGTGACCACCGTCGGCGAGTAGACCGTGGTGCCCGCCATCGCCCGATAGGCGTGATAGCAGACGGCAGGGGTGAGCGCCGCGCCAGCCGGAACCGTCGCCGTCGCCGCGGCCCGCGCCGGCCGCTGATGCTCGGCGACTTGCCGCAGGATCGCGGCGTCGTCGCTCAGGTGGGCGGCAAGCGTCAGCCATTGCGGAAAGGACGCGAAGTATTCGGCGCGCTCCAGCGCGGCAAGATCGAGCGCCGGCGGGACCTGCCACTCGTCGTTGGTCTCGGCCAGCACCAGGTCGCGGATCGCGCACTCGATGTCGCGGAACAACGCCGCTGTCGGTCCGCGCAGACCGGTCAGCCCGGGTGCCACTTCCCACAGATCGCCGCGTTCGGTGAGCGCGGCTCGGACATCCTCAAGCCGCCACATCAGACTCTCCTTCGGCGACGAACACCTCGGCGATGCGACGCACGGTGCGAAAGTTGTCCATTCGAATGCGCTGGTCCGGGATCTCGGCGCCGATCGCGCGCTCCGTCCAGGCGATCAGTTCGAGGACGCGGATGGAATTGATCAAGCCGCCGGTGAACAGCAGCGTGTCTGCCGTGACCGTCACGCCAGCTGGCGCGAGGCGCTGGTTGATCCACGCCACCGTTGTGGCAATGAAGGTCGAGCGCAGGGGCGTAATCATGCGGCCCTCGCCGTCCTCCGAGTGCCCCAGTCGGTGGCGAGCAGGTGGTCGACCATCGATATCCAGTAGTCGGCGACTCGCGGTGCGGCATATCCGAGCTCGGCGTCGGCTCCGGTGGTGTCGAAGTGCTTTGGCAACGCCAGCTGCGGCACGAAATGCGACAAGGCGCGCGTGAGTCTGACGAGAGTTCGGTCACCGATCGACTCGATCGTCCGCTCGAACAGGGCGTACGTCTCGAGGCTGGCCATCGCCGGCCGCGAGATGCCTCGCCTCCGCCAGGCCGCGTCGCAGGCCCAGCGGGCGTAGGTGTCGTCGAGCAGCGTCTCGAGGTTCAAGGCGCCCGCCCCGGCGCAGAGATGGAACGTCCGGGCGGTAAGGTGGGGATCGAGCGCCAGTCGAGCGATTGCGGTGCTGACGTAGTCGGTCGTCACCACGTCGATGGTGCCCCCGTCGACGCCCGGCATCATCGCCGCCAGGCCGCGATGATACATGCGGAGCGCGCGGTGCACAGCGTTGTGCTGTGAGACTTCACCGGTCGGGCCGTCGCAGACGATCGTGCTCGGCCGGAGCATCACCCAATCAAGATCGGACTCTCGGATGAGTGCCTCGGCTTCGTACTTCGACTGCTCGTATGCGTTCACCCAACCGGCAACCGAGCCGTTGTCACCCTCGATCATCGTCCCAGTGTTCCGACCGGCGACAAAGGCGGTGCTGACGTAGGCGAAGCGCACGGGGCCAGTGCAGTCGGCTGCCAGTTCCAGCAGGCGACGAGTCCCGTCGGTATTCACGGCGCGCGCTTCTGGTAGCGGCCGGGAGAACTGCGTGTCAGCTCCAAGGTGAATGAAGCCACTCACGTCGCGGCGCAACTGCTGCCACGCCGTCGCGGAGATCCCCAGCCCGTCGCTGAGGAGATCGCCGATGACGGGCCTGATTCGAGACGGATCGAGCCGCGCCGCGGGTGACGCGCACCAGCGTTCCACATCGCGAACGAGGACCACCACCCGCGCCGCGGAATTGCGCTGGATGAGCCTCAGTAGCACGGGGCCGCCGAGCAGCCCGGTAGCACCGGTAACAAAGATCGTGGACATCTCAGGCCTCCACCGCAAGCGCGGTCCAATGGGCGCCGAAGCCGTAGGCGAAGAGCAGCAGACGATCGCCCGGCTGCACGTCACCCGACTCGAGGGCATCACAGAGGTTGATGAAGTTGTCGCCGGCGAGCGTGTGGCCGTCGCGGGCGATGTTGCGCGACCACAACCGGTCAGCGCCGATGCCGAGGAGGCCCATCAGAATCGTCCAACTGCGCATGCTGACGTTGTGTGGAAAGACCCAGCGGACATCGGACGCCTTCCATCCGGCGCGGGCGAGCACCTGCGCCGCGACGTGCCTGGCGGTCGGGAAGTACGACGCGACGATCTCGTTCCGCATCGCGTCGCAGTCCCAGTAGTAGCCTTTGGTGATCTGGGTCGAACCGACGATCCGATTCCGGTCGCCGCTACGCTCGACGAGAACCGCGCAGGCGGCGTCGGAGGTGCAGTTGTAGATCGTCTCGCGCCCGGCATTCGACGGAAAAAACTCCGACGTGACGCAGAGGATTCGTTCCGCCTCACCGGCGAGGCACATCGCGTTGGCGAGCCGCACTGAAGCGAAGAGCGACGTGCACGCCAGCTGATCGACGGCGACCACCGACGCGCGCTCGAGTCCCAGATCGTACTGGAGGCGCGTCGCCGGATAGTGAAAGCGGCGCATCGACGATACCTGCTCTTCGGCGCCGGCGCCTGAGCCGCTCCGTGCAAACGCAACCGCCGGCGTGCCGCCATAGAAGAGCGCATCGATGCTTTCGGGTGCGACGCTCTGTTTGGCGAGGAGCGCCGACCCTGCCGCGAGCGCCATCTCGTACGGTGTCTCGCTTGTCGCGACGTGCACCGTCGAAAAGCCGAACTCCTCGAGCAAGGCGGGATCGCTCTCCAGCTGTCCCCTGGCGGCGAGGTCGCGCACGGTCTGCGTGCAGCCGGGGAATGCGTAGGAGACTCCGGCAATGCGAGCGCCGTCGACTCCGCGGGTCATGCGGCCTCCGCGACGGTCCAGACGGCGGCGGCAATCAGTCCATGAGCCGGTGCCCAGACGGCAGCGTCGACGGCCACTCGCGTTCCACGGACGACGGCCCCGCGGGCGATCACGTCGCCGCCAACGTCGAGCTCGACGTTCTTGAATGCGTCGAGATCTTCGAGTCCGAACGTTTTCCACGCTGCCTCCTTCTGCACCCAGAGGAGCGCCGGGTCGCGGCCCGCGAGAGCGCGCGACTCGCGTCGGGTCAGGAAGTAGCGTGCATGCGACCGATCGATTGCATTCCGGTGGTCGATGTCGACGCCGACGCGGCATCGCCGATCGCCAATCGCGGCGAGTCCCCAGCCAGCGGTGTGGCTGACGCTGACTGTCGCCGGAAGCGGCTTCCAGTTGCCGGCATCTCCAATCAGCGCCACGGGCGCTTGGCGCGTCCTCGTCTCGATGCGGACGTTGTCCAGGCGAGCGATGCAAAAGCGTTGGGCGGCCGCGCCCTTCGCCGCAAGGCGACCGGCGAGCCAGTCACGACGCCGCTGTACGTCATATGGAAGGGCGTCGTACTCCAGACGTTCTTCCCGGGTAAGCACCTCCGGCCCTGCTTGGCCGGGCCCGGAGAGCGCGATCGTGAACAGTTGGTGAAACGGTTGAGACTGCCGCATTTGAGACCCCCCGGGTTTGACTGATTGGCAGCCTACCGGGGGGTCGTCAGCGGGGGGTCATCGGTGAGTCAGCGCCCAGTCCAGTGGCGAGAATTCAAAGTGTCATACGTCACGTTTTGCGGTCGGGAGCGGTCCTTGACCGAAGTACGGTCCGAGTCGTCATTAGACATTCGATGACGACGCCCATCGCCAGCAATTCCGTTCCCTCTCTACAGCTGCTGTCAGAGAGCGAGCTGGTGCGCGCCGTGATGTCTGCCGACTACGACATCCTCGACGAGCTGGGCCGCGGCGGCATGGCGATCGTCTTCCGCGCCCGCGAGAAGGCGCTGGACCGCGAAGTCGCTATCAAGGTCCTCCCCGCCCGTCTCGCGGTGGACAATGAGTTCGTGGAGCGTTTCGAGCACGAGGCGCGCACCGCTGCCAAGCTCGAACACCCGAACATCGTCCCGATCTATCGAGTCGGGCGCGCCGGCCCAAACGGCGAAGTCACGTACTTCGTCATGAAGCTGCTGCGCGGACAATCGTTGTCCGTGGTGCTGCGTGAGCGCGGCAAGCTTACGCCGTCTGACGTGCGCCGCATTCTCATGGAGACTGCGTCAGCGTTGGGATACGCCGCCAAACGCAACGTGGTGCACCGCGACATCAAGCCCGACAACATCATGCTCGACAGCGAGGGCCGGTGCGTCGTCACGGACTTCGGCATCGCTAAAGCCCCCGGCGGACAGCAGACCGCGGCCGGTACGTCGCTCGGCACGCCGCGGTACATGAGCCCCGAGCACGCGGGCGGATCCCCGCTCGACGGACGAAGCGACATCTACTCCCTCGGCGTCGTGGCGTATCAATGTCTGTTCGGAAAGCCGCCCTTCGAGGCCGACGATCCGTTCGCGGTGCTGTTCAAGCACATCAACGAACCGTTGCCGCAGCCGACGCTGACAACGGACGAGGAGCGGCAGGTGTACGGCGTGATCGCACGCATGCTGGCGAAGAAGCCGGATGATCGTTTCCAGACAGGCAATGAGCTGATCGCCGCGCTCGGCGGGGAGGTCTCGGGTCCGACGCTGGTGCCGACGGTCAGAACGAGCGTCGGCCTGATGGCGCCGACAGAAGTGATTCCGACTCCGGAGCCCTGGTATAACGCGAAGTGGGCGACGCTGTCCCAAACCGGAAAGCGAGTGTGGATGGGCATTGACCCGGCGGTCGCGATCATCGGTCTCATGATCAACCTCTCCCGAGGCGGCTACAAGTCCGCCGCCCCTGGCGTCGTCAGCCCCGCACCAGGCCAGGCCCTACCAGGGCCGGCGATTGCCACCGCTGCCATCGCATCCAAGCGGCCCGACAGCACGACGATCGCTCTGGCGTCGAAGACCCGGTCCAAGGGCGGCCCCTCGGAGCGAGCGGCGGCGATCATGGCCTATGACAAGCTCAAGTCCAGCTGTCCGAAGCGCGACACGTTGGCGAGCTCCAAGCCAATCGACTACACGGTGCGCATGGACTCGCTCCGCGATCGCGGGCGGTCCGACAAGATGGCGATCAGCTACGACGTCTGCGGCCTGGCGAGCAAGTCACCGTTCACGGCCCTGTTCACGCTCACCAAGTTGCGCCAGCGCGGCTTTGGCCAGCAGCCGCCGCGCAGCGAGACGGAAGTCGGGACTGCCGCGAGCCCGCGTTCACACCAGAAGGGCACGTTCGACACGCACGAGCTGTCGCCAGGCGATTATCGCCTGGACGTCCGCGTGACCGATGCGAGAAAGCGCCAAGTGAACACGAGCCGCGAGTTCAAGTTCACGGACAAGTGATTTGATAGCGCTCTACGGCGAATCCTCCGGAGGCACTATCGGAGTGACCGCGGCCTGATCCTCTTCGCCGGTACGGATGCGGTAGACCTTTTCCACGGGCACCACGAACACCTTTCCGTCCCCCACCTGGCCCGTGGTTCCGGCGGACAGAATCGCCCGCACGGTCGGATCGACGAAGTGATCGGAAATGCCGATCTCGAGCCGCACCTTGTCGTGCAGGGCCATCTTCACGGTCATTCCGCGATAGGTCTCGACGGCTTCGACCTCGCCGCCGTGCCCCTGCACCCGGCTGATCGTCAACCCGCGCACCTCGGCGCGATACAGCGCCTCGAGCACGTCGTTCAGCTTTTCCGGCCGGATGATGGCGATGACGAGCTTCATCGTCCCTTCCCTCGGCGCTCGCCGACGATGAGAATGGCGCCCTCGCCGTGACTGTAGGCCTCCTCACCGTGCTGACCGACGTCGAGACCGACGCCTTCCTGCTCAGTCGAGGCGCGCAGCGTGACGACAAGACCCATGACCTTGAGAATTACGTACGTCGCGACCATGCTGTAAACGATCGTCGCCACGACAGCGATCGCCTGCGTCCAGAGCTGCCCCGGGTTGCCGAACAACGCCCCGTCCGTGGCGCCGTTCCACGCTTTTTGCGCAAGGACGCCAGTGAGCAGCGCGCCCATGATGCCACCGACGCCATGCGCCGAGACGACGTCGAGCGAGTCATCCAGGCGCGTCCGGGCGCGAAAGAGCAAGGCGAAGTAACTGGGAAACGCTGAAGCAGCGCCGATGACGATCGCCGAGACTGGACTCACGAACCCGGCGGCCGGTGTGATCGCCACGAGTCCAACCACGATCGCCGTCGCCATGCCGATCGCCGTAACCTTCCCGGTCCGCCGCATATCAAGGATCGCCCAGACGACGCTCGTCGCCATCGGCGCGAACATCGTGTTCACCAGCGCGAGGGCGGCCGACGCGTTCGCGCCGAGCGCGCTGCCGGCATTGAAGCCGAACCACCCGAACCAGGCGAGGCCGGCCCCGAGGAGAGTGAACGGAATGTTCTGCGGCAAGAGCGCCTGCCGCGCGAAATCCTTTCGCGGGCCGACGACGAGCGCGACGACGAACGCCGCCGCCGCCGCGTTGATGTGCACGACCGTTCCGCCCGCGAAGTCGAGCGTGCCGAGCTTCGCCAGCCAGCCGTCACTCGCCCACACCCAATGGGCGATAGGTGCGTAGACGATGATGGACCAGAGAACGATGAACGCGACGTAGGGTCCGAATCGCATGCGCTCGACGATCGCGCCGGAGATCAGGGCGGCGGTGATGATCGCAAACGTCGCCTGGAAGGCCATGAACAGTAGGTGCGGAATGGTGCCATGCGCGTCGACTCCAACTCCGCGCAGCAACCCGTAGTCGAGTGTTCCGATCGAGCCGTGGCTACCAGTGACCGATGGCGCGAAAGCGAGCGAGTAGCCGACCAGCGCCCACGCGAGTCCGACGAACCCGAGCGAAGCGAAGCTCATCATCAACGTGTTGAGCGTGTTTTTGCGACGCACCATGCCGCTGTAGAAAAAGCCAACGGCCGGCGTCATCACCAGTACCAGCGCCGTGGAGATCAACATCCAGGCGGTATCGGCGGAATTGAGGGCGCTCACGCGACACAACTTCGGGGTTCTCAGGCCGTGTGTCGAGAGGGAAGAATGGCCTCGTTCTTTGGCCGTTAAAGTGGCGAAATCAGCCGAGCGTAAGGTGACACCTTCCGCTCGCCCCTCATCATCGTTGCGATGCGAGGATCTGATCCAGAATCCTTTCCGACAAAGCGCGGGCGTCGGCGTTCGCATCGTTCGTCAAGATGACGATCGTCGCATGCCGATCGGGCACGAGGACGAGGGCCGCGCGCTTTCCGTCGGACGTCGCGTACGCCGCTCGGCGTGTCACGCCCTTGTAGGTATCGATCGTCCATGCCTTCAGCGAATCGGCGCCGGGCCAAACGTGTGTGTCGAGCACCAGCGCCAGTCGATAGAGCTCGTCGACACTGGACTGCACATGAAGCGAGTCAGCGGCCGACGTCTGGTGAGCGCCGATCGCCATGGAAAGGCGTGACACACAGGCTTGCAGCGGCGACGGCGCCGGGCCACCGCGGCCACGCCCGCCTCCCCCTCCCCTTCCGGTAGCCGGCATAGCCGCGCACATCTCGGTAAAGACCTTGGTGATGTCCCCGAGCTGGAACTGTGGCAGCGTCGTCCGCGGCATGTAGCGCGCCTGAGCCGGAATGCCGAACGCGTGGTCGATGAACACCTCGCCGTTCTGGGCGACGAGCACGGTCGCACCGCCGGCGGTAGGGTCGTTGTACTTGGCGAACATCGAGTTGATCAGCTCGACCTTCACCGGCGTACGATCGATAGCACGGCTGATGACGTGCCGTGTGTTGAGGTTGTACCGGTCGCCTGGATGCAGCGTGACGAACGGAGCCCCTGGATCAGTCGCGTCCGTTCCGTTGTACACGAACGCCTTGTTGCGGCCGATGATACGCGCCGTGTCGCCGCGAATCACCCACGCTGTGCCCTCGTCCTCGGAGATGCCGAGCAGATTCGGATAGCGGGGCACGATCGAGTCGGCGAGATCGGGCAACCGCGAGCGCGCGACGACGTGCTGGTCGATGCCGACGTTTCGCAGGTATCCGAACGCTCTCTCGTAGCCAGGAAAATCCATGATCATGTTGTCGTTGGACGGGGCGCCGCGGACCATGAAGTCGCCGAGGATCGAGGCGCCGGCCGACGAGCCGCCAACGACTCCGCCGCGTTCGAGGAGGTCCATAAAGGCCCGTTCCGTCTTCGTGCCGCCGTAATCCTGCACGAGGTGGAATTGCCGCCCGCCCTCGAACCAGACGCCGCCCGCTTTCCGTATGATGGCGGTGAACGAATCGCTGTCGGCAACCCGGCGGTCCTTCGTGAAGAGGACGACGACGTTCTTCGCGCCGTTGTCGCGCCACGCCTTGCCCGCGTTCGTATTGACGGTGTCGGTGCCGCCGGCATTGGGGACGTTGAGGATGATCGCCTCGGGTCCGCCGGCCGCATCGATGAACGCCCTGTAGATCTCCGGCCCCATCGCCCCACCGCCGACGACGACCACGGTGCCGCGCGCCGGACCGACTCGAATGGGGCCGTCGGCAAGCGGCCGTGCCGTGAAGGGATTGCCGAATCCTTCGGGAGCGGGCGCGGCTTGCTGGATCACCTGCGCTGCGAGTGATATGGGAAAAGCGATGACTACAGCGGCGATAAGGGCGGTGCGCATGGCGGCCTCAGGTCCTAGGGCTTCTTCGGTTTGTCGAACACGTTCACAGGCTTGGTATTCTGCTGGAGTACGTCCGCGTTCACCCAATAGTTGGAGCCGAATGGAACGGCCTTCGGCCACACCTCGTCGAGCGTCATCGCGTCGTAGAGCGTTCCGCCCTTCATTACGTACTTCGCGTCGAGCGTGTTGCGGATGTTGTCGAGCGGATTGGAGTTGAGCACCATCAAATCGGCGAGCTTGCCGACTTCGATCGAGCCGAGATCCTTGTCGGCTCCGAGAAAGCGTGCGCCGCCGAGGCTCGCCACCTCGAGCGCGCCATGGGGCCCAAGCGCGCTCGCGCCCATCCAGACCTCCCAGTGCGATGCGATGCCGTGATGCTCGCCATGCGAGCCGATCGCTCCGTATCCGCCCTCGGCGATCACGTCGGCCATCGCCTGCGCGACCAACGGATAGTCGTAGTCGGTCTCCGGCCGCAGCCAGCGAACTCGCGTTTGCGGCACCAGCGCACGCCAGGGAAACCAACGCCGCTGCTTCGGGTCTTTCCACACGTCGCTCTGCTGGAACCAGTACTCGATGTTCCAGGTCGATCCGCCGGCGACGACCAGTGTCGGTGAATAGGTCGCTCCAGCCTGCCCAAGGAACTTGGCGCCATCCGAGTACATCGGCAGCTCGCCGAAGGCGTGCTCCCATCCGGTCTGGCCGTCCATGATGAAGCCGAGGTCCTCGAGGAAGTGCATGCCCTCTGAGGTCTCGTTGAGCCCGACCGAGCGCGACGCCTCGGCCATCCACTGACGCTGGTCACGCCGCGGCTGGGCATATTGCTTGATGGTCACCGCGCCCCAGTCGGCCATCTTGCGAACCATGGCCATCGCGTCGCCGGGATTGTTGATCTCGTTCGCGCGCGCCGCGTCGCCGGCGGTGATGTTGTCGCCGGTGCTGAAGCCGCGCGGTCCGATCAATCCACCGGCCTCGATGAGCTCCGCCGTGGGGAACATGTTGACGCTGTACATCGACGGATCGAGCGTCGTCGTCACGCCGTACGCGAGATAGATCGCCTGCTCGAAGTCGTGCTTCGGCCGCATGCCACGCCATTCACGATAGTGGTGCGCGTGCATGTCGACCCAGCCGGGAATGATCGTCTTGCCGCTGGCGTCGATCACTCTGTCTGCCCCGGCTGTACTGCAGGTACCCACACAAGTAATGCGGCTTCCCTTCACCACGATCGTCCCGCGTTCGATCACCTTTCGATGGTCGAGCGTGACGATGCGCGCGTTGGTCAAGGCGACGGTTCCCGCCGGCACATCGCGCGGTACGCTGAGCTTGAGGGTGGCGGTGTCGATGCGCCCCGTGTCCATGTGGCGCACGTAGTAGTGGGGTCCGCTGCCATACTCGAGGGTGTTCTTGTCGCGCCAGCGCGGAAACAGTCCGCCGTCGCGGGTGAGCTGCGTGACCGGGAATTCGCCGCGGCGCTTTGCTATTGATTGAGGTCCTCCTCCAACACCGCCATATGCGAAGGGCGCCACGTACACGTTGTCGCCCTCCTGGAAAGCGACGTACGCACCATCCGGCGACGGCACGATCTCGTCCGCCGCAGGAAAGGTCAGATGTTGTTTCTTGTCGGTGCCGTCGCTCTTGACCGACATCAGCGCCGTGCCGCCGCGGCCGCCTCCAGAGCCACTGACCTCATCGACCCAGAAGATCCGATTGTCGGGTCCGAACGACGGGCGCACCAGCTCTCGCCGCGATTCGCCGCCGATTGCCGAACCCGATGGCCGAGTGATCGTCGCCAGCGCGACACCGGTGTCGCCGCCGGCAACCGGAGCCGCCGAGAAACGAACGAGGTCGTACCATCCGTTATGAGTCAACGTTCGCTGCCGTGCGGTCGCGCCTTCGCCGCGCGCGACGACCACGGAACGGCCATCCGGACTCCACACAGGATCGACGTAATCGCCGGGGTCTTTCGTCAATCGCACTGGCGCGCCACCAGCCGCGGATGCTCTCCAGACATGACCGCGGCCGCTATCGTCCCAGGTGACAAAGGCGATCGCGCGGCCATCGGGGCTCCACGCCGGGGCGTACTCGAGGTGATCGAACGACGCCGGAGTGAGACGCTTCGGCGCGCCACCCTCCGACGTTTGCGTCCAGATGTGCCCGACCGCTTGAAAGGCGATCGTAGAACCATCGGGTGTCGACGTCGGCCAGCGAAAGAATTTCACGTCGAGCGGACCATCGGTGACGCGGAACTCATTGCGTGCCATCTGCGAGATGGTGCGATGGACCGGCGCCGAGAACGGAATCGTGGCGACATCGCCGGTGGTGACGTCGAGCCGGCGGAGCTTGCCGCCCTGCATGATGACGATGCTCGCGCCGTCACTCGCCCAGTGATAGCGCGGCAGCACGCCGAGGGTCTTCGAGCCGCTGGCCGACATCGGCTCGATCGGATCCATGAGCATTCGTTCGGCGCCAGTCTTCATGTCGCGCAACCAGAGGGCCGTTCGCGGGCCGAACGTGTGACCCTTGAACTCGATCAACCCATCGGGAATCTGGCGCGCGAAGGCGAGCCATCGTCCGTCCGGCGAGATCTCCGGCGCCGCGCCGCCGCCGCTGGAGAAGCGACCAGCCGCCGCGCCGCTGCTTTCACCCGCGGTGACGTCGACCGTCTCGCCAGTCTTGAGCTCGAAGCGTCGCAGCTGGAGCGACCCGGAGAGCGGCTCCTTGTCGGCGACGGGCATCGAGACCTGGTAAAACAGATAGCGTCCGTCGCCCGACACGCTCGGCCATTGCGGCGCGCTATTCGCTCCGGCTCCGCCTCCGCCGCCGGCCGCTCCGCCACGGCCGCTACCAGCACCAACAATCTCCACGCCGGCGCCGCCGTCCTTGTGATACATCCAGATGCCGCCCGACGGCGCGCCACCTTCGCCGCCGGCGCGACCGCCTTTGCGCACGAGAATGAAATTGCCATCCGGCGTCCAGGCTGGCTCGAGCGCCGTGGCGTTCAGATCACTGAATACGGCGCGCTGATTCGACCCGTCGGCGCTCATCACCCAGAGGTTGTACTGCCCCTTCCGGTCGGTGATGAAGGCGATGGTCTTGCCGTCGGGCGAGATGCGCGGTTGGAAGTTGAGCGCGACTCCGGAGCCCTGAGTCAGCGACGTCGCTTCGCCGCCGGCGGCGGGTATTCTATAGATGTGGCCCAGGAGGTCGAAGGCGACCCACGTACGGTCGGGCGAGAGATCGGCGGACATCCACGTGCCTTCGGACGTCGTGAAGTCGATGTCGCGCGTTTTGCCGCGGGCTAGCGTGACATCCCAGGTCGCGCGCCCGGCGACCGATTGATCCGCGCCCCGCCCTTGTGCACTGAGTAGGCTGGCCCCGATCAGCGTCAGAGAGAAAACGCAGTGAGCGGCGCGGGAGGAGAATACGCGAGGCAGCATGACTCGTCTCGGAGCGATCGGTTGGATGGGGATGGGGATTGAGAGGGAGATAACGTGCGCCTCGCGTCGCCCCGCCGCCAGTTCCGGCTGACGGGCCGACCAGGCGATTGAAGCCCATGGCGCATGGCTTCCGGCGCGTAGCTGCGATTTGCAGATTCTGTCGATGATCTCGCGAGTATACCTTTTTCTGCTGGCGTTAATCGCCCTGTGTGGCGGAGCATTCGTGTACTCGCGCTATCGAGCGATGCGTCCATGCGGACACCTTGCCATTTATGCGGTGGGCGTGATCGACCCGCGGTTCGATGTGACGAGCGAGGGGCTGCTCCGTGACGCCGGAACGGCGGCCGCGATCTGGAATCGGGCAGCCGCACGCCCCCTCTTCGAGTACTCCCCGTCAGCGCCGTTGAAGATCAACCTCGTCTATGACGCACGGCAACAGAACGCGGTGCTCGGCGTTGCGCTGAATGAGCAGGACGCCGCGCAGAACTCGGCAAGGAAAACGCTCTACGCGGCCCGGGACAGGCTGGTGGAACAGCGGGCGTCGTACAATCTGGATGTGCAAACGGCCAACGTTCGCGGCGGCGCAACGGCGGACGAGTCGCGAACGCTCCTGACGCGGCGGATGGCGATCGACGCACTTTCCGACTCCCTGCGTGGCGCCGCGGCGGCCTTCGACGAGCGCAACGCCGCGATCAAGTCAGGCGTCGACCGGTTCAATCAGCAGGCCGGACAGACTTTGACGGCCGGCCGCTACGTCCACAACGACAGCGGTGAGCGCATCGACGTCTTCCGTGCCGTTGGCGACACGGAGCTGACGCAACTGCTCGCCCACGAATTCGGCCACGCGTTGGGCATCGATCACAACGCCGACTCGACGTCGATCATGTACGAGATCGGCGAAACAGGAAACCTGAAGCCTTCGGCGGCTGATCTGCGCTCCCTGCGGAAGGTGTGCGGGATGTAGCGCGTTAGCGTCCGACCGCCGCCTTCTCCAGCGCTCGCGCCATCAACCAGTCGCGCTGGAGGTCCGCACCGAGCATAAACGACAACTCGCCCACTGGAACGAAGCCGGACTTGGTATAGAATGCGATTGCGCGTCGGTTGACCTCCCAGACCCCCAACCAGATCGTCCGCGCGCCACCCATCCGAGCCGCGTCGAGTGTGGCGTCCATCAGCGCCTGGGCGATGCCCTGGCCGTGCCACTTCCGTCCGACGTAAAAGCGTTTCAGCTCGATAGGCGCGGGGCCGACCGCCGGTGGCGGCGCGCTGCGAATGAGATGCGCGTACCCCACGACGTGGACGAACCCGGACTCCTCCGAGTGCTCAGCGAGAAGCACGGTGCTGTCGGCGCCCGTGATCTCCGCGGTTTGCCGCTCAACGGTAAATGCGTCGGCGACATAACGCTCCATGTCGGCGGGCGTGTTGTGCGACTCGTACGTGTCGTGGAACGCTTCGGCGGCAAAGCTGCGCAGTCGCTCGGCGTCAGCCGCCGTTGCGAGCCGGATATCGGGTATCATGCAGATCCGAGGCGTGAGTCAATGAGCGAGCAACGGCGGCACTTGCTCACCCAGTGACTCACCACTCTTCACTGTCTCTCTATCGGGGCGGCAGAAGCGCCTGCACCTGCTTCCACGTGACGAGTATGACCTGGTTGTCGCGCAGCGCTTTCTTGAATTCCGGACTGTTCATCACGTCGTAGTCGCGCTGGCGCCAGGCGGAGCCCCACCCCTCGTGGCCAACCGTCACGGCTTGCAGCTCGCTGTCGTCGTGCCCGAGATGGACGATGATCTCGGTCAAACCCGGCTTGAGGTTGGCAATCGTCTTCAGGTAGAACGCCTTCCACTGATCACGGGGAATTTCCGGACTGACCGTGAAGAGCGCATCGAGAAGGACGTCAGTGTCCGACACCGGCGGTTTGGACCCGGTGCGCGCATCGCCTTTGACGGCGCGAAACGGGAGGCGATATTCGTGGCCCAGCTTGACCAGTGTCGCCATGAGCTCTGGGGTGCCGTACAGTGAGCCCATGTGGCTGTCGAGATGCGTCGGATGAATCCCCATCGCGAGGGCACGCTCGATCTGGGCGCGAAGCTCACGCTCCACTTCCGCGGGCTTCGCCCGCTGCGCCACCAGCCTCTCGAGGTTTGGAAAGATGCCGATCGAATCGACCAGACTCGGAACCTTGTCTACCGGGGCGACAGAACCCCACCGATACGTCTCCCACTCGGCCGTGAGCGTGAGATGCAGGCCGAGGTCCGCGTTTGGATGCGCCCTGGCGTAGGTGGCGACCTCAGTGACCCACGGCGTCGGCATCATGATGCTCGCCGACGACAAGGCGCCCTTGTCGAGGGCGTCGAAGCTTGCGGCGTCGATGGAATGGGCGGCGCCGAGATCGTCGCCGTGGAGGATGAGCAGCTTGGCGCCTGCAGGAAGCCCAAGTCGCTCGGCGGTGGTCTTCGGCTGAGCCGGGGGCGCCACGATCGTGGGAATGGGCGCCGCCATCGTCGTGTTGCTCACGAAGGCCAGCTTGGTTCCGTCTGGCGACCATGAAGGAACGTTGATCGTTCCCTGCCCTCCATACACATAGGCGATGACGCGCGGCGATCCGCCGCCGATGGGCATCACCTTCAGCGTCACGTGCTTGTAGAACGGGTGATCATCCGCGGCCACATCCAGTGGAAAGGCGATGTACGCAATCGTCTTACCGTCCGGAGAGATGTGCGGGAACCAGTTGTTGAAGCCGTCGTTCGTGATCTGTTGCTGCTCGCTTCCATCGGGCCGCATGCGCCAGATCTGCATCCGGCCGGTGCGCGACGAGTTGAAGTAGATGTAGGTGCCGTCCGGCGTGAACTCGGGCCCATCGTCCAGCCCGGGCGCCGAGGTGAGGCGGATTTCATCCCCACCAGCCGCGGGAACCTTGTAGACATCGAACTCACCGTTTCGCTGACCCGTGAACACCAGCCAGCGACCGTCGGGCGACCATCCATGCAAATACGATGGGCTCTTGGCCGTTACGCGCTTCGGCGTGCCGCCCGCGACCGGCACGGTGTAGACGACGGAGCGCCCGCTGTCTTCCACAGCGCCGTTGCTGATGCCCAGCATCGTGCCGTCGAACGAGAGGACATGGTCGTTGTTGTTTCGGTTCGCGAACGCCGTGTTGATCATCTCGGCCGACCGCGATACAAGGTCGAAGCGGTAGAGATGCCCGTCCTGCGCGTAGATCAGCGCCTTGCCATCTGGCGTCCAGTTGGGCGCCTGAAAGGAACCACGATACTGGTGCACGATCGTCGCGTTTCCGCTCGCGACGTCGAGAATCTCGAGGTTGCTGCCGAGGTAGTCTCGATAGCGGACGAGATCCGCCCTGGCGGGCGTGGTGATGCGCACGTTGCTGAACGCCGCCCGCTCCATGACGGTGTCATTGTGCGCGCAGACGAACAAGCCGACGTATACAGTGTCCGGGAGCGTCACGCCGGTCAGCTCCCGAGTGGCGAGCGTGTCGCCGAATCGCGCCGCCGACATGAGATAGACGCCGTCGCGCCGCTCGAGCTGAATCTCGGCGTCCGCGCTCGGCAGGCTGTCGCGCGACTTGACTTCTTCCGTCGTCGCGCCGGCGGCGCGGCGGAACTGGAGCGACATGAGTCCGTCGCCATGCAGCGCCGCGGTCACGTGCGGGCTGGTCGGCCCACATGTTCTGACCGGAGCCGGCAATCATGTACGACTGAGCCTGCGGGTCGTATGATGCGGAGCCGCCCAGGCGCGGGTGGCCGATGTCCGTCTGGCCAACGAAGGCGCCGATTGGGTCCTGGGCGCGGATGCCGCCAATCCGCAGGGCAGCGAACAAAGCGGGTGCGACGCGAAAGATCGTTGTAAGGCGCATATGGAGATTTCCCTAGGTACCGGCCGTGCAGCATCCCATTGCACATGCCACCCATATCGGCGGGTCGCCCCCTCCCTGTCTGAGCGAGACCAGCTCGAACGCCGCCTGGCCGCCCGTCGCCTGCGTGCAGGTCTTGAAGTCGGCACGGGCGCCGCGGACGAACGGATGGTTGCAGAGAATGAATGGCCCGCTCGCCACCGTGCGGTGTGCGATCGCCGCACCAGGCCTGTCCAGCTCCTCGAGACTCCACGTGGCGCTGCCATCGGTCGCCGGCAGCACGATCAGATAATACGTGTACTGCGGGCCACCCCGCATGTTGTAGCGCTCCTCCATCTGCGCCCCACGGTTCCGCACACGCGCGGCAATGACGCCGAATCGCGGCAAATTGCCCGGGGCCAGCGAGTCGGCATCAGCCACCGCGTCGACGCGAACCGTCACGAGGCGGCCGGCCGAACACTCCGCCGGACCACGGCACTTTCTCGGGCGCTCGGCGCCCTGGCCATACCGCAAGGAGCGAACGAGTGCAGCGAATTGGGCGCCGGTGTATTGACTGAGCGGCTTGGTCAGGTCACCGGACAGCGCGCGACGCGCCGGCTGTCGCCGCGAGGCCTGCGCGCCAGTCGATAGTGGCGTGTACGCACCGATTGATACCAGCACGGCGGCAGTGACAGCGGCGATTCCCCTCATGCGAGCACTCGTCACTCGTTTCTCCTTGAGAATTAATGGTTGTCATTTCGCGACGGTCTTCATTCGTTCGACGGTTGGCCCGAGCGACGGATCGGCGTGGGTCCAGAGATCGACAACGTTCCTCGCCCAGCGGCGTGCCGTCAGTGAATCGCGACGCGCGACCGCGAGATCGGCTCGCAGGACCATGGCACGACCAACCGCAGCCGACTGCGCTCCCTCTCTGACCGCGGTCAGCGCACTCAATGTCGGCAACGCGTCGAGCACGAGATCGAGCTGGCGTTCCGCCGCCGCCGTATCACCGGAGGCCGCGCGCAGCCACGCCTCCTGCACGGTGTGGTCGAGCGCGATGTCTCCCGGCCGGAAGCCCGAGCGCACGGCGGAGATCGAGTCGAGGATGACACGCGTTCGGGCAATGTCGCCGCCGACAAACGCCAGCTGGGCGCGATGAAGAGGCAACGTGGGTGTGAGGTCAGCGAGCGCCGCGCCCCGCAGACAGGGGAACGACAGCTCCGCGCTCTGCCAGATCGCGAGCTGACGAATGTAGCCACGGCGCGCCGGCTGCGAGTAACTCTCGAGCAGCCGCTCGAAGTCCTTGCGCAGAGCAGTCAACGAGTCGTCGCACACGCCAGGTGCGGCGCGGGCGAAGAGGCGCGCTTCCGCCGCCGCAAGCGGTGGTGCGACGCCAATGTTCGCAAACCGCGCAGCGGTCGCCGTCGCGCGCAGCGTTGCCATGAGCTGAACGCGGCCGGTCAAGGCGGCGAGGCCCGACAACATGTCGGCGACCTCGGCGGCCAGCGCAGCACCGGCGCCGTCGCCGGCAAGTTCGCCGCGAAGCTCGTGAGTGAGTGCCAGCGCCTCCCATGCGTCCGCGCTCTCCGGAGCCGATCCCACCCATTCCGTGGCGAACGCAAGGAGAATCTTCTGATTCCGTTCCAGCGCCAGCCGGTACGTCGGGGAGATTGTCTGCGGCGACACCGACGAGAACATGTCGAGCGGACTCGGAATGAAAGCGACCGAATCTGCGATGAGCGCCGGATACGCCGCAAACAACAAGCTGTCCGGCGGCTGGGAACGTCCGAGGCGAATCAAGGCCGCGCTCCCGGGCAGAAGCCTCGCCAGCAGTGACAATGGAACGACCGCATGGGCGCCGGGCGCCAGCTCGATGGCACGGAGATAGGCGCGCGCCGCCGCGTCATAGCTCGACACGAATCGCCATCCAGAGGGGCTACGCCGGTCGCGAACAACGGTCGTATCGAGCGCATTGCAGTCGCCTATACCATACCAGGCGAGCACGTCGACGGTGTCGCGGTGCAGCTGTGTCGCATACGCGCGACAGGCATCGGCCGGGCGGCCGCTGGCGATCGCGACGGCTGCCTCGGCAAACAGCGAATCACGTCCGTGCATCCGCGAGCGGAAGGTCTCGAGCGGGCCCGCGGCGACACGGAAATCCTCGCGAGCCGCATGGCGGGCAAGCAGGTACGACTCAGCGAGCCAGACCCGCGGCGCGGGGTTGGCCGGCGCGGAGTCGACGGCCGCGGCGAGCTCGGTCAGCGCCCGCGGAATGTCCCAGGCGGCAAGCGCGGACTTGCCAGCCGCGAGCGGATTGGGCGACGTCGACACCGGCGTGCTTTGTTGCACGAGCCGCGATCGCGCCGCGCTTTCGCGGAGCCTTGGCCAGAGCGCGACGCCAAGGAGTGCGACCGTGACGACGCCGATACCGAATTCCACCTTTCGCCGGCGTATCTCTCGCATCGCGCGGCGCGGGCCTGAATCGCGCGCGGGCCTCTCGGCACGAAACAGCGCCTCGTCCACCGCGGCGATGAATTCGTTGGCGTCGTTGAAGCGGTTGTGGGGAGCGCGGGCCAGGCCGCGATCGAGAAGCACCTCGAGGTAGTCAGGCAGCTCCGGGCCAAGGTTGCGCCGCGCCGTCAGGAGATGGCCGCGCCTGGCGACGATCTCCTGCGGCGTGGTTCCCTCGAAGAGCTTGCTGCCGGCGATCATCTCATAGAGCACGCACGAGAGCGAGTAGATGTCGCTTCGCCCGTCGAACACCGTGAGGAATTGTTCGGGGCTCATGTACCCGGGCGTGCCGACCAACGTCCCGTGGCCCGTGATCCCTTCCTCCAGCTCCTCGAGCGGCCGCGCGATCCCGAAGTCGGCGAGGCACGCGGTGCCGTGGTAGAACATGATGTTCTCGGGCTTCACGTCGCGATGGACGATGCCATGCAGGTGCGCGTGGGCGAGGGCGACGCCGATCTGACGGGCGATGCGCAGCGATTCGTCGATCGGCAGCGCGGTGTTGGCACGGAGACGATCGCGAAGCGACCCGCCCTCGACGAACGGCATGACGAAGTACAAGTGCCCGTCGGCAATGCCGGAGTCGTAGATCGGGAGGATGTGGGGGTGCTGCATCTTCGCCGACATGCGGATTTCGCGCAGGAACCGCTCGCCCGACGTCTTTCTGACGTCGGCGTTCAGCACCTTGATCGCGACGGACCGGTCGTGCTTGAGGTCGCGCGCGAGGTAGACCGTGGCGGAGCCGCCGCGGCCTATTTCGCGAAGGACCTCGTACTGGTCTTTGAACGCCGTGACGAGCGACGAAGGGAGGGTGGGCTCGGCTGCCATGCGTCGAATCCAATGAATCGGCCGGCCGGCTAGGTCGCCGGCGTGATAACCGCGTGCCGGAGGCCAAGATACGGGTTGCGACGCGGGACGCCAGTGGGCTTCGTCACGCGGGCTGGGCAATTGTCGCGCGGGGGTCGGCGGAAGGGTGCCCGGGAGGTGGACACTCGCTACTGAAAGACAATGACAGCGACGCGCTTCGCGCGGCGCCGGCGTTGTCTTTCACGGCGCTGGCCCACTCCCGAGCACCCTTCTCGCCTCCCCCGGCCGGCACGGCTAGCTTGGCCAGACCCTGTAATCTGCGGGCTGAATGAACGAACACGATTCGCGAAATCCGGCTGCCGTTCTCACCCGCCGCGAGTTGCTGCGCCGGTCAGCGCTCGGAGCGACGGCGCTAAGCACTCCACTCGTCTTCCCCGGATGGCTTTCGGCTGGCGAGACCATTCTCGACGCGCAGCCTGGAAAGACGTCCAACTTGTACTCCGAGCTTCTCAAGACCTGGTGCGACGGATTGGTGGCGCATCAGATCACAGCAGTTCGCGATCCGGCGCTGCTTGGTGGAATCATCTGTCCCGCATGCGCGCTGATTCACGGACGGTGCGGCGATGCCGTATATCCACTCCTCCACGTGGCGCACGGCACGGGGGACGAGAAATACCTGCGCGCCGCGCTTCTCGTGCATGACTGGTCCGAACGAACGGTCAGCAGGCCCGATGGGAGCTGGGTGAACGACGTGACGTTGAGCTCGTGGAAAGGGACCACGGTCTTTCACGCCATCGCG
>WNFI01040940.1_pt1 | contig 37152 bp, 47 predicted proteins | sample 5400471 | NCBI WGS metagenome assembly WNFI01 (sample SAMN13153348, study PRJNA577476) | soil metagenome | isolation source: 100 cm saprolite on Douglas fir-dominated hillslope | place: USA:California | collected 2013-09-17 | reverse complement strand
CATCGAAATGACGGTGGAATTGATCCAGCCGGTGGCCATGGAAGTTGGCTCAACGTTCGCCATTCGCGAAGGTGGACGCACCGTTGGTGCGGGCAAATGCATCAAGATCGACTAAATGGATTTACTGGTGTCAGGGGCGCAAGCAATTGCGCCCATTCACTTGGGTGCAAGTTTTCCTCTTCGTTCTGGCAAGTAATGTTCACGTTGCTTGCCAGCACGAAATGAGAAGCCCTGGCCCCTCACACAGGAGAAAGAAATGGCGACAGGAGCAAAACAGCGAATTCGCATTCGCTTGAAAGCATACGATCATCGCATTCTCGATCAGTCAGCGATGCAGATCGTGGACGCCGCACAGCAGACAGGTGCCCGCGTCTCTGGCCCGATACCTCTGCCAACCGAGATTGGCAAGTTCACCGTAATTCGCTCGCCCTTTATTGACAAAGACTCGCGTGAGCAGTTCGAGATTCGCACGCATAAGCGTCTGATAGATATCCTCGATCCAACAAGTAAGACGGTTGAGTCACTGACACGATTGAACCTGCCCGCAGGTGTGGACATCGAGATCAAGCTGTAGGAACGCGTATCATGCTGAGGTCAGCACTTTGCTGACAGGCAAGGTGGAAAGACAAACTACAGCAGAGAAGAGAGGAAAGGATATGCTCAGTGGATTGTTGGGCAGGAAGGTCGGCATGACGCAGGTATTTGGTCCAAACGGGACCGCCATACCAGTGACAGTGATCGAAGCTGGCCCATGTGTCGTGACACAGATTAAGACCGTTGCCCAGGATGGTTATGAGGCTGTCCAGCTTGGCTTTGAACAGGCCTATTTGCGCACCGCGACGCGCCCCGAACTGGGGCACCTGGGGCACAAATTGCCCTTGCTGAAAGCACAGCGCAAGCGCCTGCAAGAAAATCAGCAAAAGGACAAGAAATCTTCCGCCGAGGGCGAGGAGAAGACTGAAGAGAAGCCGGATAAGCAGATTGTTAAACTGCAGAAGGTTCAGGAGAACCGCCAGCGCCGACCCGGACCCGAACTTGGCCCTTTCAAGGTCCTGCGCGAAGTAGGGCTGCAGGCTGGGGCTTCAACGGAAGGTCTGGAACTGGGAAAGAGCTTTGACGCGAGCCTGTTCCAGGTTGGCGAGTCTGTCGACGTTGTGGGCACCAGCAAAGGTAAAGGTTTCCAGGGCGGCGTCAAACGCCACGGCTTTGCAGGTGGTCCTAAGACCCACGGTCAGTCGGATCGCCATCGCGCACCCGGTTCCATCGGCTCTGGCACTACGCCAGGTCGTGTGCTCAAGGGCACGCGTATGGCCGGTCACATGGGTAGCGATCGTGTGACGCTGAAGAAGCTGCAAGTGATTCAAGCTGATCCTGAGCGGAATCTCATCCTGGTGAAGGGTTCAGTCCCTGGAGCCAACGGTGGGCTGCTCATGATTAAGAAGCATGCATGAGGTAACTGAAAAATGCCCTCGACTACAGTGTATAACATGGCCGGAGAGGCCGTAGAACAGCTCGAACTGAGCGAGCAGGTGTTTGGAGTTACCCCAAACGAGGCGGTGTTGCATCAGGTTGTGGTTGCGCAACTGGTGAATCGCCGTCAGGGTACTGCTTCCACCAAGACTCGCAGTGAAGTTCGGGGCGGCGGTAGAAAACCGTATAAACAGAAAGGCACCGGCAACGCCCGTCAGGGTAGCACGCGTGCCCCCCAGTTTCGCCATGGTGGCGTTGTTTGGGGTCCCAGGCCGCATGAATATCATCATGATGTGCCCAAGAAGATGCGTCGCCTGGCGATCAAGTCGGCTCTGTCCGACAAGCTGGCCAACGAGCAACTGATTATTCTGGATAAGCTGGCTCTGGAAGGGCCGCGCACCAAGGACATGCTGGAAGTTCTGGAGCATCTGCCCGTCAATGGCAAGCAGGTGTTGATGATGATGCCGCAGCGCGATGAAAACATTGTGCTTTCGACACGCAACATCCCCAGCGCAAAAGTTCAGCACGTCTCCTCGATCAACGTCATCGAGCTGCTCAAGCACGACTATGTGATTATGCCGGTGAATACGGTGCGTTGGATTGAGCTGGTATTCGGCGAAGGTCTGAGCGCTGAAGAAGCCAGCGAGCGCATCGGTGCTGCCCTGGCCGAGTCTGAGACAGAAACCTCCGCCACAGAAGAGGCGGAAGGGTCCTCTGAGGACGAGAAGGAGTAGAAACTGTGGAAATCACAGAAATACTGCGCCACGGCATCGTGACCGAGAAGACGGTATTGCTGCAAAAGCAGAACAAATACTCGTTTAAAGTGGCGTTAGAAGCCAATAAAATTGATGTGCGCCGCGCAGTTGAGCAGCTTTTCAAAGTGAAGGTTGTCTCAGTGAATATCATGCGCATGCCTGGCAAGCAGAAGGTGATCCGGCGTAAGGGTTCTGCTCCTCGCCCCATGGGCGCGCGCGAGTGGAAGAAAGCGATTGTCACGCTCGCCGAGGGTGAGTCAATCGACGCATTGAAGGCATAAGGGAGAGGTAGAGAAGATGCCAATTAGACAGTATCGACCAACATCTCCTGGCCGCCGTGGCATGTCGGTCTCGACTTTCGAGGAGATTACCAAGACACGACCAGAGAAATCTCTGACTGTGAAACTGGTGAAGCACGCCGGGCGTAACAACCAGGGTAAAATTACGGTTCGCCATCGTGGCGGTGGCGCCAAGCGTGCCTATCGTCTGATCGATTTCAAGCGCAACAAGCTGGGTGTTCCGGCGAAGGTTGCGGCGATCGAGTACGATCCTAACCGCTCGGCGCGTATCGCCCTGCTGCATTATCTGGATGGTGAGAAGCGCTATATTCTCGCGCCGCTGGGCCTTAAGGTGGGCGATCGTGTTTCGGCTGGTCCCGAAGCGGATATCAAGCCGGGCAATGCCCTGCCTTTGAAGAACATCCCGGCTGGTACCATTATTCACAACATTGAGTTGACGAAGGGTCGCGGCGGCCAGATGGTGCGCGGCGCTGGTGCTGGCGCGCAGTTGATGGCGAAAGAGGGCGACTACGCCCAGGTGCGTCTGCCTTCGGGCGAGCAGCGCCGGGTGCATATCCTCTGCTCAGCTACGATCGGTCAGGTGGGGAATGTTGACCACGAGAACCGCAGCATCGGTAAGGCCGGGCGTGCGCGCCACATGGGCCGTCGTCCAGTCGTTCGTGGATCTGCTATGAACCCACGCGACCATCCACATGGTGGTGGTGAGGGCCGCGCGCCAATTGGCGGCCAGCCGCAGACCAAGTGGGGTAAGCCCGCGCTTGGATACAGAACGCGTAACAACAAGAGAACGGATCGCTTTATTGTCCGGCGCCGTAACGCTGGCAGGAGGAAGTAGGCATGTCGCGCTCAAGGAAAAAAGGGCCATACATACATGAATCACTCAGGAAAAAAGTCCTGACGATGATGCGCAGCGGCGACCGCCGTGTGGTCAAGACCTGGTCGCGCGCGTCGACGATCTTCCCCCAGATGGTAGGGATGACGATCGGCGTCCACAACGGCAAGACGCATGTGCCGATCTATATCACCGAAAACATGGTGGGGCACAAATTGGGTGAGTTCGCTCCTACGCGCCACTTCCGTGGCCACGCCGGTGGGAAGAGTGAGAGGACCACTTCGGTCCGCTGAGGTTTGAAATGCAAGTTCGAGCTATTGCTAAAGACATTGGTATTCCACCGCGGAAGATGCGCCTGGTCACAAACGCCGTCAAAGGCTTGACCGTCAACGAGGCCCTCGCGTATCTGCAGTTTATGCCCAATGCTGGCGCGAAGCCTGTCAGTAAGGTTGTGGCGTCGGCGGCGGCAAACGCGGAGAATAACTACAATCTAGATCCTGATGATCTGTTTATTCTAAATATCGTGGCGGATGACTCATTCCGGGTCAAGCGCACGAAGGCGCGTCCGCATGGTCGTGCAGCGCGTATTTTGCGGCGCTTCTGCCATGTGACGGTGGTCGTCTCAGATGACCGATCCGACGCGGGGCGTTAGTAAGGAGGACACTTTGGGACACAAAGTACATCCAACTGGTTTCAGGCTCGGCGTCGTGAAAGGCTGGCAGTCTCGCTGGTACGCGGAGCGTGATTACAAGGATTTGTTTGCGGAAGATTTTAAACTGCGCAATGTGATTAACAAGAAGCTTGCGGATGCGGCAATTTCGCGTATCGAGATTGAGCGCGCAGCCACAAACCAGGTCGCGGTGACGATTCACACTGCTAAACCAGGCATTGTGATTGGCCGCAGCGGCGCGAAAGTTGATGAACTGCGCGCTCAGTTGGAAGCCATGACCAAGAAGCGCGTGCGCCTAAACATCGTTGAGATTCGCACGCCTGAGCTGGATGCCTATCTGGTTGGTCGCAGCATTGCGGAGCAGTTGGAGAAGCGTGTTTCTTTCCGTCGCGCGATGAAACAGGCGGTTCAGAAGACCATGCGTGCGAACGCGAAGGGTATTCGTGTGTTGCTTGGTGGTCGTCTGGGCGGCGCAGAAATTGCGCGTTCCGAGAAAGAGGTTGAGGGGAAGGTTCCCCTGCACACTCTGCGCGCAGATATTGACTTTGGACTGGTCGAGGCCCATACGCCCGTGGTGGTGGAGATCGCGGCCCGCGCGGTGGCGGAGATCGTGGCCCCCGTGGCGGCGGAGATCGCCCACAGGGAGATCGTGGTCCTCGTGGTCCACGCCCGGCGGGGGATCGTCCAGCCGGAGACCGTGGCCCTCGTCCGCCGAGAGCGGATCGCCCAGCGGGGGATCGTCCAGCAGGGGACCGCGGCCCTCGTAGCCCCCGGCCAATGGGAGATCGGCCCGCGCGTCCGCCGAGAGAGGAAAAGCCCGCTCAGAGCCCAGAGGCGCAGAGTCCCGAAACGACCAGTGAGACTATCGCGACTCCACCGCCAACGGCGCAACAAACGCCTGAGACCGGTGCTTCTGAGAGCGAGTAGAGGAGATACAAAGCCATGTTACTGGCACCGTCACGTACTAAGTACCGCAAACAGCATCGCGGTCGCATGAGAGGAGTCGCCACGCGCGGCAACACGCTCTCCTTTGGAGAGTTCGGGTTGCAAGCCCTGGAGCCGTGCTGGTTGGAGTCTCGTCAGATCGAGTCCGCGCGTATCGCGCTCACCCGCTTTATGAAGCGCGGTGGTAAAGTCTGGATTCGCGTATTCCCGGATAAGCCGATCACCGCCAAGCCAGCCGAGACCCGCATGGGTAGCGGTAAAGGCGCGGTCGATCACTATGTCGCAGTTATCAAACCAGGCCGTATTATCTTCGAGATCGGCGGCGTTTCTGAAGAGATCGCCAAAGAAGCGGTACGCCTGGCCGGCCATAAGCTGCCTGTCAAGACCCGTTTCTTAGTTCGAGGGGAGGCAGAGAGCGTTGAAAGTTAATGAGCGCCGCAAGCAGGTAATGAATTTTAACGAGGGCGAGGCCCAGCGTGAACTCAAAGAACTGCGCTTGAAATTATTCAACCTTCGCCTGCAGCAGCAGCGTGGTGAGATCAAAGACAACCGTGCGTTTACGCACACGCGCAAGGATATTGCTCGTGTGTTGCACCGGCTGACGCAGTTGCAGTTGGAGGGTCAGGAATAATGACACAGCATGCTGGAGCAGAGACTACGGAGAAGGCCCACGGCCGTATCCAGGAAAAGATCGGCATCGTAGTCAGCAATAAGATGCAGAAGACGATTGTTGTTGCAGTTGTCTCACTGAAGAAACATCGCATTTACAAACGCACCTATAAGCAGACGAAACATTTCTACGCGCATGACGAAGAGAATGTCTGCCAGATCGGCGATACAGTACGCATCCAGGAGACTCGCCCGCTGAGCAAGCTGAAACGCTGGAAGCTGGTGGAAGTTCTGAAACTTGGGAGCGGCATTGTGCCCGTCGAGGAAGTTCTGGCCGAGGCTGATCCGGATCTGAGCGCCGAGTCTGCGGAAGAATAAGAGAGGATTGCCGTGATTCAACCACAGACTCGTCTGAAAGTTGCCGATAACACCGGCGCGAAAGAGATCATGTGTATCCGCGTGCTGAGTGGGTCGCGCAAGCGCTACGCTGAGGTAGGTGATATTATTAAAGCCTCTGTCAAGCAGGCGCAGCCGAATAGCCAGGTGAAAAAGGGGGAAGTGGTCAATGCTGTGATCGTGCGTGTCGCTAAAGAGTATTCGCGCCCCGATGGCTCGCATATTCGTTTCGACGAGAACGCCGCAGTGATCATCGCCGCCGGAAACAACCCGCGCGGGACCCGTATCTTTGGCCCGGTTGCTCGCGAACTGCGTGAGCGCAATTTCATGAAAATCGTTTCGCTGGCACCTGAGGTGCTTTAAGCCTGACGATCCGCGCAGACGGATCGCGAGAAGTTTTTCGTTGATGTTTGTCGTTCCGCGAGTGCGACAAAGACAAGCGATAAACTATTGAGGAAAGAAATGGCAATACAAAACAAAGAGAAAAAGCCTCTGCACCTTGCCAAAATGAATATCAAGAAGGGTGATACCGTTCTGGTTACCACCGGCAAGGATAAGGGGAAGCAGGGAACGGTTTCGCGGGCCATGCCACAGGATAACAAGGTGGTGGTAGAGGGCTTGAACATGGTGAAGAAGCATGTGAAACCGCAGGGCCAGACTCGCCAGGGCGGCGTGATCGACAAAGCCATGCCCCTTCAAGTCTCCAATACGATGCTGATCTGCTCAGAGTGCGGCAAGCCCACCAGGGTTGCCCACGAGCACCGCACCATTAACGACAAAGAGCGTTCGGTCCGTGTGTGCAAGAAATGCCACAAGGTTATTGAGGACCGCTCGGTGAGGAAGGAGTAGAGATATGGCATCGCGAATGAAAGAAAAATACCAGAAAGAGGTTGTGCCAGAGCTGGTGAAGGAGTTCAGCTATAAGAACCCGATGCAGGTGCCTGGCATTCACAAGGTGGTGGTGAACATTGGTATGGGCGAGGCCATCCAGAACGTTAAAGCGATGGATGCCGCCGTTGCCGACCTGGGAGCCATCACCGGGCAGCGCCCAGTGATTACCCGCGCCAAACGCTCTGTGGCGGCATTCAAGCTGCGCGAGGGGATGCAGATTGGTTGCATGGTCACCCTGCGCGGCGAGCATATGTATCGGTTCCTCGATAAGCTGACGAATGTAGCCCTGCCGCGTATCCGCGACTTCCAGGGCATCTCGGCTGAGGCTTTCGATGGCCGTGGAAATTACACGCTGGGCCTGCGCGAGCAACTGGTGTTCCCAGAGATCGACTATGATAAGGTCGACAAAGTGCGCGGCATGGAAATCAGTATTGTTACGACAGCGCGCACCGATGAAGAGGGGCGACGGCTGCTCAAGTTGATGGGCATGCCCTTCAAGAAATAGCAGGAGACTGGTATGGCAAAAACATCAATGATTGTGAAGTCGCAGCGCAAACCCAAGTTCAAGGTACAGCATCATAATCGCTGTCACATTTGTGGTCGGCCCCGCGCGTATATTCGGAAATTTGGTCTCTGCCGCATCTGCTTCCGTGAGCGGGCGTTGCGCGGTGAGTTGCCCGGCGTGACGAAGTCGAGCTGGTAATCGGAGGGTGTTGTTTCATGAACATGACTGATCCCATCGCGGATATGCTGACACGTATTCGCAATGCGTCGACGGCGCGGCATGCGCGGGTAAATATCCCGGCCTCGAAAATGAAGCTGGCAATTGCGCGAGTGCTCAAAGAAGAGGGGTATATCAAGGATATTGAGATACTCAAGGATAATCCCCAGGGTACAATTCGCATCACGTTGCGTTATGTTGATAAAAAGGCCGTGCTCACGCAGCTTAAACGTGTGAGCAAGCCTGGTCTGCGTGTGTACACCAAGCGGGGTGGTATTCCTCGCGTGCGCGGCGGCCAGGGTATCTCTATTCTTTCGACACCACAAGGGCTGATGACGGGCCGCAAAGCCTATCGAGAGGGCCTGGGCGGTGAAGTCGTCTGTTATGTTTGGTAGCGCAGGAGGATTTTAGAATGTCTCGTATTGGACGTGCTCCAATTCCTGTGCCGTCAAAAGTACAGGTGAGCTGGACCGATGAGAACTTCGTGACAGTGAAAGGCCCCAAAGGCGAGCTGGCGACTCAGGTCGATCCCGAACTGATGCTGAAGCTTGAGGATGGGAACATACAGGTCACGCGGCCATCGGACAGCAAAGAACATAAGGCCAAGCATGGCCTCTATCGCACCCTGGTAAACAACATGGTGGTCGGAGTAACGACCGGGTATACCAAGCAGATGGAGATCCATGGCGTGGGTTATCGCGCGAACAAGGTTGGCCAGAATTTGATTATCCTGGTGGGTTACTCTCACCCGATCGAGGTTCAGCCGCCCGATGGCATTACGCTGAGCGTGGATGGCGTCGATCCGGCGACCAAGGCCACGAAGATCAGTGTGAGTGGCATCGACAAGCAGTTGGTCGGCCAGGTCGCGGCCAGCATCCGCCAGTTGCGCAAGCCGGAGCCATATAAGGGCAAAGGCATCCGTTACACGGGCGAGGCCATCCGCCGCAAGGCTGGTAAGGCCGGAAAAGTCGGTGGTAAGAAGAAATGATCAAGCAATTCAACGCAAATAAAGCTCGCCTGAAGCGGCATATGCGCTTGCGCAATCGCGTGGAGGGCAGTCAGCAACGTCCGCGCCTGAGCGTTTTCCGCAGCGGGACTCAGATCTACGCGCAGGTTATTGATGACGTCACCGGGCACACGCTGGTTTCGGCTTCATCTCTGGACGCGATTCTGAAGGATTTTAAACCTGCCGAGCAAAAGGCTCCCACCGCGCATGGCGAAGAGGCCGAAGCCGAAGAGGTTGAGGTTGCGACCGAAGCTGCACCGGGGAAGAAGAGCGCTAAAGCGGTCAAAGCTCCCGCCAAGAGCCAGGGTCAGGCCAAGCCTGGTCGCGTGGCCCAGCCCAAGACCGTGCTGCCGACCGCCCAGAAGGGGGAGAAGAAGACTCCGGTTGAGGCGTTGGTGGCGATCTCAAGCACCCACAAAGTTGCCCTGGCCCGCGAGGTTGGGAAGCTGGTGGCTCAACGTGCCAAAGACAAGGGCATCGAGCAGGTCGTCTTTGATCGCGGTGGCTATCCCTTTCATGGGCGTGTGGCCGCGCTTGCTGAAGGCGCTCGTGAAGTAGGCTTGAAATTTTAAAGGAAGGGCCTGCTTTTCCAGGTGAATAAAAGAAACAGCGTTTCACAGTTTGCTCGCCTGGAATAAGGATCTACGAGGAGAAAAGATGGCAAGAATAGATGCTTCAAAACTGAACCTTGAAGAGACAGTGGTCAAGGTGAGTCGCGTCTCCAAGGTGGTCAAAGGCGGTCGTCGCTTCAGCATCCGCGCACTCGTTGTGGTCGGCGATCACAATGGTCACGTTGGTTACGGCGTGGGCAAGGCCGCTGAATATACCGAGGCGATTCGCAAGGGCGTGGAAGATGCCAAGAAGAACCTGATCGAGGTTCCGCTCAACGGCACAACTGTTCCCTTCATGGTCAACGCACACTATGGGGCTTCGGAAGTCATGCTGAAACCCTGCGCTCCTGGTACTGGCGTGATTGCCGGTGGTGCGGTGCGCGCGGTCATGGAGGCCGTGGGCATTCGCGATATCCTGACCAAGTCTCTGGGTAGCACGAACGCTGCCAACACGATCAATGCCTGCCTGGCAGGTCTGCGCGAACTGCGCTCGGCTGATACCGAGGCGTTGATGCGCGGCAAGACCGTGGTGGAAATTGTTGGCCAGAAGCAGGCCGAGCGCCTGGCTGAAGCTGCGGCTGGCGCTGCCGAGCGCGCTGCTCAGGCTCGCATGGTCCGCGAAGAAGAGGCCCGTGAGAGTCGCTCCTCCGATCGCGGTCGAGGACGCGGTGGCCCTGGCGGTCCTGGTGGTGGTCGTGGCGACCGTCGTGGTGGCCAGGGTGGCGGCGGTGAGCGCCGTGGCGGCCCTGGCGGCGGCGGCGACCGTCGTCGTTAGGTCGCAGAAGGAGAGATACGTATGAAATTGCGCGTAAAATGGGTGAGGAGTTCGATTGGTTACGCACAAGACCAGAAGGACACGATTCGCTCGCTGGGCCTGCGCAAGCTCCAGCACACTGTAGAGATCGAAGATACTCCCGCCATGCGTGGGATGATCAATAAAGTGCGGCACCTGGTACAGGTAGAGGAAGTTGCCTGATGAAAATCACTGATTTGCGTCCAGCTCCTGGATCGCATACACGAGAAAAACGACTTGGTCGCGGGCACGGCACCGGTCGGGGCAAAACCGCTGGACGTGGTACCAAGGGCCAGAAGGCTCGTACCGGTGGCACGATCCATCGCGCCTTTAACGGCGGTCAGACGCGTTTCTCCAAGCGTCTCCCGTTCCTGCGCGGTATCGGGAATAGCAATCTTGCTTTCCGCGATGTCTACGCCATTGTCAACCTGAGCGATCTTGCCGAGCTAGAAGCCGGCACTCAGATCACGCCTGAGTCTCTGGTAGAGCAGGGACTCCTGCGCAAGAGCGAGGGCGCGGGTCTGGTCAAGGTCCTTGGCGATGGAGAGATCGAGCATGCTTTGAAGATCAAGGCGCATAAGTTCTCGGCTAGCGCGCGTGCCAAAATCGAAGCCGCGGGCGGAACAGTCGAGGTTATTCCGGTCAGAGTCTACGAGAAGACAAAACGCCGTAAGGATGGAGACCAGCAGGCATCTGGCCACCAAACGAGCCAGGAATAATGGAGAAGGAAGTAGTTCCTTATTCCGAATCTGGCAAACATCTTAATCGGTGTTTTCTCTGCCAGATTCGGAACGGAAGTACCTGATGAAAACATTCAGGTACTTCCACGCGTTATAATCTGGGAAGCTGTCTTTTTGTTGAGTCGTGAAAGGAGACCCCCATGTGGGAAAAACTGCGCAGTATCTGGACTATCCCTGATCTACGCAAAAAGATTCTTTTCACCCTGATGATTCTGCTGATTACTAGGGTCCTGGCCAATATTCCCGTGCCACTGACAAATACCGAAACCCAGGCCCTGGTAAAGCTTTTCTCATCGGGTTCGAACCAGAATCTTGGCCAATTGCTTGGCCTGCTTGATGTCTTTTCTGGTGGGTCGTTGCAGAAATTCTCGATTGTTGCGCTTGGGGTCTATCCCTATATCACGGCAACCATCGTTATGCAGCTCCTGCAGCCGATTATCCCGGCGCTGGAGAACATGATGCGCGAAGGCGAATCAGGCCAGATGCGCTTTAATCAGATCACGCGCATGATTGCGGTCCCGCTGGCCTTCCTGCAAGCGTTGGGACAGGCTGCCATTTTTGTGCGAGCCGGAGTGCTGACGAACTTCAGCCTCCTCGATCCCACATACTGGCTGGAGTCTCTCTCGATTCTGGTGGCCTTGACCGCTGGTACGATGGTGATGGTCTGGCTTGGTGAACTGATCAGTATTGTTGTTTTGGCTGTTATCGGCCTGATTACAATTGTTGGTATCGTCTACATGTACCTGGGGCAACGACGCGTGCCGATTGAGTATCCGACCAAACGTATGGTTGGACGCGGCTTGCTCGTGGGCACGGCACAGCGCACCTACATTCCGATGCAGGTCAACAGCGCCGGCATGATCCCGTTGATCTTCGCTCAGTCGATGCTGATCTTCCCGTCGGTACTCTCGCAGTACCTGATTAGCAGCACCACTCCCTGGCTGAAGGCTACCGCGACCTGGGTTGGCACCTATATCGCGAATCCAGTCACCTGGTACTACTGGGCGATCTACTTTATCCTGGTGGTTGCGTTCACATACTTCTACGCGTATGTCGTATGGCAACAGCAGGATATTCCCAGTAGTTTGCAGAAGCAGGGCGCGCACATTCCGGGCTATCGTCCTGGGGAGACGACCCGTCGTCACCTCAACGATATCCTGAATCGCATCACTCTGGCGGGTGCACTTTTCCTGGGGATTGTTGCTGTTCTCCCGTTCTTCGCGAACGTGGGTGGCAACCAATTACTGAGTAGCGCGGCGGTGCTGATCGCGGTCGGCGTGGTTCTCGACACCGTCAGGCAAATCGAATCCCAGATGGTCATGCGTAACTATTCTGGATTCTTAACCTAAAAAAGCTCAACGACGAGCCAATACCATCGGAGGTAAACGTGAACATCATTCTGATCGGCGCACAAGGATCAGGAAAAGGAACGCAGGCCGAAATGCTCGCCAAGGCATTTGGTGTTCCCCATGTCGCCAGCGGAGATCTTTTCCGCAAGGAGATCGAGGAGAGGACCGAGACAGGGCAGAAGGCTGAAACATATATCGATCGTGGGGAGTTGGTTCCCGATGGTCTGACGGTTGCAATGATCTTACAGCGATTAAAGCAGCCAGATTGTGAACCTGGGGTACTCATGGATGGCTTTCCACGCACGATTGCTCAGGCCGAAGCCCTGGATGAGGGCCTGGGAAAGGTTGGCAAACAGATAAACAGGGTAGTCTACTTAAACGTTCCGCGTGAGGAATTGTTGCAGCGGCTCTCTGGACGCTACATCTGTAAGGCCAACCAGCACGTTTATAACATCTACTCTCGTCCCCCCAGGGTGGAGGGAGTATGTGATCAGGATGGCAGCGAACTCTATCAGCGCTCCGATGATGTTGGGGAAGCGGTACAGCGTCGCCTGGACATTTTCTTTCATCAGACTATTCGCCTGCTGGACTATTATGGAAAGCAAGGGAAGGTGGTTGAAGTGAATGGCAACCAGGGCATCGCTGAGGTGCAGCAGGCGCTTGTGGATGCGATACGCAAACACATAGACTGAGTAGCCTGGTCAGACGGGCAGCGGTGGCTTACATCATCTGCCCGCTTGATCGACTCGTGCTATTTGTTCTGGAAAAACAAAAGGTGTAAACCCTCGACATGCTTCAGGGTTTGTGCTATAATTCACAGTTGGCTGCAGCAGTCCTAACTGCTGCCATTTTATGCATCAATCAACAGAGAGCAGTCGTTTTGAGAAAGGATGCTATGGCCAAGAAGGATGAAATCGAAGTTGAGGGCAAAGTGCTTGAGGCCCTCCCCAACGCCATGTTTAAAGTAGAAATCGATGAACAACACCAGATCCTTGCGGTGTTATCCGGGCGAATGCGCATGAATTTCATACGCATCGTGCCAGGCGATAAGGTAAGAGTCGTGCTGTCTCCCTACGACCTGACACGCGGACGTATTACATGGCGAGCGAGGTAGTGTGAGGTAGGCGAGGTTTGTGAGATTCTCACCCTTCCAGTTCCTCTTATATAGCATCTAATAAATGGCTGCAGGCGGGTAGGCGTGGATAAAAAAGTCTCCTCGGACTTAAGCGGCTGGAGCGTTTACCTGCATCTTTTGGTGAGTTTTGTCTATATATGTTGTGGAGGACAATTTCATGAAAGTACGTGCCTCTGTCAAACCGCGATGTGAGCATTGCAAGGTCATCCGGCGAAACCGCATTGTGATGGTCATTTGTAGCAAAGATCCGAAACACAAGCAGAAGCAAGGTTAATAACAAAAATCGATCCTAAGGACCGGGGAGGCCTTTAGGCATCGAAGCCTGAAGCTGGAGGAAAAGATGGCTAGAATTGCCGGCGTTGACATTCCTCGCGAGAAGCGCGTGGAGATTTCGCTGTGCTATATCTATGGGATCGGCCTGACGACAAGCCAGAAGATCCTGGAGCGAGCGCGCATTAGCCCGGATACCCGGGTGAAAGATTTGACGGAAGAAGAAGTCAACCGTCTTCGTGAGCTGATCGACCGCGAACACAAGGTCGAGGGTGATCTACGCCGCGAAGTGGATATGAATATTAAGCGGCTGATCGAAATCGGCTGCTATCGTGGCATGCGCCACCGCCGCAACCTTCCCGCCCACGGCCAGCGCACGCGTACTAACGCGCGCACCAAACGTGGTCCGAAGAGAACGGTAGCTGGTAAGAAGAAGGCGGCCAAGAAGTAACGCCAGAGAGGTTTTGCAAGTATGGCAGACAAGAAGAAAACATCAGCCAAGCCCAGGCGGCGTGAACGGAAGTCTATTCCACGCGGCCAGGCGCATATTCAAGCTACGTTTAATAATACGATTGTGACGCTGACGGACCCCAATGGCAATGCCATTTCCTGGGGGAGCTCTGGCGGCCAGGGCTTTAAGGGCTCGCGCAAGAGCACGCCGTATGCCGCGCAGGTGACTGCCGAGACGGCAGCGCGCAAAGCTATGGAGCATGGGCTGCGCCAGATCGAGGTCTTTGTCAAAGGTCCCGGTTCCGGGCGCGAAGCGGCCATTCGTGCTTTGCAGCAAGCTGGCCTCAACATTACCGCTATCACTGATGTCACACCTATTCCGCACAATGGCTGTCGCCCGCCGAAACGGCGTCGCGTGTAACCGTGCTGTGCGCGTGAGGAGGATAAGACTACATGGCACGTTATACCGGCCCCGTTTGCAGACTGTGCAGACGTGAGGGGGTAAAACTTTTCTTGAAGGGCGACAAGTGCATGACCAAATGCACACTTGAGCGCCGCAATACGCGTCCTGGCCAGGCTGGCTATGGCAAGGGCAGTCGCCCGCGCAAGGCTTCTGGTTATGGATTGCAGCTCCGCGAGAAGCAGAAAGTGCGTCGCACCTACGGCATTCTGGAGCGCCAGTTTAGCAAGCATTTCGTGACCGCCGCTGGCCGTCCTGGTCGTACAAGCGAGAACCTGCTGCAAATTCTGGAGATGCGCCTGGATAACCTGGTGTATCGCATGGGCTTTGCCGATTCGCGCGCGCAGGCCCGCCAATTGGTGAACCATGGGCATTTCTCCGTCAATGGCCGCAAAACGGATATTCCTTCCTTTATTGCGAAACCCAACGACGTGATTACTGTACGTGAGCGCAGCAAAGGTCTGGAGTACTTCAAGGTTCGCGCCGAACTCCTGACCACCAAAGGTGTCCCTGCCTGGTTAAGTCTGGACATCGCCGGGATGTCTGGGCGCGTTCTGTCGCTACCTACGCGCACAGAGCTTGAGTTGCCCTTTGAAGAGCAGATGGTGGTTGAGTACTATCAGCGCTAAGTTGATTGGCGGATGGGTATATGCCTGTGCGGCCCCTCGCGGGTCGCTACAGGGCGCAGGAATCTTGGACTACCAGTCTTAAATTGATAGGTAAGCCATGGTAGGAAAAGAAAGGCAGGTTTAGCTTTGCAAGAATTGATTCTGCCTCGCATTAAAAATACCAGGACACAAGGTAATTTTGCGAGCTATGATATTGAGCCGTTAGAGGCAGGGTATGGCATGACTCTGGGCAACGCGTTACGGCGTGTCTTGCTCTCGTCCCTGCCTGGCGCTGCGGTGACCTCCGTTCGCATTGACGGGGTGCAGCATGAGTTCCAGGATATCCCCCATGTGATGGAGGATGTCACGGATATCATCCTGAACGTGAAGAAACTGCGCCTGCGCTCCTTCTCCGACCACCCCGTTTCGATGCGTCTGGAGGTCTCGGGAGAACGCGTGGTTACCGCGGCGGACATTGTGGCCCCCAGCACGGTGGAGATCGTCAATCCCGATCTCTATATCGCGACGCTCGATAACGAACATGCTCGTCTTGAAATGGAGCTGGTGGTTGAGGTCGGCAAAGGCTATGTGCCCGCCGATTCGAAAGAAGATCAGCCCATCGGGGTGATTCCCGTCGATGCCATTTACACGCCTGTGCAGAAGGTGAATTATACCGTTGAGCACACCCGCGTGGGGCAGATGACGAACTACGATAAAATTGTCATGGACATCTGGACGGATGGTACTCTCCCGCCAGATGAGGCTTTGCGTCAAAGTTCGGACATTCTTGTTCGCCACTTTACGCAGCTCTCCAACTATCACGCCACTCTGATTGAGCCGGAGAAGCCACCCCTGAGTAGTATGCCGATCCCACAGAAGATCTACGATACTCCCATCGAGGAGCTAGACCTCTCGGTTCGCGCGTATAACTGCTTGAAACGCAGTAATATTACAAAGGTTGGCCAGGTCCTCTCTATGAACGAAGAGGATCTTCTGGGTGTACGTAATTTTGGAGAGAAGAGCTTAGTGGAATTGCGCGAGCGGCTGCTTGCGCGCAATTTCCTCCCGAATCCGCGTACCAGCACCGTTGGCGCCGACATGGGCGGCGACCACGAAATGGAGGACTGAGTTGAGGCACCGAGTTGCCGGTAACCGGATGAGCATGCCTGGAGCACGCAGACTCTCTGCGCGCCGCAGTTTGATGGCCGGTCTCATTCGTTATGACCGTATAAAAACGACCGAGGCACGCGCGCGTGCCATCCGAGGTGAAACAGAGAAGCTGATCACCACGGCTGTGAAGGGACGCACTGCCGCGCTGGCTCATCTGGCGTCGGTGGTTTCCGACACGGAAAAAGCGACGAAAGTTTTGGAGTTTGCCCGCCGAGGCCGCTATGCGCTCTCGTACAAGGTTGAGTCCAACGAGGATCGCAACGAGCTGGGTCTGGCCCCCTTGACTGCCAAGGGCCGCAAGTTCCTGGAGGATAAGTATAAAAGGCGCCGCAGTGAGCTGCTGGATATCATCTCGAACGAGGGTGATGCCGAGGAGGCTCTGGAGGCCGCGTACCAGGCGATGGTGATTGAGTTGCATGCCCGCCGCCAGATCCTGAAAGCCTTGCCGGATGAGCTGGTCGTGAAGAAGATTTTCGACGAGCTGGCTCCTCGCTATACCGGGCGTCCAGGCGGCTATACGCGTATCACCAAGTTGGGTAAGCGCCTGGGTGATAATTCGGATATGGCGCAGATTGCTCTGGTCTGATCCTGACTCACCGGACGTATTGGGAATAGAGGCAAATTATCAGGGGTCTCGGCTGTTATGAACAAGCTGGCGTGTGGCATTGAATATGATGGCACCGATTATCATGGCTTTCAACGCCAGTCTGAGGCCCACGAGCCAACGGTCCAGGGAGTGCTTGAGGCGGCGATTGCGCGTCTCTCAGGCACGAGGTCGGTAGTTTACGGCGCTGGCCGCACAGACGCCGGGGGCCATGCCAGTGGGCAGGTGATCCATTTCTCGACTGACTCTGACCTTTCTCCCCAGGTCTGGCTGAAAGCGTTGAACGCGCTCTTGCCCGCCGCTGTGGCTGTGCGCTGGGTGCGGGAGGTTCCTGAGAACTTCCACGCTCGTCATAGCGCCAGGAGTCGTTCCTATCGCTATACGATCTGGAACGATGTGGCTCCTAGCGCCTTATGGGCCAGATATAGCTACTATCGCGCACAGGCGCTGGACATCGATCTGATGCAGGCGGCCTGTCAGGAATTGCTGGGGCGCAAGGATTTTGGAGCCTTTGGGAGCAGTCCCAGCAGGCATAATCCTTTGAAGCCAGGACCCCATTCCTGTGTGCGCGTAATGCATAAAGCGGAATGTTTCCGTCAAGGCGCTTTTATCTATTGTGATTTTACTGCGAATGCTTTTCTTACGGGGCAGGTTCGCAGAATGGTTGGCACGCTGCTGCTCGTAGGGCAAAAACGTCTAAGTCTTGACGAATTTGCCTTGATTGTGCGGCAGGCGCGTAAGACGCACCCCGGCGCAGCGGCTCCGCCTCATGGGCTATGCCTTATAGAGGTAGGGTATGCTGAAGACTTGGGGTCAGGTTCAGGTGTACGCCTGAGTTCGTGAATGTACACTTCGTTTGGAGAACGATAAATGAGAAAGACATATAGTGTCAAGGCCGGCGAGCTGGACCCGCAGTGGTACGTCATCGACGCTGAGGGGCAGGTCCTGGGTCGTCTGGCATCCCAGATCGCGCAGATTCTGCGCGGCAAACATAAACCCACTTACACGCCGCATATGCCGTGTGGTGATTTCGTAGTGGTGATCAACGCCGATAAGATCGCGGTCACAGGCAGGCGCATGGATCAGAAGATCTATTATCGCCACAGCCAGTATCCCGGTGGCTTGAAGCAGCAAACCCTGCGCCAGACCCTGGAGGGCCGCTTCCCTGAGCGCGCACTCGAACACGCGGTCAAGGGCATGGTTATGCACAACAGGCTGGGCGCGGTATTGATGTCCCACTTGAAAGTCTACGCTGGCCCGTCGCATCCACACGAGGCGCAGAAGCCTACGCCGTGGACCGGCCCGGAAGCGCTGTTGAACAAGTCTGCGCAGGCTGCGAAGGCAGAGTAAAGAAGAGGAGATTCTACCTTGGCCGATACGACTAAAGGCGAATACTATTATGGGATGGGACGGCGCAAGACGGCTGTAGCCCGCGTGCGCCTCTTCCCCAACGGTGACGGCAGCGTGACCGTCAATGGCAAAAATGGACGAGCGTACTTCGGACAGCGCGAAGCTCTGACTTCGGCGGTCGTTGCTCCCCTCAACCTGTTGGAAATTGCCGAACAGTATAATATGACCGTACGTGTCGTCGGTGGCGGCAGCAGCGGCCAGGCTGGAGCGATCCGCCACGGCGTCGCCCGCGCTCTGCTGCGGATTAACCCCGAATGGAAACAGGCCCTGCGCAAAGCTGGCTACCTGACTCGCGACCCTCGTATGAAGGAGCGCAAAAAGCCAGGTCTCAAACGCGCCCGCAAGGCCCCACAGTACACAAAGCGCTAATTTCTGTGTATTGCATAAAAGAACGGCAAAAATTCGTCTTTGACGAATTTTTGCCGTTCTTTTATGCAATACACAGAAGCCTATTCTATTCGTTCACACCCTCATCGTCGCGCTCATTCTCGCGTTCAAAAGCTATGACGTGGGTTGGCCGTGCAATCAATTCCTGGTAGACCAGGCCCATTTGCTCTGGTGGATAGGGCATGTTGTGATCTAGCCACCACTGGATTAAGGAAATAGTCGAAGTGACCAGGTGATAGGCTGCGATCTCAGGTGGGATAAAGCTCTCGGCCAGTGGCTCGTTCTGGTCGAACACGGTCTGCGTGCCAGACTCGACGATCTCACGCGCCATGGCCGATGATCTGTGGCTACTTAGCAGGACATGCACAACCTCGGTGTGTTCCTGTACGTAGCGAAAGATCAGCGTGCCGGTGACCACGTGGGGCGCGCTGTTCATGGGAGCTTGGAGCAGGCCGGTCAGGTCGTCCAGCACCACGACCAGGACATCTTTTAACAGAGCATCCTTGTCGTGATAGTGACGAAAAAACGTTGCATAGCCCACTTCAGCGCGGTCGGTGATGTCGCGAATGGTGATTGCCGCGTAGCCCTTCTCCAGGGTGAGCGCGATCAGTGCCCTGGCCAGCGCCTTCTGTGTGCGCTTAACCCTGCGATCCTGCATGTCCATGATGATCCCCTGTCACTTGATAATTTGGAAAAATTTCATAGTTCTCTTATTGATGTAACGATTGATTGTTACAAGAATCACTGAGCTCACTTCTCACCTGGATGCCATCTGCCAGGGTAGAGAGGCATAAGCAGAAGGGAGACCGCAATTGCGACCTCCCTTCTGCTTATGCCTCTCTACCCTGGCATTATTTTGCTTTTTGCGCGCTCGGTTCCACGGCCACGTTTGCAAACACTGGCGCGCACCACTGCTCGCGGTACTCAGGGCGATTGCCGCGCACCACATCGAAGTAGGCTTTTTGCAGGGCGCTACTGATCTGGCCAACCTTGCCCTGACCGATAGGACGATGGTCAACCTCGATCACGGGCGCAATCTGGGCACCGGTCCCGCACATGAAGATCTCGTCAGCACCGTACAGTTCGGTGCGATCGATCTGGCGCTCGCGCGTGATCATCCCCAGCTCGCGCCGGGCCAACTCCATGACGGTGTCGCGGGTAATGCCCAGGAGAATATTCTCGGAGGGCGCGGGCGTCACTAGCTCGCCATTGATCACCAGGAAGATGTTCTCAGCGCTACCCTCTGAGACGTGCCCCTCGTTGGTGAGCATGATCGCTTCGTCAAGGCCATTCTGCATGGCCTCGCTTTTGGCGAGAGCCGAATTGACATATGCGCCGCTAATCTTGGCGCGCGCGGGTATGGCGTTATCGTCCACGCGCCGCCAGGAAGAGACGCCGCACCTCAGACCGGAGAGATCGATATAATCGCCCTGTGGCTCCGCTGTAATGATCAGATCGTCCTTCAGCCCATGCAGCCTCACTCCAATGATCTCGTCGGTTTTATAGGCCACCGGACGCAGATAGACGTCCTGATGCTGCTCGTTGCGCCGAATCAGTTCAGCGCTCAACTCAGCTAGCTGATCAGTGGTATAGGGCAGCGAAATCTGTAAAATTTGGCATGAGCGTAGCAAGCGTTCATAATGCTCGCGTGCGCGGAAGAGATAGACCTGTTTCTCCCTTTCATTCCAGTAGCCGCGAATCCCTTCGAAGCAGGACGTGCCGTAGGCGAAAGCGTGCGTGCGTACGGAAATGACGCCACGCTCAGCGGGCAGAAACTCGCCGTTCATAAAAAGTTCTTTTGCGTTCATTCTTTGCTGATAGGCGCTCCTTTGCGCTCTATCGACCTGCCTTTCTGATTTTCTTATGGGGTTTACCCATGGAAACGCGTCTCATCTGGTAAGACGTGGAAGAGTGCTCAATTTAAATGATTTTTTTCCCCAGGGCCGAAAGAATAAGCTCGACTGCCAGATGGGCAGTGGCATTTTCGCGATCGAGAATCGGGTTGACCTCGACCGCATCCATAGAGATCATGCGACCAGAATTGGCAACAACCTCCATAGCCAGGTGAGCCTCGCGATAGGTCAGGCCGCCGCGCACGGGAGTGCCAACGCCGGGTGCCTCGCGAGGATCAAGCGAGTCCATATCCAGGCTTAAATGGATGCCGTGTTTGGCCTTGCCAGCGATTTCTATAGCCTCGCGCATCACCTCAGACATGCCGCGCTGGTCGATGTCCGTCATGGTAAAGACATGCATCTGGTGCTGGCGTAACAACTCCTGTTCTTGCACGTCAAGGTCGCGCGCGCCCACAATGACGATGGTCTGGGTCTTGATCTTGGGCGACCAGCCGCCCACGCCGGTTAGGCTTGGATGCCCCAGTCCGGCCAGCGCACCCAGAATCATGCCATGGATATTGCCAGATGGCGTAGTCTCATGCGTATTGAAATCCGCATGGGCGTCAACCCAGATCACTCCAATATCCTGATGGACACGCGCTACGCCGGTGATCGAACCCAGGGCGATGCTGTGGTCGCCTCCCAATATCAGCGGGAACTCTCCGTCATTCAGCGCTGAGCTGACAGCATTGGCCAGGTCTTCTGAAACCTGGACGATGGGTTCGAGATATTTGAGGCGAGGATTGCCGGTAGGCTGGCTTTCTGGTTGGGGAACGACAATGTTACCAATATCATTAACTGTATAACCAAGGCGTCGTAGCTGGTCGTTAAGACCTGCATAGCGGATTGCACTCGCCCCAATATCAACCCCGCGCCTGTCCGCACCTAAATCCATAGGCACGCCAATTACACGAATACGCATGTTTTAACCTCCTGTTCGCCGTTGAACAGCACTCCGATCTTGTTTCTATTATAGACAGTCCTAGATTACTTGTCGAGGGCCAATCTAGCAAGTATTAATACAGCCAAATAAGATACCTGGGCTATTTCGCCTCTGCAATGTATTCATGGGAATGGTTTTCGGGCGAGATTGCAGCGCTGAGCGAACAGGGCGGCCCTTGTGCCCGCCCTGGGGGTTGGGTGGGAGTGCTGCCCTGTTAACGGAAATATATTGCCCGGATAAACTGTTATAAATTTACGCACCATGCGAGAAGGCAATGTGCCTTCGCAGCGTGCTCTCAGTAGTATGCAGAAAGTGAGGCGATTCGTGCATAATCGATCGTTTCTTGGGCGCTTCGCCCCCACCTCTTTATTTTTTTTCGCTCTCATGTTACTTATTTCCGCTTGTGGAGGAGGCAACCCTGGCCAGAACGGCAGCGGTACCCTGGCCTCCAAACAGATATTGACCTTTCCGAATGTTGGCACCTCGGATATCGCTGTGATGGACCCGGCTCAGGGGCCGGATTCTAATTCGGCGATCGTGGCGAATATGGTCTACAGCGGCCTGGTGCGGTTCGATAAAAACTTGAATGTGGTGCCTGACCAGGCTACCTGGACGATTTCTCCCGACCGCAAGGTGTATACTTTTACGCTCAAGCCGGGAATTACGTTCTCCGATGGCACGCCGGTGACTGCTCAGACCTATGTCTACACGCTGACGCGAGCGCTGACCGCAAGCGTGCAATCGCCAATTTCCACCCTCTTCCTGGGCAATATCGTTGGCGCGGCTGACCTGAATTCTGGCAAAGCTACCACGCTGAGCGGTGTTCGGGCTCCGAACGATACGACGCTGCAAATTACGCTGACCCAACCAACTGAGTATTTCTTGCAAGTGATGGCCAGCTCAGTTGCGTTTGCGCTCAACCCGCAGATCATCGGCCAGTATGGTCAGACTGCCTGGACGAATCACGTTGTAGGAACTGGCGTCGGCACTGGACCATTTATGATTAAGCAGTGGGTGCACAATTCCCACATGGTCCTGGCCCCCAATCCACACTACTATGGCGCGAAGACGAAGTTGACGGAAGTCAACATGGTTTTTGTCAACACTCTGGGCACGGCCTTTAAATCCTACGAGGCACACCAGTACGATCTCGCCTGGAACATCGCTCCGCCCGACCTGTCAACGGCTCGCAGCCTCTCTGGCTATACCAACCAATCGCAGTTGGAAACGGATATGCTCTTCTTTGACAATACGCAAGCGCCGTTCAACGATGTTGCGGTACGCCAGGCTTTTGCCTACGCGATTAATAAGGATGCGCTGGCCAAATTGATCTTCAACAACTCGGTGGTTCCAGCTCCGACCATCATTCCGCCTGGTATGCCTGGCTATCAACCCAACTACCCTGGCCTGAAATTTGATGCAACCAAAGCAAAAGCGTTGCTGCAATCGGCTTATCCTGACGCGAGCAAGGTACCTGCAATCACGTTTACCTTTCCCGATTCGCAAGTTTCGTCGTCATTGGGGCAGGCGTTACAGCAGATGTGGCAAAATGCTCTGGGGATTCAGGTTCATCTCCAGCCCATGGACCTGGCCGCGTACAATGCTGCCACGACTGCTCACAAGATTGCCTTTGGCTTTACCCAGTGGAGCGCTGACTTCCCCGATCCCTACGATTGGCTGGCGCTCAACCTGCTCTCGACTGCCCCGAATAATAACGGCCAATGGAACAACCCGCAATTTGATCAGACGATCGCGCAGGCTGAACAGACCTCTGGCCAGGCGCGCATTGCCCTTTATAATCAGGCTGAGCAGATTGCCATCACCGGCGTTGGCTGGCTGCCCATCGACCATCAAACGCAGTCAGCGGTGATTCCGTCCTACGTCCACGGCGTCTCCCTGAACAATACCGGCCTCTACTTTGGCAACTGGTCGGATGTGTACCTGTTGCAACATTGAGATGATTTACGGGGATGGTGAGCATCGGTGATGTTCGCCACACTTCCTCCACAGGAGATTTACAATCTCTTATCGATAAAAAAGCGAGAGAAATTAGATGGTTTCACGCGAAGAATTGTTACAGCGGGCGCGTCAGGCGGCTCTAAGCGCGCATTGCCCTTATTCGCATTTTCGGGTGGGCGCGGCCCTGGTCGCGGGCGAACAGATTTTTGTGGGGGTCAATGTTGAGATTTCCAGCTATGGGCTGACACTTTGCGCTGAACGTTCGGCTCTGGCCGCGGCAGTGACCGCCGGTGCAGGCCCGATTACGCAGGTGGCTGTGGCCTGTATTGACGCGCCAGCCCAGGCACCAACCAACGAGCGCACGCCCTGTGGCGCCTGCCGCCAATGGCTGGCCGATCTCGCGCCACACGCGACGATTTTAATCGATGGCGTGGAGGGCGATTTCACCGTCGGTGATCTCTTACCCTATGCCTTTGGACTCTAAAAACTCTCCACGCGTGCATACAAGGGACTTTAGCGCACTTTAGATTAAGCTGAGAAACATCGCTCCCTTGACAAAGCATCTAACCCTTGTGTACGCTATGATTCCCAGGAGAAGTTTTTGTAGTGGATTGCTCTAAAGGGCATCCGTCCCCGCGTATAAATGAATTGTACAGCTTCAATGAAAGGAAGCCTGTATGTCAGGGGGTGCAGGGACGCAAAAAGATGTGCCGGGCGGGCGCAATGCTTCAGGAATCTCACGCTCCCGCCCGAATCGCCGTTCTCTCTATCCGTTCTCTGCTCCCTCAATGTATTGTCTGTACTCCATCTCTCAACGCTACAATTTCTACCTTGCCCGCTCCCCAGTGCAGTTCCTCGTGTCACTCAGAAGGAGATTTCGCTATGTCCTCGCAATTTACCCTTGGTATCGAACAAGAATTTCAAATGGTGGATCGCCAGACCGGCCAACTCTGTCCACATATTTTGACGGTGCTAGAAAAAGGCGGGCCACGTTTCGGCGAGAAAATCAAGCCGGAGATGCTGCAATCAGCGGTTGAGGTCGTGACCGGCATCTGCCCGGATATTGCTGCCGCTCGCCGCGAACTACAGGAGATCAGGCACACGCTCATTGATCTGCTGGCAGAGGATGGGATCGGGTTGATTAGCGCGGGCACGCATCCCCAGGCGCTCTGGCAGGATCAGATTTCGATGCCCAATCCCCGCTACGCTGAGCTAGAGGAGGAGTTGCAGGATATTGCTCGCTCAATTCTGATCTTTGCCCTGCATATTCACGTGGGTATCGAGAGCCAGGAAATGGCGGTGTTGATGATGAACCAGGCCCGGAGCTGGATTCCTCACCTGCTCGCGCTCTCCACAAACTCGCCTTTCTGGGGCGGGCGTTTCACGGGCATCAAATCTTATCGTTCGGTGGTCTGGGGACCCTTCCCGCGCAGCGGTATCCCCGGCACCTTCGCCTCCTGGAGCGAATTCGATAACTATGTCCAGGCCCTGATTAGAACTGGCTGCATCGATAATGGCAAGAAAATCTGGTGGGATATTCGCCCTCATCCCTTCTTTCCGACTATCGAGTTCCGCATCTGCGATATGCCCGCTTCGTTTGAGGATACTATTGCTATTGCCGCGCTCTGCCAGGCCCTGGTTGCCAAGATCACCTGGCTCTATCACCACGGCATGACCACGCACATCATGCCGCGTCCCCTGCTCGCCGAGAATAAATGGCGTGCCACGCGCTACGGCCTGGACGCGGAAGTCCTGGACTTCACCCTCAATCGCCGACTGACGATGCGCGAGTCGATTAGCGAACTGCTCGATTTTGTGGATGATGTGCTGGACGACCTTGGCTCGCGCAACGAGATCAATTACCTGCGCCACCTGCTGGAAGATAGACGCGGCACTGGCGCTGATCGTCAGATAGAGGTATACAAACGCACGGGTAGCACCAATGCTGTGATCAACTATTTGATGGAACAGACGAGCGCGTAGGTTGGTCGGCGGTGTGAGCAGGCGGTTAGCGCTACGATGAATAGAGTCGTGAAGTATCGCGACGGGCGAGCGGGCCAATGTCATTGAAATCAGGAGAATGCTTCGATAAAAGAAGCAAAAGTTCTACGGAACAGTGATCAGGGAACCAATCTGCGAAATGAAGCCAAAGTCGCATTTTGTTCTCTGCATTTCAATGACATTGGGCGCAAGGGCTGCTACATTCATAAAAGGGCCGCCGGATACCCCTACGATTCATCTAGGGGTAAGGCGGCCCGACGTGGCTCTTTCTGAAAACTAGAACGTATGTTACAATGCGGTGTATGGATGCACAGCACACCAAACACGTCACTTACAAGCTGGCTTCCCATTTTGTCTGGCGTCCCAAATACCGCAAAAAGATTCGGGTTGGGAAAACGAGCGACGTTTCTCGAACATGAAGCAGAGCGTTACCGGAAAGCACAAACACCACAAGAATATCTTCGTAGGAGTGTACCAGCAGAGGATACCTAGGGATGGGAAGTCCTCCCATCCCTCTCTCGCAAGGAAGAGCATGCAGCAGATCATCACCGCGAAACTCAAGCTCATCTCGGAGCCAAAGCAGTTTACCGCATTACGGCAAACGCAACTGGCGTATCGAGATGCCCTGAATGCGGTGAGTCACTACGCCTTCTCTCAGGGCAAAACCAGCAATGTGACCCGACTGCATAAAGGCATGTATGCCGAGTTACGTCTGCATCTTCCCTCACAACTGGCCTGTAGCGTGGAACGGCAGGTCTCGGCTACCTACAAGGGACTGTGGACCAAACTCAAGAAGAATGCTGAACATCGGCGCAAGAAGATCACCAGGAAACGTTTTAAGGGGCTGGACCAGCCGCCACACTATAGTTCCCCAACGGTGCAGTACACCTATGAGCGCGACTACACCTTTCAGGGCGACAGCCGGGTCAGTGTCGGGACCTTGAACGGACGCATCAGTCTCCCCTACCAGGGCTACGACAAACACATTGCGCTTATTCAGCAGAGAGCCACCATAGGTGACGCGAAACTCTGGTATGACCGGCCAAAGAAGACGTTCTATTTGCTCGTGTCCCTCACGATTGACCTTCCCGAACCGACCTGCGAACAATTCACCGAAGTCGTCGGGGTCGATGTCGGCATTCGCTATCTGGCTGTGACCTCCACTTCCACAGGCAAGGCAGGCTTTCACCCTGGAAAACGAGTAAGGCACAAAGCCAATCATTACGCACGCTTACGCAAACGCTTGCAGCACAAAGGCACTCGTGGCGCAAAACGTCGCTTGAGACGCATCGAGCAACGAGAGAGACGGTTAAAAGCGCAGGCAAACCATTGCATCGCCAAACAGATCATCACAGAGCACCCACACGCACTTATCGGGCTAGAGAACCTCACTGATATCAGGGAACGCACAAAGCGCAAGAAACGCAAGCGCAAGAAGAGTGGCAAGGGCACCGAGCCAGTTTCCCCAAAGGCGCGCAAAGCCAATCGGGTGTACTCCCAATGGTCCTTTGCCGAGCTTCAGGCGCTCATCAGCTACAAAGCCGCGCTTGTAGGTTCCCTGGCTGTCAAGGTGGACGCCGATTACACCTCGAAGCGGTGTCCAATGTGTGGGCACACCGAGGATGCGAACCGCCCGCGCAAAGGATTACGCTTTGTGTGCCAGAACCCCAAGTGTGGGTATACCCTGCATGCTGATCTGATTGGTGCTCGCAATGTCACCATGAGAACGCTCCTGGTCCGGCAAGACTGGATCAGGACGGGGTGTTTGTCACTCATCCCTGATGCATCGGACAACGAAGCCAAAGCTGCACGCCTCAAACGGTATGCAGAGTTGCGGTGGAGTCCAGATGTAAGAACAAGCCTCCGGGATCTTCCCGGAGGTAGTTGACAAAGAGAAATAGCGATAAATTTATACCGCCACGTTCGTTGAGCGGCTGTACGGCTTATCGGGGTCGATGAGCACGTTGACGCAGGCGGGCAGACCGGAGGCGAAGGCACGTTCGAGCGCGGGGCGAATGTCTTCAGCGCGCTCAACCAGTTCACCGTAGCCGCCAAGGGCCTCGACCACCTTGTCGTAGCGAATGCCGGGCGTGAGTTCTGCGGCGGTCGTGTGACCGATGATGGCTTTCTGCGGGTGCTTGATCTGGCCCCAGGCACCGTCGTTGCCGATAATAGCCACGATGGGCAGCTTCTGGCGCACCATGCTCTCGAACTCCATGCCGTTGAGGCCAAAGGAGCCATCGCCGTAGACCATCAGGACGCGCTGACCGGGGCGGGCCAGTTGCGCGGCCATGGCGAAGCCGGTGCCGGTGCCCAGCGTGCCCATCGGACCCGCGTCGAGCCAGTAGCCGGGTTTGGAAACGTTGATCACGCGTCCGGCATAGCTGACAATGTCGCCACCATCGCCCACGACGGTGGTATCCTCATCGATGAAGTCGCGAATCTCGCGGCAGAAGCGCATGGGATGGATGGGCACAGCATCAGAATTGAGGGCAGCACTGTCGCGCTCGTAACCTTTGCGCTCCTGTTCACGAATATACTCCAGCCATTCACCCGCGACCAGTTGTTGCGCGCCCTTGGTGAGCTGGCCCATACTCAGGCCGACATCGCCGACCAGCGCGGCTTGCGCGCCCCTGTTCACGCCCACATCTTCGGCAGCCATGTCCAACCAGATCACGTTGGCCTCGGCGGGGATCAGCGGCGGCTGGCCGTGGTTGAGGCGGAAATCCATGCGCGTGCCGATCGCCAGGATGGTATCAGATCCTTCCAGGGCTTTGCGGCGCGAATGGCTAAAGAAGAGCGGATGTGTAGGCGGCAAACAGCCGCGACCCGCGCCATTCAGGTAAACAGGCGCGTTCAGACGCTCGGCAAGCTGGCGCAGTGGCTCGGCGGCGTCGCACCACCAGACCGCTGTGCCGGCCATGATCACCGGGCGCTGGGCCTTGCTCAAGAGCGCCACGGCCTGCTCCACCATCGCGGGATCGGGCGCGGTGCGGCCCTGGTAGCGGTAATTCGCGGGCTCGCCTGGATCAAAGGACTCATCGGTGTCGGCGAAGTTCGCGAGAATATCCATCGGCATCTCTAGAAAAGCCGGGCCGGGCTTGCCGCTCAACATGCCGATCACCAGCACGGGACTCCCGGCCAGGTACGCGTTCGCCACGCCCGTAATGCCATCGGTCACGCCGGGGCCCCCAGTTAAAAGAGCCACGCCGGGCTTGCGCGTCACCCTGGCCCAGCCCTCCGCAGCGTGAACCGCCGCCTGCTCGTGGCGCGTATCGACCACGCGAATGCCCTCGCGCAAACAGCCATCGTAAATCCCGGCAACATGCCCACCGCTCAGCGTAAAGACAACTTCCACGCCCTCGCGTTTCAAAATCTTGGCGACCAGCCAGCCTCCATGAAGTATGCCCATCGTGGCCTCCTTATTTGTGGAAAATATAGTTTGCGGAAATACGCTATCTTCTCTCTTGTATCTTACCCGATTCTCCGCCGAATTTCTTTGTAGCTGGCTACCAATCTTGTTTGTGCCCGCGTACTTATGTCGAATAATGACAATGGGGTTAGAGTTACCCCATCCGCTTGCCTGATCCGGTCCAGGAGGAGGCCCTGCGCCTCCTCGAGCTCTCCCGCCAGGTGATCAATGCCACGCTCGTGGCCCTCTGGGAGCGCCTGGACGAGTTTGGCACGCGCGAGAGCACCTACGCCTACAAGCAGGTCACCGCCATGCTGGAGGCGCCGGTGTTTTCCGGAGATCGCCTCTGGCGCTGCCAGGCCGAACAATCCGGTCGCATCCTCCGCTCGCAAGCACAGCGCAAGCAGCAATTCGCCCTCATCCTGCCCCTGCTGTCTCAGGGCATGATCCGACCCAAGACCGAGAAGCGGCCTGCTGGCAAAGCTCGCCAGGTGATCAAGGCCGCGCTCTCCGCACTGCGGGAGCCGGACAGCGATGGGGGCCAGGTCGTCGCCCTGCAAAACCTGATCGAACAAGCCTGCAACTTCTACCTCCAAAACGGCTGTTTCCCCGCCACCTACGAAGAGATGCAGCCCGTGCCGGTGCAGCAGAGCGGGATCTTGCCCTACGCGGCCGACGATGGCGGGGAGCAAGGCCAGGCCTACCGCCTGCGCGTCGACCTGGAGAGCTGCTGCTGCTTCCTGACAGTGCGGGCCCCCTCGGGCAACGGGAGCTGGCCCAGAGGCTGGCGCGAGCCGCAGTGGACCCCCCCGAGCTCACGCGGGTGCAGCGGGTGCTGGGCTGGGACTGGGGGGGGAGGACGCTGGTCACCGCCACGGTGGTGGATCTGCAGGGGAACCGGCTCTCCCCTCCGCTCTTCCTCAAGACCGGGGGCTTCGATCGGCTGCAGGCCCCCACCCGCCGGCAGATCGATACCCTCAAAGAGAAGGTGGCCAGGCTCGAGGCCTGGCGCGATCAGTGGCCGGTAGGGGACAAGAGGCGAGAACCGACGGCGCGCAAGCTGGTCGAGCTGCGCCAGCAGATCGCCTGCTGCTGGCGCAAGTACTCTGCCCGCAACGAGGACCTGGCCCATCTGGCGGCCAACCTGCTGCTCCTGCTGGCAAGCGTCTGGCAGGTCGAGCTGATCGCCGGCGAAGACCTCAAATCGCTGCGCTCGGAGGGTCGGGGAGGCTCGGCCAAGGGCAAATGGGCGCGCTGGAGGAACAACACGCAGATCCGCGGCGTCATCTTTCGGGTGCTCTCCTACAAATGTCGGCTGGCCCAGCTGCACCTGGTGTGGCAGCATGCCGCAGGCACGACCCACACCTGCCCGAAGTGCGGCCAGCCCGCCCACACCTACGCCGACCCGTCCCTGGATGCCCCGCAGCTGGACGGGGGTCCGTGGCTCCGCTGCTTGGCTTGCGGCTGGAACGGGGCCCGCGACTACGCGGCTTCCATCAACATCGCGCTGCTGGGCGTCGCCTTCCTGCTCCGGCAACGGGCCCGCCCGGAGCCCAGCGCGCCCGACACGCGTCCCAGACGACCGACCATGAAGAGCAAACCTCTCAACTCGGCTTCCTATAGGGGAGCCGGACTGGCGCTACGGTTGCCGCCTACGTCCCCTCGGGGCCGCCTCCTCTCTGGAGGAAAGGTGTTCGTCAATGGTTGGATCACCTGTGTCACGCTGCATTCCGCTTTGTCCCAGAATACCATGCTACGTTTGTGCGGATAGCAGCCTCTTGCCACAGCTTGATCTTTCCAGACCCACTCCTGAGCAACGGTATGACTCTGCCAGTGCAAAGTCATACCCCATTGTCATTATTCGATGCCAATGTCCCATGCCTGCTGTAAATCCGCGCGTGAATAGCATTGAAAGGCCATCAACGTGTTTGTCTTCGTAATCGCCGGCAAATGGACCAGGCGAGCGGTCACTACTTCTGCCAGGTCTTCGTACTGGCGCAAACGCAACAGAGCCACCAGGTCGTATTCACCCGTGACCGAGTAGACCTCCGCTACGCCCTCGATCTCCAGCAGGCTCTGGGCAGTTTCGTTCACTTTGCCCTTCTCGACATTGATAAGCACAAGCGCTGCAATCATCCTCTGCTCTCCTTTCTCTGTAGCTACTCAACAGAACCTTCTCTAGCAAAAATATACGCCCATACACAAATCAGCAGTTGTTTTTTATTAGGGGTGGGGTGGGGACGGGACCTCGGGCAAAGGCATGCTCAGCCCTACCACTTTTAACTTTTTGCGCAACGAATCCTGGGCGAAGCGCGGTGTGAGCCAGGGGTCCTCGCCCATGGACAGAATATTCTGAATTTGCTCATCCGCTGGCGTGATAGCGGTCAGAGCCGTCGGGGCGTATTTCTCGACGGTCGCCTGCACTACCTTCGCGTAGGCGTGATCACGCTGAATCATGTCGCGCAAGAACCTCACGCCAAAGACCACGTGCCGCGATTCATCGCGTGCCACAGCAGTGAAGCCACCCCTGAAGCCGGGGAAGAGGTCGTTTAATCGATAATTCTCCAGGATGCCACGCTGACCCGCCAGGGCCATGGTTCCCTCGATCACCACGTGATAGAGCGTCACGCCCTCAACCAGTGTTGCCAGGTTTTTGGGGTCCTGGCGCAGGCGCTCGCTGACATCCTCCAGCGACTCGATGAGGATATACTTCAGATGCGGGTTCATATACTTGCGCACCTCGCCCAGCGTATCCTCCAGCTTGCCCAGATCCATGCCGATCACCTCATTAAAGAAGCGCGCGAAGAAGATCGTGTGGCGAGCCTCGTCCACCTGCTGCGTGGTGACGAAGAGGCGCATCTCCTCTTCAGGCATGGCCATGATATAGGGACTCAGCGTATCGGTGACGCTGGCCTCACCCTGGAAGAAGGCGGAAAGTCCATAGATGCGCATCATATGCTCATCATGCGACATCTTCTCCCATTGCTGGCGGTCAATAGTAAAGTCGATCTCCGAGGCTTTCCACTGCTGCTTCTCCCAACGGTAGTACAGTTCGCGATAGCTGGGCAGGTGGACCAGGCCCTCGTCGATAATCCGCAACACGTTGTCGATTGGCGTCTGCTGTAGTTGGGTCAAGGACGCCTGCTCCAGAGGTAAATCAATTTTCATGCCGTTTCCTCAGCTCTTTCTTGTCGATTTTACCCACCGGGTTGCGCGGTAGGGATGGGACAAATTCGATCTCGCGCGGCGTTTTGTAGTTCGCCAGTGCCTCGCGGCAGTACGCTTTAAGAGTCTCCGCATCAATCTCTTCGCGGGTGACGACAAAGGCCTTGACCTCTTCGCCCATGCGCTCAGAGGGAATGCCAATCACGGCGGATTCGAGAACCGCGGGATGGCGGTTGAGAACCTCTTCGACATCGCGGGGATAAATATTAAAGCCACCGCGAATGATCAGGTCTTTTTTGCGCTCGACGACGTAGACATAGCCATCCTCGTCAATATACCCCATATCGCCCGTACGTAGCCAACCGCCGCGCAGGGCACTCTCTGTCTCCGCGGGCAGTTGATAATATTCGCGCATGATATTGGGGCCACGCGCGATGATCTCGCCGGGCTGGCCCGTGGGCTGAGGCTGATCGTTCTCATCGACGATCAGCAGTTCCACGCCCGCGATCGGCTTGCCCACCGAACCGGCCTTACGCACCATCTCGGTATTATGCGCGGTCAGCACTGCGCTGGCCTCGGAGAGCCCATAGCCCTCCAGAATGCGGCAGTTGAACTTTTTCTCGAAGCCCTCCAGCACAGCCAGCGGCAGCGGGGCCGAACCACTGACACAGTAGACCAGACTGCTGGTGTCGTACTGCTCGGCATCAGGCGCGTAGAGCAGGGCAACAAACATCGCCGGAACGCCCGCGAAGCCGGTAATGCGGTGACGCTCGATCGCCGAGAGTACAGCAGTAGTGTCGAAGCGCGGATGCATGACGAGGAGGGCACCGTTGAGATACGAAACGTTCAGCGCGACCAGCCCATACGAATGCGCCAGAGGCAAAATCGCGAGCTGACGTTGCTCTACAGGTGCTTGCTCGCCCTCTTGTGGCAGCGTACCGCTATTGGTTGTGGCGTTAGAAACAACGTTGCGGTGAGTAAGCAGCACACCCTTGGGCTTGCCTGTGGTGCCAGACGTATAGATAATTACCGCGGGATCGTCCTCAGTAAGCGAGACGTCCGGCAAGTTCTCCAGATAGCGCTCAGCAGCGTCCGCGCCGCTAGCAACTACCGCTTTGGCCTGCGAGTTCGTGGCAATATAATGGATCTCTGGGGCTTTGAGCAGTGGCATGGCAGGAATGATCACGCCGCCGGCCCGCGAAATGGCCTGGTACGCGGCGACGACTTCGGGGCAGTTGAGCGTAGTTACGATCACGCGGTCGCCCTTCTGAATGCCCAGCTTTTGCAGGCCCGCCGCCAACTGCGTGGCCTCCCGCGCAATCTGGAGATTGGTGCACGTGCGTATGGTCGTTTCGTACTCGTAGATCAGTGAGGTATACTCTGCGCGGGTGCGACAATTGTAAATCGCGAGGTCATGCAAAACATGCAAATCAGTAATGTCCATTTCCGATGCCTGGTCCATGGCGTTCGTCTCTTTCTGCTGATTACGACATTGTAATAGGGTCCCACCAATGATCGGGGATAAAAACGAGCTTGCCTCCCCATCCTGTAACGTGTAGCGCCGATGCTGGCCATCGGTGTGGGGAGCGGGGCCGTGGGGCATGCGTCCCTCGACCATTGGTACAACTATGTAGTGGAAGCTTCTTGACTCAACGCGGTACGTGCACAACAGCCTCGCCCATGGTTACCTGCTCCCCGCGCTGGTTCTGTGCCCAGCATTCGAGGGTGATCGCCGTCTCCGTTGCGCCCTCCGCGCGCGCTGTGACCTTGCCCAGGCAGTTGAGGGTATCGCCCAAGCGCACCATGCCGGTATAGCGCACCTCGAGTCGCTCTACACGCGCACCAGGTTCATCAGCGATTTGTTGATTGACGAACTGGCCCAGAAACGCCATGCTCAGCATGCCATGCGCGATCACGCCATCCAGCCCTACACTGCGCGCCGCTGCGGGGTCGAGATGGATGGGATTGAAATCGCCCGAAGCTGCGGCATAGCGCTTCAATTGTTCCTGGGCGATGGGCGGCTTGACCAGCGGGGAGAGGGATTGGCCAATAGTTGCTTCTGAAATACTCATCAGTGCCTCCAATTAGGGGCAGAGAAACGCTTGCGGCCTTTGCTCTGCCTGGATAGTACCATATGGATCGCTGCTCAAAAAGGATTGGTTTGCTGGCTGGGAGATGCTTCAAGCACCGCTGGCTCCCAGCCCGGCTCGCCAAATAGAATCGTGCCGTTCCACTTATGGTTTTTGCGGCAGAAATGGTAGCGAACCAGCCAGTCGCGTCCCTCCTTCTTCTGCACGCGATAGGCCGTTTCGACGCCGAGGTGGAAGCTCAGAAGCTGCGCGTAATAGGGTTGGAGCTGATACTCCATCGTATCGCTATCCAGTTCGTGCTCGCTAAAAGACAACTGTAATTCAAGACCATACGGGAAACGCTTGACTTCCGGGTCGCGATCTTCCTCATCTATCTGGTGAATCAAGAGGAGCATACCCAGCATTTCAAACTGGCAGTAAGGTTCGCCTGAAAAGGCAGTTTCCTGAAACGGGGGTAAAGAAAGGAGTTTGCGTATCTCTGTGGCAAGCTGATGCAAGGACTTATCGGTGTTAATACAGATTTGAAAAGACATAGCGGTCTCCTTCTGTCCGTGGAGTTCGCGACCTCGGATTCTATCTGATTTCATCTTACGCCCCATGAAAAGAGGTGTCAAGCTGGCTGCTAAAGTTTCTTGCTATCAGCAGATGTGGTAACCGGAAGGGTAAAGAGAAACGTGCTGCCCTTACCTGGTTCGCTGGTCGCGGAGATGCGCCCGCCGTGAGCTTCGATCACGTGGCGCGCGATCGCCAGACCAAGGCCAGTACCGCCGCCGCCCGGTCCGATAAAATTCCCACGCGAGCGCGACTGGCTGACCTTGTAAAAGCGCTCAAAGACCCTGCTCAGATCCTCCGGCGCGATGCCAACGCCCGTATCGCGCACAAAGAACTGCTGCATCGTGCCGGAGGATTCGCGGCTCGTGCCAATCACGATGGTGCCCCCTGAGGGTGTGAATTTAATGGCGTTGTGGACCAGATTGACCAGCACGCGCGCGATCTGCTTGCTGTCCGCTGCCACCATGGTCTGCCCCTGCTCGATCTCGGTGCGCAAAGTAACGCGGTGGCGCTGCGCCTGGGGGAGCAAACGCGCCATGATCTCGCGCACTAGTAGCTCCGATTCGATCGGCTCGATAGTCATGAGAATACGGCCAGATTCGATACGCGCAAGCTCCAGCAGCTCGGCCACCAGATCGTTGAGATAGTGCACCTCGGTTTCGATCTTCCCCACAAAGACCTGCGCCTGTTCGGGATTCGTTTCGATCACGTCCTCCAGCGTCTCAGCCAGCAGGCTCACAGAGGCCAGCGGAGTGCGCAGCTCGTGCGAGATATTGGCGACAAAATCGCGCCGCACGCGTTCCAGGCGGCGTAGCTCGCTCAAGTCTTCGATCACCACGCTGAAATACTGATAGACTAACTCGACTTGCTCTGCCCCCTCAGCGTCTTTCCGTCGACTGCCCGCGTTCGTCTTGCGATGCTCAACCGGCGTGACCGAAACTTTCCAGGCCCCACCGCTACTAACCCGATCGAACTCGCCGCACTGCGCACTACCCGTCTGGATAACTGTCTGGATCAGCAGCAGAATCGCCGCGTCGTCTAACAACTGATCCAGCCGCCCCGTCACAGGTGCTCTCAGCCCGAACAGCGCCGCCACCTGCCCGTTGCAGTGCACAATCTGCGTGTCAGCGTCAATAATCAGCATCGGCCACGGCATGGCCTCAACAAGTTTGTGGAAAAAGTGTTTATAACTGATGGGTGAGTCAGGATTGTTCATTGGTCCTCTACATTCATTATTATAGTCTATCTTAGCACATCCGCAGGGTAATAGTTATTCACAAACACCAATGCTGCCACGCCTATTACAATCGTTATAACACCCTAAAAAGGCCGCTCAAGAATCATTTTCTTGAGCGGCCTTTTTGCGCTTAGCTCCTCGACCAGGACTCGAACCTGGAACACTCCGGTTAACAGCCGGATGCTCTACCATTGAGCTATCGAGGAATAACTTGTTCGGTTTCAATCTCTCAGGCGAGAAAACAAACCTCGCATAACTCGTTTGCACAGAGAATATATCAGATCTGGTCAGTGCTGTCAACCCCTTTTTTAGGAGAAAACGCGAGCAATTTTAGAAACTCAACATGGTGCCCAGCCAGAGGGCAACGACCAGGAAAATGCACAGACTGATCACGGCAATCAGCGGGTCGAGCAGAGGAGCGCTGACCAGGCTCCCTTGCAGGCGCAGACGCTGAAAGAGCGTGGGCAGGATGAGCCCGCCGAGCGCGGCAAGCAGCAGGGTGAAGCCCAGGCTCAGCCCAATGGCTATCCCCAGCGGCCACGAGCGGAAGAGCAACCAGGTCAGTACGCCCACGACGATGCTGGCCAGGACGCCGCCAACCGTGCCCAGGCGCAGTTCGCGGAAGATGCCGCGCCAGAAGTCCAGCCCGTGGGACGAGCGCAGTTGCCAGCCCGCCACGCCCAACGCTTGTGACCCGACACTTCCGCTGGTCAGGAGCAGCATGGGTGTCAGGCAGATCAGTCCGCTCAACGCGACAGGCGAGCGCAGACCCTTGACCAGGCCGCCTACATGCATCTGTACGGCGTTGTCGAGCAAGGGGCGGCCAAAGATCTGGTAAAAGACCAGCGCGACCAGGAAGCCCGCGACGACATTGACGCCCAGCCACGTCACGCGGTTCAGCGTGGCTTTGAGCGAGAAATGCTCTTCTTCTTCCAACTCTTCAACGCTGGCTCCCGCCATCTCGGAGTAGTCCTCGGCCTGCTCTTCGTGGATGACATCGATCACGTCATCCACAGTGACCAGCCCAACCAGGCGGTCCTCGCTATCCAGCACAGGCACACCCAGCAGGTCGTACTTGGCGATGATACGCGCGACCTCTTCCTGGTCCATGTTGGCCCGCACGGTGATCACGTCTCCATCCATTAGCGCTTGCAAACGTGTGCCAGGCTCGGCTACCACCAGGGCGCGCAGCGAGACAATACCAATCAGATGGCGCTCGGTATCCACTATATAGAGGTAATAGATCATCTCCAGATGCTCAGAGTGCTGCCGCAGGTAGGCCAGTGCCTCCTCGACGGTCAGTTCTTGCGCCAGCGCGAG
>WNFI01021635.1_pt1 | contig 37167 bp, 34 predicted proteins | sample 5400471 | NCBI WGS metagenome assembly WNFI01 (sample SAMN13153348, study PRJNA577476) | soil metagenome | isolation source: 100 cm saprolite on Douglas fir-dominated hillslope | place: USA:California | collected 2013-09-17 | reverse complement strand
TCGGCATCGGCACAATGCGAGTTAGGTGAGCGGTTCCGTCAGGATCAAAAGTAGCGGAGTCCTGTTGCACAACTGGATTAGACTGAGCGGCCAAAGAGTGGGACATCGCGCACGCAGCGAGGAGGGAAAGCACTTGGATTTTCATCGGGACATTTGTATCAGAGTGATCGCAATACGGAAACATAGATTTGGAATGGGTAGGAGAGACGGCCTAGAGTTGATCGATAAATGCTTCTACCGCGACGCCGGCCTGCTTCAGGATTCCGCGCAATGTTCCGACTGCCAGTTCTGGATGCAAGGGAACGACGCACCCTGAAACTGTCTCAGACCCTATACGCTTCAGAACGACGTGACTCCCACGCTGTCGCACCTGCGCGAATCCAAGCCGTTCGAGCGCGCGGATTGTTTCTGCCCCAGACACGCGGGGCAGCCTAGGCATAGCGAGCCTCGAAGATCGTTACTAGCGGGCGACTGGAATCCTCAGGAGGGAATTCTTCCAGGTACAATTCGGTTGCTTCCTTGAGGTTAGCCACGGCCTCTTCGACACTCTTGCCCTGGCTTACCGTGCCCACTTCGGGGCAATCCGCCACGTAGAGATCACGTTCCTTATGGAGAACAGCAGTGAAAGTGCCGATCGGCATGAGCAGTAAACTCCTGGTTGATCTGATTTTACGCCAGCGTGTATTTCCCCCGCTCAATCACCCGCTGCGCAATCTGCTGCCGCAGTTCGATGGTATTGAAGGGCTCGTGCTTTGCCAGCCGTCGTAGAATCGCGAGCTGGGTGCGCATCATGTCGCCGTCAGCGACCGCGGCGATCACTTTCTTGGCAGCAGCTTCGATTTTTTCCATTGCCTGCGACAGGTAAACTCGCGTCATCGCAATCGGCAGTGCCGCGCCATCCTCGCCTTTCGCTTCGGCGATTTTCTGCGCCCGCAGTACCGCCGACTCCATCGCATAGGTCTCGATCGTCATATCGGCGATAGCCCCCATGATCTCCTGCTGATCCTGGATCGCCTGCATATATTTTTGAGTAGCTGCTCCTGCTGCGAACAGGCCGAGTTTCTTCGCCTGTCCCACAAGTTTGCGTTCCTCAGCCAATGGGCCTTCAAGATCTTCGCCCGCGCTCGGTCCCGACAAGACCTCATCCATCAACTTCTTGATCGCAGGCATCAGCGGCAATTGCCCGGACATTGCGCGTTTCAGCAAAAAGCCCGTAATGATCAGCCGGTTGATTTCGTTAGTACCTTCGAAGATTCGATTGATGCGGGCATCGCGATACGCGCGCTCGGCGGGATACTCCTCGACGAACCCGTAGCCAGCATAAATTTGCAGCGTTTCGTCGACGACGTAGTCGATCATCTCCGAGCCCCACACTTTAATGATCGAGCATTCGACCGCATATTCCTCGATCGCCTTGAGCGTCTGCTTGGCTGCGTCAGCCGCCGATTTATCGACTTCGGCAAGAGCCGTATCCATCATCGCGACTGTGCGGTAGACCAACGATTCGCCCACATAGAGCAGCGTCGCCATGTTCGCGATCTTCTCCCGCACCAGCCCGAAGTCGGAGATCGGCTTGTTGAACGCCTTGCGCTGCTTGGCATAACCAATCGCATTCTCCAGCGACACGCGCCCTCCGCCCACACACATCGCGCCCAGCTTAAAACGGCCAACATTGAGAATGTTGAAGGCGATGATGTGGCCTTTGCCAATCTCTCCCAGCAGATTCTCCACCGGCACCTTGCAGTCATTGAGAATAATCGGACAGGTCGAAGAGCCGCGAATGCCCATCTTGTGCTCTTCCGCACCCACAGAGAAACCGGGGAAAGTTTTCTCGACCAGGAATGCAGAAAACTTTTCTCCATCAACCTTCGCAAACACCGTGAACAAATCGGCGAAGCCGGCATTGGTGATCCACATCTTCTCGCCGTTCAAAACATAATGCTTGCCATCGGACGAAAGCTCGGCTCGCGCACGGCAATTCATCGCATCCGAACCAGAGGTCGACTCCGACAGGGCATACGCCCCGACAATTTCGCCTGCGCCCAACTGCGGCAAGTATTTCTTCTTTTGCTCTTCAGTTCCGAAGTAAACAAGAGGCAGTGTGCCAATACCGGTGTGTCCGCCCCACGTCGTAGCGAAGCCGGCGTACTTCGCGATGTGGTCGGCAATCACCGCCGCCGTGACCTTATCCATCTCCAGCCCGCCATAAGCCTCGGGAATTTCTACCGAACTCAGACCCAGGTCGCCCGCCTTCTTCAGCAGATCGCGCGTGACCGCGAATTCCTTGTGCTCGATCTTCTCGATATTCGGCACAATCTCATTGACGGCAAACTCCTCCGCCGTCTGCCCGATCAAACGATGCTGCTCGGTGAAATCTTCGGGAGTGAAAACTTCGTCGGTACGCCGCTCTTCCAAAAGAAAACTTCCGCCGAAAATCCTGGTGCCGGGGACCGCGGTAGTCGTGGCCATGCTTTACCTCGTAAGCAAAATGCGCCGAGCGCAAAGCGTGCGGCGAAGTGCGACTTCATTTTAATGCGTGCCAAGCGGGAAATGATAGGCGGGAACAGGCCGCATGGTTACCTACGGGCTTGCCACGACACAACTTGACGCCGGCGATGCCAGATGATCGCGGTCGCTGCGCAATCCCGCAATTGAGCGGTCTACGTCAGAGCAGAGACAATTCGTCGGCCAGCCCTCTGCGGCACTCGGAGGGCGCTCCATTCAACAACATGCGGTAACGCAAACGCGCCTCCTCCAGGTGGCGTTTGGCGTTGTAGCACTCTTGACTGGAAGGATCGTTGAAGCAAGCGGCTTGCATCTCCGCCTGGATACTCCTCAGTTCCGCGGCGAGGGCCGCCGCCTGCCCAGTGATGCCGGCACACTCCGTTTGGGTGTACACACAGCTTGCCCCGTTCCACGAAGCGCCGACTTCGCACTGCTGGGCTCGGGCCTCGGCGGCGGGAGCAACGCATCCTCCCTTGCCTGCTACCTGCCCCGCCGGACACCCACATGTCCCGTTGACGCAGACCCGGCGACGCAGGTCCGACTCAGGTTGAGGCTTAACCACCGGCTCTTTGCAAGGGCCGTTGTCGCAAATCCGTCGGCGCAGATCGGGATCAGCCGGCTTAGCTTCGCGCTCTTTTTCCGGGGGATTCTCACCGATGCGTTTTGCTGGAACAATCCGGCCTTCCGTACCATCGATCTTTTCCTCAGAAATCACCCGCTGGGAGCCGGATTCGGGCGATCGTGCAGGCGACGGCGCTTTGCCGGAACTCATACTGGAGTTCGAAGGGCTAACCGAAACATGACTCGCGGCAGGAGGACTCGAACTCGAACTGGCACTCGCATGACTCGCTGGAACGCTCACGGGGCTGGGACTCGAACTCGGGCTCGGGCTCGGCGCGCTATAGTGTGTCGCGCTCGCACTTGACGCCGTGCTCGAAGAGGAACTGGAAGAAACACTCGGCGCAGGAGCGGGAGGCGGAGGAGCGCTCGGTGTATGTTGCCCGAAAAGTGAGGAAGTCAACAACAGGATTGGTGCTACAGAAAGGCCGGAGAGCCGCATAAAGCACCTCTTACCAACCAGTACGAATCAGGCTTTGGATCGCCCTCACTCGTTGGACGTTGCGTCCGCAAAAAGGATACCCCAGAATCATGTCAAAAAGCGTAACAATTGCGTAAAGAACCGTTACTGCAAAACTTGCGCAAGGTCCGATTTTCCAGCCACAATCAGTGCGATACCGTCCCCGAATCCACGGCGGTCTTCACTTGGAAGCGTTTAGTTGGCGTGCAGGTGGTATAGCCTGCTGGCCTGACCGCATCCGATTGCGGGTTGTCTCTCTTAACTCGATAAGTCCTCATAGAGAGACACATAATGTCGCCTTGCCCGTCCACTAAATCTACCGTGCGGGAAGAATCATGGACGACATGGGTCTTTGAATCCGAGAAGACGAGGAACGGACTCGTAGGCTTAGTCTCCGGTGGTGTGTTCATCTGCAGGTTGAAGGGATCGACTGGAGCTTCCCCGAACGGGTTATCCAGTAACTTTGCTTGGGGCGACACAGCTAGACTGAGATCCGGGGACGTTTGAGCCGCGAGAGGAGCAACGCCAAGAGCACTGAGAACAAAAACGAGTAGCAACAGTAGATAAACACGAGGGATGGACATACAGCTCCTCCGTTGCCGCCGATTATAACGCTGTTGTTGCCGCGTTCAAAGGAAAGCTCGTTCAGTTTTACTACTGTAGGTTTTCGAAAATTCCAGCTGCGCCCATGCCTCCACCTACGCACATGGTCACCATGCCATAGCGGCCATTGCGGCGCTTCAATTCGCGGATCACACTCGCGGTCAGCTTGGCCCCGGTGCATCCTAACGGATGGCCCAGCGCAATTGCCCCTCCGTTCGGATTCACTTTCGCTGCGTCCAGGCCGGCTTCCTGAATCACCGCCAGAGACTGCGCGGCAAAAGCTTCGTTCAACTCGATCACGTCGATGTCGGAAAGCTTCAGCCCGGCCATTTTCAGCGCCTTCGGGATAGCAAACACCGGCCCCAGACCCATTTCCTCCGGCTTATATCCCGCGGTCGCGAACGAAACGTAGCGTACCAGCGGCTTAATCCCCAGTGCTTGCGCCCGCTCCGCGGACATGACCACCGCCGCCGCCGCACCGTCCGACATCTGCGATGAATTGCCAGCAGTCACCGTGCCCTTAGCGTGAAACGCCGGCTTCAGCGCCAGCAACGCTTCCAGCGATGTATCGCCCCGCGGTCCTTCATCGATCTTGAACGTAATTTCCTGCCGCTTCGGTTTCGATCCGTTCGGAGTGGTGAAACTTACCGGCACTGGCACAACTTCGTCCTCAAACTTGCCTGCCTGAATTGCCGCCAGCGCCTTCTGATGGCTGCGAAGCGAGAACTCATCCGCTGCTTCACGCGTGACCCCGAAGCGCTGCGCCACGCGTTCGGCCGTTAGCCCCATGTTCAGGTAAGCGTCGGGATAGTGATCGACCAGCCACGGATTGGGCGAAATTTTGTGCCCACCCATTGGGATCATCGACATCGATTCAGTCCCTCCGGCGACGATCACCTCCGCACCGCCGCTCATGATGCGCTCCGCCGCCATCGCAATCGCCTGTAGTCCCGAAGAACAGAAACGATTGATGGTGAGCGCCGACACTTCCACCGGCAGCCCGGCGCGAAGGGAAGCAATGCGGGCGACGTTCATCCCCTGCTCGGCCTCGGGCATGGCGCACCCAAGGATCACGTCTTCGATCTCTTTTGCGTCGAGTTGCGGCACCCGCTCCAGCGCGCCCTTGATGGCGATGGCGGCCAGTTCGTCGGGGCGTGTGGCGCGCAGCGTGCCCTTGAAAGCGCGTCCCACCGGTGTGCGAACGGAAGAGGCAATGACGACTTCTCGCATGGAGACTCCTGGGGTTAATTGTAGCTCGACGAACAATTCAGACGCCTAAATCTGCGGTTCGTCCTCAAGCAAAATGCGCGTGCCGGATAAAAGGCCCGCCAAGAAAAATGTCATTCCGAATCGAGCAGAAGGGCGGGGAGGAATCCATTTTCTTTAGCTCACTCGTACCCCTTAAGAGATTCATGGTGGGAGTCGCGGATTTGTCTCTAACTTTTTACACTCCACGTCCCTTCGTTTTGCATCTCACTCTTTTATTTTTGAGGGCGCCGGAGTAGGATTCCAGTCAAGCGATGTCATCCTCCCCGGCCTCGTGGTATTTCGGCAGTTGCAGTACGGGCCCCGGGATTAGTTCAAAATTAGGGGGAGGAGCATCATGCACCGCATCGTCAAGTGTTTCTGCACGCTTGTTTTCTTCGCAGTTACCATACAAGCTCAAGTCCAACCAGGTTTCTTCGGCATGGGTATTGCTACCACCGCGGATATGCCAAAAGTGAGTTACGGTGTGATCAGTCATCCGGCTGTAAGTTGGACCGCAATTGAAGGAACCGCCCGCGGAACGTATTTCTGGGCCGACATCGACAACTTTGTGAAGAAAGCACCGACGAATGCCAACGGCGCGGCGTTGGTCGACATCGTTTTCGGCTGGACGCCGGGATGGGCCGTGGCTGACCAGTCGAATTGCTACGCCAACAAAGCCAAGATTGTGGGGTGCACGGTCCCGCCCGACAACATTCAGGACTGGATCGATTTTGTCACCGCCGTTGTCAACCACTACAACGGGAAGACGGCGCCGCACGTCGCTTACTACGAGTTATGGAACGAGATGAGCAATACGAAATTCTGGACCGGTACGGTCGCCCAGATGCTTGCTCTGTCCCAGGCAGCTTATCCGATCTTGAAGCAAGACCCGTATTCGCAGGTCATTACTCCGTCGGTGGTGTGGACCAACGGCGTCCCCATGATGACGAAGTATCTCCAGGCAGGAGGGGGACAGTACGCCGACATTCTCTCGTTCCACGGCTACCCCAGCCAAACCGGACCGAAGTCACCAATCCCCGTGCCGTTGCCAGAGAGTCCTCTTTCGACGAACGCGCCGATCCAGACCATGGTGACGACGTTCCGCCAGATCGCCGATACTTACGGCATGTTGGGCAAACCTTTGATCACGACCGAAGGCGGATGGGGTACCAACGGAGTGAGCGACCCTGATATGCAGACGGCTTGGATCACGCACTACGAGTTGATACAGGCTGGGATGGCCGCCAGCAATAACTTGGTGTCGCAAACCTGGTTCACATGGGGAAAGGCGTTCTCCGGTACCATCGAAACCTCTAGCGGCAATACGACGCCTGCTGCGAATGCGTACAACGTCGTGTATGGCTGGCTGGTGGGACAGCAGCCGCAGCCCTGCTCCAACTCGGGCAACATTTGGTCCTGCGCGATCGGATCGAACCTGGTGGTTTGGGATACATCGCAGACCTGTAGCGGCGGAGTTTGCACTACTTCGCAGTACACACCGCCTGCGGGCTACGGCCAGTATGTCGATGTAACTGGAACGGCTGCGACGGTGCCCGGAACGATCGCGCTGGGAGTAAAGCCGATCATGCTGGAGCCGTAATTAAAGAAGCGAAGAGTTGCTCACGGGCTTCACTTCGCGGGCGCGAAGAAATAGTAGTCGGCGGTGTAACTGCTCTTGGTTTCGGCGGCTTTGTGCGATTCGTCGCAGCCATCGGCTGGAGGCTTGCCGCCGTGGGTGTGGACGCGCTGGATAGTGGTGACGTCCGTCAACAGGCCTTTGCCGGCATGGCTCACGACCGTCACCAGCAGCCATGGGATCGAATCCGCATCGAGCGAGTCCCCATGCGAACTTGCCGTCGGCGCCAGCCGCGCAGGTATAAATCTGTGATCCCGAAGCGTGCGTGAACAGAACCACTTCCTGTCCTGCGGGAACCGCAATGGCATCCGGAACGTCGGGCGCGATTTCCTTTGCGGGTGCATCCTTCTGGGAGTTAGCCTGTGCGCTGGCGAACTGGGTTGCGACGATGAAGATAATAGCGAGTGCGGCAGCATCAAGGAAAAATCTTCGCATGAGGGCGATTGTAGCAGGCCAGATATGCCTGATTCTACCGTTGACCGTCCGTAACGTGTATTGTTACACTATACACAGTGATTAAGAGCTTCCGGCATCGGGGCGTGGAGAAATTCTTTTGCGCCGGATCGAAGGCTGGGATTCAGCCGAAGCACGCTAGCAAGCTGCGCTTGCAATTGTTTGTGCTCGACAATGCGAGACAGCCTGAGGATATGAATGCTCCGGGATGGAAACTTCACCCGCTGGCCGGAGAGCTCAAAGACCACTGGGCAGTCAGCGTCAGCGGGAACTGGCGTCTGACGTTCAAGTTTGATGGCGAGGATGCGATCCTCGTTGACTATCAGGACTACCACTAGTTCGATAGTCGAAAATCACGGTCTTACGGGACCGATAACAGGAGCAAGGCCATGCGCATGCACAATCCTCCGCACCCCGGTCTGGTTCTCCGCGAGTATCTGGGAGAGACGTCCGTATCCACGGCAGCGGCACATCTGCGGGTCACGCGTGTGACTCTGTCGCGCGTGCTGAACGGCAAGGCCGGAATCTCCGCCGCCATGGCGATCCGGCTGGCGGCTGCCCTGGGCACTACTCCGGAATTGTGGATGAACATGCAGTCGCAATATGACCTGTGGCGAGCGCGGCAAGAGCGGCAGCCGGCAGTGCGCCGGTTTGCACATGTCGCGGCTGGGTGAGACTCAATGATGAAGCATACTGAACTGCAATTTGTCGTCTGTATTAAGAACAAGGACTACACGGCTTCGCTGGAGCTGAGAAAGCTCTACCGCGTCTTGTCCGACCCGTCCGCGGCAAAACTCGGTCAGCTGCGCGTGATTGATGAATCTGGCGAGGACTATCTTTACCCGCAAGACTACTTCGTACCCATCCATCTGCCCCAAGCTGCCGAAAAGGCTGTTCGCCGCGCGGTCTAGATGCATGCACAACCCCACCCCGGACTGGTTCTCCGCGAAATATCTGGGAGAGACGTCCGTATCTGCGGCAGCGGTGCATCTGCGGGTCACGTGCGTGACCTTGTCGCGCGTTCTGAACGTGAAGGCAGAAATCTCTGATGCCATGGCGATCCGGCTGGCGGCCGCCCTGGGTACCACGCCAGAGCTGTGGATGAATAGACAGTCCCAGTACGACCTTTGGCGCGTGCAGCAAGCCCGGCAGCCTGCGGTGTGCAGGTTTACGCATGTGTCGGCAGGCTGATCTGTTGGCCATGCGTCGCGGCATGAAGCTCGTTTTTCAACGCCGCATACCCAAGTGAAGGAGAATTGCATTTTCCACGGCGGCAACATCAGAAGAGGACAGCTCGCCAAGTTTGGATCGTAGACGCTTCTTGGAGGCGGTCGTGAGTTGGTCGGCCATCGCTTTGCGCGATTCTCCATTGAGAGTCACGAGAGCCTGACCGGGATATACCTTGGCGGCTTGACTGGTCAGTGGAACCACAATCAAACGGTTTAGGGCAATATTGGCGCCGTTGTTGCTGACGATGAGCGCCGGGCGGGTCTTTTGGATCTCCCCGCCCACGGACGGATCGAAAGCTACCCACCAGACTTCACCCCTCCGCGGATGCATCGCCGATTAGTCCCTCGCTCCACGCTTCCGCATCTGCTTCATGTTCCGAATCGTTCGCCATCTCGCGGTATCGTTCCAGCAGTCCACCGGGCCCGCTCATGCTTAGTTCATCTATCTTTTCGAGAATCACTCTGTCGAATTCTTCGGGTAGAAGGAACCACGTTGCATTCCCGCGAGACTGAGGATTGCCGATTCCGGGGCCGTCATCTGCACCGTTCCAGCGGATGCCAACTCGCTCGAACCCCTCCCAACCCACTCGGGCTACGGACCATCCCCCGCTGCCTGTGCTGTAAAGAATCTCGACTGATCGAACAGAGGCCTTGGGAGCTAATACCGTAGCAGGGTCAATAAAGGCCATACTCATCTCCTGATGTGTCAATTATACATATGTGTTTACATAGTGGCAATACGTATTAAGTTACTGTATAATAAAGGCTGTATTTAAATATCGTTCTCAGTTCCTAAGCGTTTTCCCCGTCTTTAGTGTGTACTGAATCCTCTCCTGCGTTTTCTTCTCACCGCAGAGGGATTTGAATCCTTCGCGCTCGAGATCGAGGATGTATTGCTCGCTCACCGGTGTGCCCGGCGTGACGTTGCCGCCGCAGAGGACTTCGGCGATCTTTCCGCCAAGCTTCACTTCGTAGTCGGTAATGAAGTCGCCCTGGCGCATGAGGTGGACGCCCATCCTGAGTGCGGCCAGAAGATTTTCGCCAGGCGCTGGAATATCGGTGCGCGGCACGGGCGGCTCGTATCCGGCGCGGACAAGTTCCAGGGCGCGAGCCTTGGCGTCACTGAGGACGCGCTCGCGGTTAATAATGATACGGTCGCTGTCGTTGAGGAATCCTAGGGCGCGAGCTTCGTGCGCGGACGTGGCGACCTTGGCGGTAGCAATGGTTTCAAACGCTCGCTTCATGGCTTCCATCATTTCGACTGAGCCTGCCAACGCTTCGCCGGAAGACTTGCCGTGCGCCGCGGATGCGCCGTCAACGGCGCGGAGGAGCATTTCCTTGCAGCCACCGCCTCCGGGAAGAAGGCCAACGCCGACTTCGACAAGTCCGGTGTAAAGCTCGGCGTGCGGTTGGCGAGCTGCTGCGTGCAGCGAAATTTCCGTGCCGCCACCCAGACACAGCCCGAACGCCCCTACCACCACGGGTTTGGGCGAAAACTTGATGGCCTGAGTCATCCCCTGGAACTGACGGATGACGAGGTCGACGTCGTCCCACTCTTCTTCCTGCACGCTCATCAAAAGCAGCATGAGATTCGCGCCAACGGAAAAATTCGTAGCGTCGTTGGTGATGACCAACGCTTCGAAGTTGTCGCCCGGGCCTCCCGGCTTCAGGGTTTGACTGATAAGACCCATGATGTCGGCACCGAGCGTATTCATCTTCGAGTGAAATTCGATGCAGCCAACACCCTCCCCGAGATCGATCAGCGACGCCCCAGAATTCTTCTTGACCACGCCGTTGGATGTACCAACCTTTGTGCCCGGCTGCGAGCAGCTTCTCAACATTCGCGGCAACCTGCCTGCCTTCTTTTCTCATGCGGGCCACGGTGGCTTCGACTCCGGCTGCGTCCCATAGTTCAAACGGGCCAAGTTCCCAGTTGAAGCCAAGGCGCATGGCGCGATCGATTTCTACAATCGAGGCCGAAATTTCAGGGATGCGGTTGGCGGAGTAGGTCCAGAGATCGGAGAGCGCGGACCAGAGGAATGCTCCGGCCTTGTCATTTTTCTGCGGAGCCCCGTCGATGCCGAGCAGAGTACGCAAACGAGCGCCAGTGTCCTCGATATTTTTCGCCATGTCGAGCGCAGGGAACTTGGGTTTTTGCCGTGGATGGTATTCAAGAGTCTTCCAGTCGAGGGCGAGTCGCGGACATTCGCGGTCATGTTCCCGACTACGTGTCCGAGAATATCGAGGCCGACCAGATCGATCGTTCGAAAGGTCGCCGACTTCGGCCAACCCACGGCCTGCCCGGTAAGCGCGTCCACCTCTTCGATCGAAAGATCCATCTCCTGCATCAGGCGCATTACATTCAAGACCGAAAACGTGCCGATGCGATTACCGATGAAGTTGGGTGTGTCTTTGGCGAGTACGACGCCTTTGCCGAGGCGCACGTCGCAGAAATGGGAAACAGCGTTGATCAGCGCAATGTCTGCTTCAGGCGTTGGAATGAGTTCGAGCAGGCGCATGTAGCGCGGGGGATTAAAGAAGTGCGTGCCGAACCAGGATCGGCGGAAGTCGTCGGAAAATCCTTCGGCAATTTTACCCACCGGCAGACCGCTAGTGTTGGTGGTGATGATGGTGCCGGGCTTGCGGATGGTTTCGTCCTTGCGCAGCAGGGCGCGCTTGATTTCGAGATTCTCGACGACGGCTTCGATGATCCAGTCGACGTCGGCAAGTTTCTTGAGGTCGTCTTCAAAGTTGCCGACAGCGACGAAGCGGGCAAGAGAAGCGTCCATGAAAGCGGCGGGCTTGGATTTCTTAGCCGCATCGAGGCCAGCGGCTGCAATCTTGTTGCGCGAGCGTGCGTCTGCGTCCGCAGGAACGATATCGAGCAGGTAGCTAGGAATGCCAGCATTCGCGAAATGTGCGGCGATACGGGCGCCCATCGTTCCGGCCCCTAATATTGCGACTCTGCTAATGCGCTTCATCAATTCTCTCCCGGAGGTTAATGACTCGTGCGGTGCTGGCAGATGCCAGAACAATCTTCTGGCAAGATGCCAGCGCAACTCTCCGCCAATGGCAGTTTATCTATGGCTTCCTGTTGTCGCCAGTTTTTGCCAAAATTTGGGGTATTTTGGTCACTCGATTCCGTGGGCTAACACATATTCCAGTGCCTTGCGCGCGACTTGCTTCTCCCCTCGATAGGCCAGTAGCTTGGGTGCATCTTCCAGGCGAATCCACTTTGCACAAGCGACTTCAATGCGCATCTCATCGGCGATTTGGTCGATGCGCCCCGATTCGTAGTGTAAAAGGTAGAAGCTAACGATCTTGAAGATGCGCTCGCCGTCCCCCCAGGAGCGCACGTAAACATATTTGATGTCATCAAGTTTGGTGATGAGAACGGCGGCAAGTCCTGTTTCTTCGCGGACCTCACGCAGAGCGGCTTCGAGCGGCTTCTCACCGGGATCGACCAGCCCTTTGGGCAGGCAAAGAACGGGCTGCGAACTTGTCCCACGCTTCTTGGGAGCGGGAATGCGCGTAGCCGGCCCGGTCGGAAGTTCGATGGCTGCCATCCACCACACGCCGTCTTTGCTCCGGACGACCACGCCACCGGCAGAGATTTCACGCGGCATACTGAGGCAAGTTAGCAGGAATACAGGAGATCGTCATCCACAGATGCAGGGTCCGGAGGTAATGGTTACCTTGCTTATGGTAGACCAACGTAATCGCAGCCACGTTCTGCGGTAATAGTGCGTGGCACCGACGTGCCCTACAGCCTCTGGCGAATTTATGGCATCTTAATTACTAGTTAGATGATCGGCAATTCCAGCCGCCCGCGGGCCGGAAATGTGGGGTTGCTGTGAATAGTCTGGGCAAGATTATTCGGTCGGTTCAGGCCTTTGGGCGGGAGATCTCCCGCAAAACCATCGTCCCGGTTACGTCTTCCCGAATTCCTGCGATCGGTGTGGCGCTGGGCGGTGGATTCGCACGCGGCATCGCGCACATCGGAGTTCTGAAAGTCCTCGAAGAAGAAGGCATCCCGGTTCGAGTGGTTACGGGCACCAGTGTGGGCGCACTGATCGGCGCCGCCTATTGCAGTGGACTCTCGCCCGCCGAACTGGAAGAAATGGCGCGGGCAGTTCGCTTTACGACCTTCGCCCGCTGGACAATTTCCCGCTATGGCTTCGCTACCAACGACCGCATGGTGTCATTTCTGGCGCGCACCCTGAAAGTGAAGACCTTTGAAGAGCTGCGCATTCCGCTGGGCGTGACCGCGACCGATTTCAATACGGGCGAGGGCGTGGTTTTTCATTCGGGATCGATTGTCGAGCCGGTGCGGGCGAGTTGTGCTTATCCCGGCATGTTTCTACCGGTGGAGATTCGTGGGCGCTATCTAGTGGACGGCATGCTTTCGCATCCGGTGCCTACCCGGCCTCTCCGCGAAATGGGGGCCGATCGCGTGCTCGCGGTGCATCTGAAAGGCACGTGGGCGAACGGCGGAGCTCCGCGTCATCTTTTTGATGTGATCGGACAATCGTTCGCAATCGCACAGGACGCGATGTCTTGCCTGTGGCGCGGCGCGGCTGACCTGGTCATTGAGCCTGATGTCGCAGGTTTTGCCTACGACGATTTCAAACGCGCCGACGATCTGATTCGCGTTGGCGAAGTGGCCATGCGCGGTGCTTTGCCTGTCGTGCGCCGGCGGCTCGATGCGTCCACCGAGGAATCCTACCCCGTGCACGAACGCCGGGCTGTCCCGCGAGCTGCGCCCATGCCCGCGGATTGAATCCCTTCCTTTGTGGTAGAGCGGCACGTCGACTCACAACCTAGCTCCCAGGAAGTACCAAGATCCCGCTTCGCAGTAAACTGCAGTCATGCCCGAACTTCCTGAGGTGGAAACAATTGCCCGCGGACTCGCCAAGCGTGTCACGGGAGATGTGATTGAATCCGTATGGCTGGGTTCGAAAAAAGAGCCACTAAAGTCGCCCGCATCTGTGATGGCAGCTACTCTTGAGCACAGCCGCATCGCCGCAGTGCGAAGAATGGGCAAGCACATTGTGTTCGATCTCGAGAGTGTGGCGCGGGCGCCCTCGCCCGCGAAAAGCCGGAGATCGAAACCGGAGCGGTCGCAATCAAATGCGGCTCCTCCACAAACTTCGTCGCCAATGCCCACAGATGCGGAAGACATCGTTCCCCGTGTGCACAAAGCCCAGTGGATCGTGCATCTCGGCATGACTGGTCGCTTGCAGGTCTGCGAGCCGAAAGACGAAGTGCTAAAGCATACGCATGCGATTTTGAAACTGGCGTCCGGCAGAGAACTGCGCTTTGTCGATGCCCGACGCTTTGGTCGTCTGAGCGTGGCCGTGGTGTCGGAAATATCTATGCCGACGAATCTTTGTTTCGCGCCGGGATTCGTCCCCGCCGCCGCGCAGCGGCGATTTCCCGCGAGCAACTCGGCAAGCTTCTCATTGCGATTAAAGAAGTTTTGAAAGATGCGATCGCGCTTGGTGGATCGTCGGTCTCCGACTACGTCAATGCCGATGGCGAGGAAGGTTTCTTTCAGCTCCAGCACCGCGTCTACGGTCGTGAGGGCGAGCCCTGTCTGGTCTGCAAGACGCCCGTGAAGCGGATCGTGATCGCGGGACGCAGCAGCCATTACTGTCCCAAGTGCCAGAAGTAGGCCGAGAACGAGACCGATATTCCCCTCGTCCGGCAGCGGTTAACAACCCGAACTGAACTCTGGTAGTCTTCCTTGGGCTCACCCTATGTCTGATTTTTCCATCGGCGTCGACCTCGGCGGCACCAACCTGCGCATTGCGGCCATCAGTACCGACGGCGAGTTGCTCGAAAAAGTTACGCTCGGTACGAAAGTCGCCACCGGACCTGATCACTTAATCACCGACATGTGCGACGCAATTCGCCGCCTTACCGAAAAATATCGCAGCGGAGGCTCGTTTCTCGGCGCGGGCATTGGCATACCGGGCATCATCGATATGGAAGCGGGCATGCTGCGCAAGTCGGCAAACTTGCCTGGATGGTCTGACTATCCCGTGCGTGCCGAGATCGAGCAGCGCCTTGGTGCACGCGTCTTTCTGGAGAACGACGCCAACGTTGCTGCCTTGGGCGAAAAATGGCTGGGCGCAGCGCGCGGAGTCGACAACATGGCGATGGTTACGCTGGGCACTGGCATTGGTGGCGGCATCGTGTTAAACGGGAAAATTTGGCACGGCATGAACGGAATGTCCGGCGAATTTGGTCACGTCACCATCGAACCTGATGGCGTCCCGTGCGGATGCGGCAATCACGGCTGTGCCGAACGCTATGCTTCGGCGACAGCGGTTGTCCGCATGGCGCAAGAAGCCATCGCCTCAGGAGAGGCTCCGGAACTGGCACAGGCAGCCAGCGCTGACGCGGAGTTTGGCGCGAAATCAATTTACAATCTGGCGATCCAAGGGGACGAGCAGGCAAAAAAAATATTCCGCCGCTTTGGCCGCGCATTGGGACTAATGCTCGGCGGGCTGGTGAACACACTGAATCTAGAGATGTTTGTGATCGGCGGGGGAGTGTCGAGCGCCTGGGACGCCTTCGCACCCACCATGTTCGAGGTGTTGCGTGAACGTTCGCTGGTATACGCGGCCACCGCTCCCGACGATCCCTTGGCGCGAGACGTGGGAAGAGAAGAAGGCGCGTCGGCGCATGTCGTGGCGCGAACCCGCAAGAAGACGATCATCACGCGAGCGCTGCTCGGCAGTGACGCTGGTCTTTACGGAGCGGCGAGGATTCCGGCAGTCTGAAGCGCCGTCTGCGTTGCGGGCGCGAGAACGTCTAGCGGGCAATCTTCCGCGCTGCCGCAAGAAATGCCTCGTTCTGTTTCGGAGTGCCAATGCTGACACGAATACAAGTGGGTGCACCCCAGGTTCCCAGCGCGCGAATGCCGATACCTTCCTGCCGCATCCGGGCAACAAATTCGAGGGCGTCTTCGCCGACATCGCAATAAATAAAGTTTGCAGATGTGGGGACCGTGCGAAATTTGACCGCGGACAATCCATCCACAAGAAGTTGAGCCTGAGCCGTGTTATTCGCAACCGTGCGGCCAATGTGACTTTTATCGTCGAGCGCGGTCAGCGCCGCGGCTTGTCCCACCGAGGAAACCGAAAATGTGTTTCGCATCCGAGCGCAACACGCCATCAGTTCCGCTGGTCCCAGCCCATATCCCACGCGCAGTCCCGCCAATCCGTGAACCTTCGAAAATGTGCGTAACACAACTGCACTCGCACCCTTGCGAACATATTCGATCGACCGTGAATACTCCACTCCGCGAAGCGAAGCAAAGTGCGCGGCAAACTCGTAATAGGCTTCGTCGAGCACGACAACCACATGCCCCGGAACCTCTTCCAGAAATTGATCGACAGCCGCAGCCTCAAGCATGGTTCCAGTGGGATTATTCGGATTCGCCAGAAAGACGATGCGCGTGTCTTCATTAATTGCATCGAGGATCGACGCCAGATCGAATCCGTCGTCGCGCATTGGCGTCTCGATCAACTGCGCTCCCGACGCATGCACCGCCATCGCATAAACGATAAACGACCGCTCGCTAGTGACGGCGTTCAGGCCGGGGCCAAGCATCGTTTGGCAGAGCAAGCCCAACATCGCCGTAGATCCGGCGGTAACAAGAATCTGCTCGGCGGGCACGCTGTGATAGGTCGCGAGTTTATCTCGTAATTCAGAGCAATCGTCGTCGGGATACAAGTGCACGCCCGCTAGCGTCGAGCGGATCGCCTCGACGGCGCGCAGTGATGGACCGAAGGGGTTTTCGTTGGAGTCGAGACGGATGAGGCGGGGTTGCGATTGTGCTGGAGCCGGTTTTGGCGGTACAGCCGGCAGGTAGCCGCTCATATCGCGCGCCGGCTTCGAGACCAGATCAAAAAATCGGCTCATGCTTGTTGCACATCATGATACAGAGCGCTTGGACACGGTCACTGTGGTTTTGCAGGCGGACTTCAGGCGCTCGATTTCTTTTAGCGTCAGCGAGCGGAACTTTCCCGGGGGAACGTCGAGCGTCAGAGGACCGTAGCGCACTCGCTTGATTTTTTCCACGTGATGGCCCACCGCTTCAAACATGCGCCGAATTTGCCGGTTCCGTCCTTCAATCAAAGTGATTTCATACCACGGATTGTTCGCTTGCTTGACGATGCGGATGGCGGCTGCCCCGGTCTTGACCCGCTTGCCATCATCGGTCGCAATGGAAACGCCCACGCGCAGTTTCGCGATCGCCTCTTCTTTGGGAACGCCGGAGACTTTTACAACGTAGGTTTTGGCGACGTGAGATGCCGCCTTCATCAGCCGATGCGCGAGGTCGCCGTCATTCGTCATGAGCAACAAACCCTCGCTGGCATAGTCGAGCCGCCCTACTGGATAAACGCGGCCTTTCACGCCGTGGATCAGGTCCATCACTGTGGGACGTTTTTCCGGGTCGCTCATCGTCGTGACGTACCCTTTGGGCTTGTTGAGCAGAAGATACACGTGCCGCTGCGACCCTTGCAGCAGCTTCCCATTTACGCGAACATGATCGGTTTCAGGATCGGCTTTGCTGCCGAGTTCGGTGACCACCTGTCCGTTGACCTGCACCATGCCGGCGGAAATTAATTGCTCCGCCTTGCGGCGCGAGGCCACTCCGGCAGCGGCGATAATTTTTTGCAGGCGCTCAGCAGGCATAGTGTTTTTTAAAACTCACTTCGCTACAGAAAAGTTCAGCTAGCCGTTTCTTCTTCCGCGACCGATTCACTCGTCAAATTCGCAGCCGCATTTTCTGTATTCTCGACCGGCGAAGCAGCCTCCGTGAAAGGCAACTGTGCGCTCCCTGCGGGAATAAGTTCTGCCTGAAACGACTCCGCCACCAGCTTTTCGAATTCTTCCATGCTAGGCAGTTCGTTCACATCCTTCAAACCAAAGCGCATCAGAAATTCTTTAGTGGTCTTGTAAAGGATCGGCCGCCCGATTACTTGCTTGCGCCCCGCGGTGGTGATGAGCTTGCGATCAAGCAGCGTGCCGATGACACCGCCGGAATCGACTCCGCGAATATCGTTGATCTCGGGCACTGTGACCGGCTGCTTGTAAGCGATCACGGCCAGGGTTTCCAGCGCTGGAAGCGAAAGGCGAATTGGCGGCTTCAGGCTTTTGGCGAAAGCGCGGACGACTTCATGCTGCTCGGGCTTGGTAGACATGCGGTATCCACCGGCGACTTGGCGTATTTCAATGCCGTGATCGGGTGTTCCGAATTCGCCGGTGAGCTCTTCGAGACAAGAGCGCACACGAGACTTAATCTCGGCATCGTCAGTTGCACCTGAGGCAGTCACCGATTCGCGGACGAGATCGGTGATTTGCTCCAGTGTGATGGGTATTTCCGCCGCGTAAATGATGGCTTCGAGTTGAGCTTTCAGACTCATAGATCGGTTGTCAGTTGCTAGTACTCAGTTGCCAGTAAGAAAATCCCCGTCGGCCAGCCTGCGTTACTGGTAACCGGCAACTGCTGTTTCATCTCCAGTCGTCACGCACAGCCGACTGTTGTTCCATAATCTCGTCGAAGTGCGTATGCTTGCGCACGGCGATCTCACCAAACAACTTTTCCTGCCGTACCTGAATCGCCTGCAATCGCACCATCTCGAGCAGCGCCAGAAACATGCAGACCAGCGCTTGGCGCGAAGGCACGCGCATCAGCAATTGTTTCACGCGAATGGGGCGGCCTTCCATCGACAAGCGACGGCGAAGATAATCAATCATCTGCCCGACCGTGACGGTCTCCTCGTCGACGTTGAGCACGGGACGAGTGCGCACGCGCTCCAGCACCTGCTGAAAGGTCTTGACCAGGTCGATCATGTCGGCGGCAAATTCGGGCTCCGTGCCTTCGGCGTCAATGAATTCCTTCATCGACGGATTCGACAGCACTGCGTCTTCGACCTGCTGCTTTTGCAAAAGCATCTGCGCCGCCGAGCGGAACTTCTCATGCTCGAGCAGCCGGTTCACCAATTCATCCCGCGGATCTTCCTGTTCCTCGGCGGACGCCGCTGGATCGCGCGGCAACAGCATCTTCGACTTGATGTGAATCAGAACGGCGGCCATATATATGAAATCGGCGGCCACGTTTACATCCAGCTCTCGAATCTTCTCGACGTAAGTCAAATACTGCGCCGTGATGCGCGCAATCGGAATGTCGTAAATATCGATATCCTGCTTCCGAATCAAGTCGAGCAGCAGGTCGAGCGGTCCTTCGTAAACGTCGCCAACTTCCACCGCAAAAGGAAAATCGTTCTCTTCCCGCTTGGATGCGGACTTGCTCGCAGACGGGGAAGCGATGATCGGCAGCGCAGAAGTGGATCTGTCGCTTGCGTCGGCAACGATTTTTGTGACTTCGGTCATCACGTTGTTTGTCTTGTCATCCTGAGCGAAGCGAAGGACCTATGCATTTCTGTTCGCCGCGTCTATCCTTACTTCACTTCGCTACTTTCGGCGCTTCGTATTCCAGCGACATGCCCATGGCGTCGCGGACATCCCGCATTGTTTCACCGGCAGCCTTGCGCGCGCGTTCCGTGCCTGCCTCCAGAATATCCCACGCGAGGCGTGGATTCTCTTCGAATTTCTTACGCCGCTCCTGCATAGGACTCAAAAGCTTTACCAGTGCGTCGGCGGCCCACGACTTGCACTCGATACAACCGATGCCCGCAGACCGGCACCCCTCGTCGACTTTGTCGCGAGTTTCCTGCGGGCTGAAAATCTTGTGCAGATCCCCAACCGGGCAAACATCCGGATTACCCGGATCCGAACGTCGCACGCGTGCGGGATCAGTGACCATGGTCTTCAACTTCTGCCGCACCACTGGCTCGGTATCGGTCAGCATGATGGTGTTCCCATACGACTTCGACATCTTCCGTCCGTCGGTCCCCGGCAATTTGGCTGCGGGCGTCAGCAGCGACTGTGGTTCGGGAAATACTTCTTTCGTGGCGCCATAAAATCCATTAAACCGCCTCGCGATCTCCCGTGTTAGTTCCACGTGCGCGACCTGATCTTCGCCAACGGGAACGACATCTGCTTTGTAAACCAAAATGTCCGCCGACTGGAGCACGGGATAGCCCAGAAAGCCATATGTTCCGAGATCTTTATCTTTGATGTTGTCGCGCTGCTCTTTATAAGTAGGAACGCGTTCCAGCCAGCCCAAAGGAGTGATCATGGAAAACAGCAAATGCAACTCCGCATGCGCTGGCACATGCGACTGGATGAAGATCACCGACTTCTCCGGATCAAGTCCCGCAGCCAGCCAGTCGAGCGCGACTTCCAGCGAGTTTTCTTTCACGCGAGAAGTATCGGCGTAGTCGGTGGTGAGAGCATGCCAGTCGGCCACGCAAAAAAAACACTCGTACTCATCCTGCATGCGCACCCAGTTTTGCAGCGCGCCAACGTAGTTGCCAAGGTGCAGTTTTCCGGTCGAGCGCATGCCGCTGAGCACGCGCTTACGCGATTTGGCGGCAGATGGCATTTTTATTTCGGAGAGACAAGGCGAAAGCGATCTTGGCCCGAACTACTATTTCCGCATTCAGTTGTTGTGGTTGGCAGAATGCGCCAGGATCAATTTTAACACGCGAAATGGCCCATTCGAGCGGGTCAGGCGAAGGGTGATGGTTCAATTTGGAATTTCTCCGCGAGGGTCTCTGCGCACTTTGCGGTTAAAGGCTCTTGCTCTTGCGGTACATCAAAGACTTTGACCGCCAGGAGAAGGCGTGGCGGAACTCAAGTACTGTGGGTATGTGACTTCTTCTCCGCCGCCCGGCGTATTTCCTCCGGTGCGATCGACTTCACCTTAATCGTCTTTGCCGGAATCCCGCCCACAATATTGAACGGCTCGACATTCTTCGATGCCACTCCCATCGACCCGACAATGCCGTGTTCCCCGACCCGCACCCCGCTCAGCACGGTGGCGTGATAAGTCACGCGCGCCCTCGGGCCGATCTCCGTCTTGTGATTCTCGACGATCATGCCGTCGTTCAAATCGTGCGAGTGTGAATAAACATTAGCGTAGTCGGAAACCGAAGAACCTTCGTGGATGACAATCTCGCCGCGGTCATCAAGCAGCACGTTCTTGTGAATGGTGCAGTTGTCCTCCACCGTCAGGTTGTAGCCGTAGGATACTTCCACGTTGTGAAAGATCTTCACGTTCTTGCCGCAATGTTTGAAGATATGCCGCGCCAACATCGCCCGCACGCGAAATCCCAGCCAGTGATTCAATCCCGCGGGGGAACGGTCAAACATCATCCAGAACCAGATGAGAGGTTTGCGCTCGGCGTATTTCGCCGCGTCCACGTCGCCATAATATTCCGGTTCAAGCGTCGTGTTACGCGGATCGAACGAATGCACCAGCACATGCTCAGCCACCGCTCCCGCCGGCTCCGTATACGGACGCCCGAGATAAAGCTGATGCAAAGCATCACGCACCACGTCACTGCGATGCTGCGAGTCGCGGTTGCTAAATTCGCGGTCCAGCTGTTCGATCCACTCAAGGAACGTCTTTTCCGCGGGAGGAGTAGGAGTTAAAGCCCTGTATTCGTATCGAGGCATGATCGTCTCTTTCGCACCATAGAAGAATGAAGGCAGTTGCCGGAGCTAAACATAGCACACCGCGAAATGCTTTATAATTCGCGCCGCTCCTCGCACCCGGTACAACTAGCGTTCCACGTGAATACTCTTGCTCGCAAATTGCGCGCTACCGACTACTTCACCCTGGGTTGGGGAACCATGGTGGGTGTGGGCTGGCTCGTCATTATGGACGACTGGCTGCTGCGCGGCGGAGCATTAGGCACGGTCTTAGGATTCGTAATCGGCGGCGCGCTTCTGCTGCCCATCGGCTGGGTATACGGGAAACTGATCGTCGCCATGCCCGATGCCGCCGGAGAGATTGCCTACACTTCGGCGGCTTTCTCCCGGCCAATCAGCTTCGCCACCGGTTGGATGATGACCCTGGCCTACTTCATCGTTTGTCCGTGGGAGGCCGTTGCCGTGGGACGAATTGCGGGCTACATTTTTCCCGGACTCGATTCAATTGAGCTTTACCGCATCGCCGGTCGGCCTGTATACCTCCCGCACTTAATGATCGGCTTAATTCTGACTGCGCTGCTCACCGTGTTAAATTATCGCGGCGTGCGGCTGAGTGCAACTTTCCAGAACTGGACCAGCTTCGGAACGCTTGCGCTTTTCATCGTCTTCGTTCTGGTCGGAGTCAGCCGTGGATCGCCTCGCAATTTCCCTCCGCTCTTCACTCATTCGCCGCTGCTTTCAATTTTTCTGGTGATCCAGATCGTCCCCTACTTCATGACTGGATTCGAATCGGTCGGCAAAGCGGCGGAAGAATCGAGTCCTGATTTCCGCGGTCGTGGGTTCTATCGCGCCATCTGGATGGCGATCTTCGTGGGCATTCTCTTTTACGCGAGCATCGTGGCCGCCGTGGGATTCGTCGCTCCCTGGCATCAATTGGTGGGAGAAAAATTCATGACCGCTGTCGCATTCCAGCACGCCGTGGGCGCGCGCTGGATTGTGAACATCATTCTCGCAGCAGCTTTACTATCGCTCTTCAAGTGCTTCAACGGAAACTTTGTCGCGGCCAGCCGCCTGATCTTTGCCCTGGGACGTCGCGGTATGATCGACGGCCGCGCGGGCACGATCCACCCACAATACCAGACTCCAGCTCTTGCGGTGCTTTGTGTAGGAATCGCAACTGCAGCCTGTATGCTGCTTGGGGACGCGATTCTCGTCCCCGTCACTGAAGTGGGATCGGTCGCATGCGCCATCGGGTGGGCGGCCACCTGCGCAGCGTGTCTGGCGTTGGCACGAAGATCTGGATCTGGCTCCATCGCTCTGTCCAGGACTGAGCGAAGCGTCGCAGCCTTCGGTTTGCTGGTCGCCATCGCGATGGTATTGATGAAAATAACGCCCTGGGTGCCGGGTCACTTCAGTGTTTACGAGTGGCTGGCGCTGGGGATATGGGTTACCGTTGGCGCTGGCTTATTCGTCCGGAAAGTTTCGAGTGAATTGTAGTATTTCTGATGGGTGTTGCAGGGCGCTTCTGAGTGAAAATGACAATGACGATGTTGAAAAATATTCGATATGCGCTTGTGATACTAGTTGTGTGGCTGGCGGCGGCTCATCTCTTGGCCGCGCAGTCGTCCACCCTCGCCTTCGATGTCGTAATCGCCAACGGACACATTATCGACGGCACCGGATCGCCCTGGTATTCGGGTGACATCGGAATTCGCGACGGCAAGATCGTGACCATCGGCAACCTCTCCAGGGCCTTACGAAAACGGACCATCGACGCCAAAGGCAAAGTGGTGGCGCCCGGCTTCATCGACATGCTGGGCCAATCGGAGATGACGATTCTGGTCGATCCGCGCTTGCCCTCTAAAATCTATCAAGGCATCACTTCTGAAATTACCGGCGAAGGCAACTCCATCGCTCCGCTGAACAACGCGATCATCCAATCCCAACGCACAAACTACGAGCACTTCAAGATCACTCCCGATTGGCGCACTTTTCGCCAGTATTTCGCGCGCCTCGAAAAGCAGGGCATGGGAATTAACCTTGCGAGCTATGTCGGCGCGACCCAGGTGCGCCGCATGGTTCTTGGCGACGATGACAAGCAACCCACGCCCGATCAACTGGAGCAGATGAAAGCGCTGGTGCGTGAAGGAATGAAAGATGGAGCGGTAGGAGTTTCCACATCGCTCGAATATGCGCCCGCACCGTACGCCAAGACCGATGAATTGATCGCCCTCGCCACCGAAGCAGGTAAGTTCGGCGGAATCTATGCCACGCACATGCGCGATGAGAGCAACTCAGTTCTCGAGGCCATCGACGAAGCCCTGCGCATCGGCCGCGAAGCTCACGTGCCGGTTGAAATCTGGCACATCAAGGTCGCAGGCAAAGATAACTGGGGGAGGATGCCCGCCGTCGTCTCGAAAATTAACAAAGCGCGCGCGGCGGGAGCAGATGTCACCGCCGACACCTACGCCTATACCGCCTGGTACAACGATTTCTCTGCCTTCATTCCGCCGTGGGCGCACGATGGCGGCGACGTAAAGCTGGTCGAGCGTCTGAAAGATCCAGCCACGCGTGAACGTATTCGCAAAGATATGCTCACTCCTTCAAAAGACTGGGACAACGAATGGCAGGAGATCCCCGGCCCTGAAGCAGTCATGATCGGTGCAGTGCAGAATCCGAAGCTCTTGCCGCTACAGGGCAAGCGGCTCTCGGAGGTAGCGAAACTCTGGAACAAGGATCCGATCGATACCTTGTGTGATTTTCTGATCGAAGATCCCAATACCGGCGTCGCTGTTTTCGGCATGTCCCAACCCGATGTGACCTTGGCGCTCCAGCAGCCCTGGGTCGCGATAGATAATGACTCGGAAGGAACTTCGCCCGACGGCCTTCTCGGACAAGCGCATCCTCATCCCCGTGCCTACGGCACCTTCCCGCGCATCCTGAGCAAATATGTGCGTGAAGAAAAAGTTCTAACCCTTGAAGACGCGATCCGCAAATTCTCCTCGCTCCCGGCGCAGCGTATGCGCCTCACCGACCGCGGAGTTCTAAAAGCTGGCATGTGGGCCGATGTTGTAATCTTCGATCCCGCAACAGTGCGTGATCGGGCAACCTTCGATAGTCCGAACCAGCTTTCAGAAGGTATGGACTACGTGTTGGTGAATGGCGTGCCAGTGATTGAGCAGGGGAAGATGACGGGAGCGCTGCCGGGCAAGGTGCTGCGCGGCGCAGGATACGCGCCGTAGCCAACTCTATTTCGATGTCTCTGGCTTCAGCTGGGCTTGTGTCTGCGGAGCCGTTGATGGCGTGACGCGTAGGTCGTCCAAACTGCCGGCGATGATGTATCCATTCGAAGCAACGCCTCCGGCCTTCCGGGTAAGTTTGAGATCGATCTCACGAGCAAACGAAGCCGTACCAGCTACGTCGAACTTCCCAGCCGAAGAGTCAAGCAGGGCGTCATTAATTTCTATCTTGCCGGCGTGTATATGAGCGAGACCGGCAAAGCTTGCAACCTTGAGCGGCCCCGCATCTTCTACCATTGCAATGCCAGATAGGTGCGCGTCGCGAATGTCGAAGCGCAGGCTGGCCTCTGCCGATTGCCAGAATTCCGGAGGCAATCCTGAAGCCTCAATCTGATAGCTGGCCGTGCCGGTGCTCGAGAACCAAGGACTTTTCATCGCGTCGGCACCGTGCGCCAAGGCAACACCTGTGAAACTGCCTGACCCACTGTACATTGCAGGCTTGGCCCTGAAGTCCGCTATCCACTCGCTGCGGTATTTCCCGCCGAGAAAGTCCGCAGTCAGCTCTGAAATCCGCAGCTTCCCACTATCGAGCGTGAGGCTTGCAGAAAGGTGCGTGGCTTCGACGCCTCGCACTAGAAATCGATCTGTTGTGATGTGCCCTGCGGCGCGCATGCTCATGAAGAATGACGGTTTGGATTGCGCGCTCGTCGTCCACACGCCATACCAAGGCGTCGACTTCGGTCCCGGGTTTACCCACTTAGTGAGGTCGCCGAGACCAAGTTCGTTCGCGCCGAGATTGAAGCGAATCAGACACGCATCCACAGTTCCGCAGCCGCGTGGAAGCTCGAGTGAGCCCGTCCATACCGAGTTTGCTGCATGTGCGCTGAGCTTTGTCACCCGCACTTCGCTGGACGTAAGCTCCAAGTCGGCTGAGGAAACGTCGAGCATTTCGTCAATGCCGCGAAGGCCGACACGAACCTCGCGCAACCTCGCGTTTCCCGTGATCTGCGGGGTCACGAAGCCAGAGGCGCCTGCGAAAGCTTCCTTGGCCCATGATCCCGCGATCAGCAGATCGAGTTGTGCCGAGCCCTCCGCGGGCGCTGAAATCGCCGCAAGTCCCAACATGCGTGCCACGCTTAGGGTTCGCGAGATTTCGGCTTCGCCCTTCACGGCGATGCGATAGCCCGAACGGTTGAACCACCCTCCTGCTTTCGCCGGGACGCCATGTCCAAGGGTCAACGAAAAAGGCCCAATCTCGATATAAGGACTATTTGGGAGTTGCAGATCGGAGAAGATCTTCTGTGCGGCTTTAGTACGCGAAGTCGGTCGGGACGAACCTCCGTCGCCCACAGCAAAGGGAACAGTCTGCTGACCGATCGCTGACTTGCTTTTGGCGGAAGCCATGCGGAAATCGGAAATCTCGCCCCCCCCAGTAAACTTCGCGCCGGAATCTGCTTCGCTCTCGCGAATCGAGAAACTGCCCCGCATAGTGCCTTCGGTTGACAGGTCTGTAGGCAAGTTTTTCTTAGCGCGCTGGAACAAAGCCACGGCCGCGCTCGCAGGGAACTCATACGCGTTAAGCTGGAGCGCGTAATAATGACTTCCCGGCAATCCCATCTCGCCCTTTAAGACGATGCTCCCCGTGCTTGCGGGCGCGCTACACAGCAACTGGCGGAAGATTTGATCGACCGAACTGTATTCCGCATCGCAATGCGCGGCAATGCGTAAAGGTTCGCCGGTAGTAATGTCGTAGCGGCGAAAGTCTTGAATGGACGTATCACTACTAATTTGCAGCTTCGAGGGTGTTCCAGTCAGAGTGGCATCGAGCTGGCCCGTTCCGCGCCAGCCGCTGTCGCGGCCAGTGAAAAATTTAGTGAGTTGCCCCAGTTGCGGACGATTCCATTCCATTTTGAATTCGAGTGGCGTGTCCCGAAGGCTACCTGCGCGCTGCCATGTGCCGCTGATCCGCAGTAGTCCGGTATCGTTCAAGGTCAAATCGCTGCGAAACGGTTGTGCCTGCAGGCGCACGCCCCAAGCGTTCTCCGAATCCTGCCACAGAGAAAAATCCGCGCTGGTCAACGCATAAGGCCTTTTCTCTTGCCCCCTCTTAAAATTGATCCGGGCGGAGCCAGCCTCAATGTAAGGAAAGCTGGGCCGCACCTCTGATCTTGATTTCGCGGTCGGCGCAAGCGGGATACGCGCACTACGTTCCAGCAGAGTCTCCAGGTTCCAGCGGCCGTTTTCGCCTTGCACCAGATTTAGGCTGGGTTCGGTAAGGTCGAGACGGGCAATCTCAAGCCGGCCTCGCATCAGAGAAGTCAGCCGCAATGCCGCCGTGACTTCCGCAGCACGCAGCATGGGCTCGGAGCCGAATGCGGGGTCGTCATAGACGACCAGATTTTGTAGGTCGAAGCCCGGACGCGGCAGGATACGGATATGAACCGATCCGATCTCCACAGGGCGCCCCAGCGCGGTGCTGAGTGATCCCGCAATTCGTGACTTCAATCGGTTGCCGCCGGGCCGCAGCATGAAAAGCGTCAGCAGCACGAGAACCGCAGCCGCTGCAACTCGCCGTTTGGACGAAGAAAACTTCACTCAGCTCACCGCAAGATTCCTGTTTCTAGCGCACAACCTGAAGAGTTCGTTTCCAGCGTGTCTCGTCAAAGAAGTGCACGACGACCTTGGCCAGAAACAAGACCCGGTCACCCCAGTTCGTTTTGCGGTACTGATCGCTCGGCGTTTCAAAGGACCAGTAAATGAACATGGGACGCCCGATCACGTTCTCCTGAGGAATGAATCCCCAATAGCGGCTGTCGAGGCTGACGCCACGATGATCGCCCATGGCGAAGTAGTGATCCGCCGGAACCACCAGATCATCACCTTGCACAAAAGAGTGCATATCGACCAGCCAGTTGGGGTAGACGCCGTATTCGTCCGAGGGCGCCACTGCCGGAAAATTGTTGCGATAAGGATCGGCGGTGTCTGCGTCATGGTCGACGTACGGCTCGTCCAGCGCAACCCCGTTGCGATACACCACACCGTTCCGCAAATGAATGCGATCTCCGGGCAGGCCGATAATTCTCTTAACCACGTAGAGTCCGGGTTCGGCGGGCGAGAGAAAGACCACAATGTCGCGGAAGTGCACTTCGCGGTACGGAAGCAGAGGGCCAATCCACGAACTCTTGGGCGCGAACTGAATGCGGTTTACGAAGACGTGATCGCCAATCAACAGTGTGTTTTCCATCGAACTGGAAGGAATCTCGAAGGCCTGCATCACAAAAGTGATGATGAACAGACCGGTCACCAGGACGGCCGCCAGCGAAGACAGAAATTCGACCGTAGTTTCCTTCGGTCTCTCTTCTGCGATGTTCTCTTCTTCTGCGATAGTTTCTTTTTTTGTCACAGTATTTGCGCCTCTTAACCCGCTTCGGAAGATAGTTCAGTGTACCAGCCGCAGAGTCCGGTTCCAGCGGGTGATCTGAAAGATGTGGGTTACCGCATACGCGAGGTGATAGAGTTTGCCGCTGACAGATCCAGTTGAGCTGCGGTCCCAGCTCTGCACCGACCAGTAGATTAGCAGCGGTCGGCCAATAATATTTTCCCGAGGCACAAAGCCCCAGTAACGGCTGTCCTGGCTGTCGTCGCGGTTGTCGCCCATCACAAAATAGTGGCCTTCGGGGACAATAAGTTGTCCGTCCTCCACCAGTTTCCGCATTTCCAGCCACCACTTGCCTTCCATGGAGATCGCAGGAATATCGGTGCGCGGAAAGTTATCCCGGAACATGTTGTTCGGAGGCTCAATGAAACGCACATAAGGCTCATCGAGAGGCTTGCCGTTGATCCAGACCTTTTTGCTGATCAGCCGCAAGTGGTCTCCCGGAACCCCGATCACGCGTTTCACGAAATGCTGCTGCGGGTCTACGGGATAGTGAAAAACGATCACGTCGCCTCTTGTGATCTTTTGATAAGGCATCAAGTAGTCGCCCATTCCGTGCCCGCCGTAGCACAGCTTGTTTACCAGCAGGTAGTCGCCAACCAGGAGCGTGTTCTCCATGGATTCAGAGGGAATCTGAAAGGCCTGCACGATGAATGTAATCACGAAGACCGCGATCACAACCGTGCCCAGCAATGATTGCAAGGAGCCGACAACATCGGATTCCACAGGTTTCACGATTGCGGGGCTTGGGGAATTCATGAACTCTACTTATCTGCCGGGTGGGAGATTGGCGTGGATGCCAAATGAGCCAGCAACTGCCGTGCCGCATCTTGTTCGGCGTTCTTTTTCGTCGAGCCTTGTGCCCGTCCCACGAGCCCCGCGCCTGACTCCTTCTTAGTATTAAGACGGGCTTCCACGGTGAACGTCTTATGATGCTCCGGACCCGCTTCGTGAACCATCACATAGGCCGGCTGGGATAAGCCCAGACTCTGCGCCCTTTCCTGTAATGCCGACTTGAAATCTGTGACCGGCAGGCTGCCGCCCTGGCGCTCCATCCGTTCCAGTTCCGGCGAAACAATGTTGCGCAGCACAAACTTCCTCGCGGCATCGAAGCCGCCGTCCAAATAGATGGCGGCCAGAATCGCTTCCAGCGCGTCTACGAGCACCGCGGTCTTGCTGCGTCCGCCGCTTTTTTCCTCGCCGCGACCGAGCCGCAAATAGTGGCCAAGCTCCAACTGCTGCGCCACCTGGATCAAATGTTTTTCGCTAACCAGGTGTGCCCGAAGCTTGGAAAGTTCGCCTTCACGAAAATGCGGAAACCGCTGAAATAATTCTTCGCTCGTAACCAGCGCCAGCACCGAGTCTCCCAGGAATTCCAGTTGCTCGTTATCGCTGACTCTGGATTTGCTCTCGCCAGCGTGCTGCGATTCCTGCTCCCGCGCTTGGGAGCTGTGAGTCAAAGCCTGCTCAATGACCGTGCGCCCCTGAAAATGGTAGCCCAGCCCCTCTTCCAGCGCCGTGATTTCCCGTTCCTTCATGCCAGAATCGGAGCCCGCGCTTAGTTCTTTGGAGGCGCTGGATTCTGTCCCGGAGCGGAGCCGCTGCTCAACTTCGTCAGGCGATCCTTCTCGTCGCGCGCCGCCTTACCGGCTGCCGTGGTGTCCTTAGTCATGTCCACAGCTTGATTCGCATATTTCAAGGCCTCGGGAATCTTGTTCTGCATATCAAGCGCGACCGCCAGCCGGAAGATCGCGATCGGGTCCGGCTGCTGCGGCAGCGCGTCAATCGACTTTCGCAGGTTTGTCTCCGCATCCGGCCAATTCTTCGCATTGAACGACAGCGTCCCCAGAATGGCATAAGCTTCCGACCGCAAATAACCTTTATAAGCCGCCAACTGCTCCGGTGTAGCGCCCGATGCCGGAATATCGGTATCGATTGTCTCTAGAGAACGTTCCGCGTCTTTCTTCGCCTCGGCAAGACGCTGATCTTTGTCCAGATCGGTTTCGCGCGTGCGCTCCGCCAGCACCTGCGAAATCCCAAGCAACGCATCTGGCGAATCCGGATCGTAGCTCAGCACTTTCTTTCCCATGTCCATCATCTTGTCCGCATTGTTGGCCTGCTGGTACAAGTTCATTGCGGCTGTGTAAAGAAGCGGACGCAACTCGCTTTCTGGAAATTTGACGGCGAAATCGTCGCACGCCTTTTCCAGCGCCGTCGGATCGGTCAACGCCTTGGCCGCATTGTACGCAGCGAATTCCGGTTGTGTCTTGGCCTGTGGAGGCCGCTTTCCCTGTGGCGCGGCAGCTGCCTGTCCTGCGGCTTGAGCGGCAGGTGCAGTCTGCGAAGCCGGCTTATCGTTGCTCTGTCCAACACTCCAGGCACACATTCCCAGCACTGCGACTACGATCGCTGCTCGCTTCATGCGTTCTCCTCGGCTTCAAGCCGGTCTGATTTCACAACTCTTCTGAATTCCGCAACCGTGGATTCTATCGCAGCAGTTTTACTGACAGCTGATAGCTGACTGCTGAAAGCTTCTCTTACTGTGGCTTTGCCGGAGGCTCATACGCCTCCTTCAGCCCGCGCTCCGCCGCCGCTTTGATCTCCGGCAACTCCGCGCTCGTATTTAAAGCCGCCTGATATTCCACCACCGCCGCCTCGCGCTCTTCCTTCAAATCCAGAATCCGCCCCAGATACACATGCGACCACCCAATCACCTTGGGATCTTTCGCCGCCTGAATCGCCTTCTGGAAATTGTCGCGCGCGCCATCCATGTTCTTGGCCGCCACAGCCACTTCGGCCAGAATAAACAGCGCCCGCCCCTGATCGCCGATCTTCTTATCCAGCGCCTTTTGCGCCAACTCCTGCGCACCTTTGGGGTCGCCCGCCCGCAACCGCTTCTCCGCCGTCACCAGCATTTTCCGGTCTTCCATGCGCGAAAGTTGCACCAACTCAGGCGCGCTGCCGCTGGCGAACTGCACCTCCGAGGCTGCCTTCTCCTGCACCTTCAAATCCAGTTTGTCCAGTATCTCCCCGTACGCGGTGCGCAGCCCCTGCGGATCTTTCTCAAACGTCACCAGTGAATCGTAGAAATAGCGGGTGAGAATGTATCCCTGCTTCATGGCGTCATCAACGGCCTGCGCCCGCTGCGCTTCCGCCGTTTGCTTAGTCCCGCTGGTGCGAATCTCAATCGCCCTTACCAGGCATTCCGTCACCAGCAGCGACGTATCCGTTTTGAAACTTTCTTCCAGCGGCGCCCGCTTCACCGTTTGCAGGATCGGCTCAATGCGCTTGATGGAACTGAAATGCTTTTCCGCCAGCGGATCCAGTAAATAGTGCAAATAAGTGTGACGAATTTCGTCCATCTTCAGCGGCGTGCTGGCTCCCGGATCCGGAGAAGGGAAGACGACGACGTAATAATCCGCTCCGTAATTCCGCGCATTCGCCTGATTCGGATCGCCCAGAAAATCCACATACACCGTAAACGTCCGCCCCAGGTATCCGCCCGACTGCATCTTCAAATAAATGTCGGTGTCGAAGACCATCTTCGCCAGCGGCACATGGTACCGCTCCATCAGCGCCGCGTAGTTCGTCCGATGCCGCTCCCAAATGCCGTGCAGTCCCGCCTTGTCGTAGAACCGCTCCAGCACCGCTCCAAATGCCGCAATCGGCGCCGCATCCGGAGGCATCTCTTCTTCCTTAACCCTGGGCAGAAAATGCGGAGGCCCTTGCAGATAAAGCGCCAGCGAAACATACTTCGACAAATCATGCGCGGGATCTTTTCCCCGATGCGCCTGGTACCAGTCGCACATCGTGGTCATCGTCCCCTGCGCTTCTTCCGACCCCGCAAGATTTTTCTGAACCTCGGCGCGGATATTAAGCCGCTGCGCGTCCGAGTCGGTCAGATTCACGTCGTACCCGCAGGTATTCAGCGCCGTGAGCACAGCAAACAGCGTCTCGCTCGTGTCCAGCGAAATGGGATTATTATTCTCCCCCAAACACACCGACGCGAGCAGCCCCAACAGGCCCGCCGCCACCAATCCTCGAACCCCCAACTTCCGGAAAAGCTTCAGGAAAACCTCCCGCAGACACACCCAAAAATGCACGCGGATTATTGGGCGTCATCCCGAGCGGAGCCGTTCTTCAGGCGCAGCGAGGGATCTCGCGAGGACCGTCCCGCAGCAACAAATTGAGAGTGCTGGGGGTGCCCATAGCCTGCCCTGAGCGAGGCGAAGGTCTCGCCGTTCTTGCGAGACGTGGAAATTTCGACTCCATGTCCATCAGTAGATTCCGCGCTTAAATAAACTTTGCGACAACGTTGCGAACCACCGCACGACACAGTCGTCCCGATCCCATCCCTCTGTCATGCTGAGCGAAGCTGAGAGGACCGCAACGTCCTCCCAGCACAGTCGAAGCATCCCTATAACCACGCGGACGTCCAAGTTCTTGGGATCCTGACCTTCTATGAATCACCCTGCCCGCCAACTCCACCAGCCTGAGACGTCGCGCGGGAATCGAATCGGTAGGAAAAGACGCAGAACGCACTCACCCGACTCCAGCCCCGAAGAGCACTGCCCTGAGCGAAGCCGAAGGGTAAGTCCGGGGTAGGCTCAACAAAAGGGAGCCGAGTCCCGTACGGATGGCACGAGTCGCGTCCCCCAACATCGCGCTCCAACAGTAATTTTGAAGCACCAATCCCGCCATCCCAATCTCGGACATCAAGATGTAAACTTACCCGCCAGAGATGTCTCTCGCCCTCAAGCCGAACCACGCCACCGTCAAGGCGTACTACGAAACTCTTCATCAATTCGGCCAGCTCTACATCGACCACGAAGGAGCCGTCCGCAGCGCCTTCCAAACACTCCTCGCCAAGTGCGGCCAAAGGGCCGATCCCAAACTCACACTTGTCCCCGAGTATCTCATCAAGCGCGCTCGTACTTCGGTTCGCGTCGACGGCGCCCTGATCGACGACTACAAACTTCCTCACGGCTACTGGGAGGCCAAAGACGAAAAAGATGATCTCCTGAAGGAAGTTCAGAACAAGCTCGACAAGGGCTACCCCTCCGACAACACAATTTTCCAGGCCCCGGAACGAGCCATTCTTTATCAGGGCGGAACTCGCATCTTCGACGAAAACATTTCCAAACCAGAGGCGCTGGTCTCGGTCGTCAACCAATTTTTCACGTACAAGGCCCCGCGGATTGACGAATGGCTGAAGGCCGTCGATGAATTTTCCGAGCGTGTTCCCGAGCTTTCCCAGCAAGTCGAGAATCTGATCAAGGAGGAGCGGAGAAGAAATCCGAACTTCCTGCGAGCGTTCCAGGAGTTCTACGAACTCTGCCGCCAGGCCATCAATCCCAATCTCACGGAAGAAGCGGTCGAACGCATGCTGGTGCAGCATCTTCTTACCGAGCGTATCTTCCGCAGAATTTTCAAGAATGACGACTTCAGAACGCGCAATGTCGTCGCCGCCGAAATCGAGAAGGTAATCACCGAACTCACAAAGCGCTCGCTGAATCGCGACGACTTCCTCAAACGCCTCGAGCCCTTCTACCACGCCATCGAACGCAACGCCGAAAACGCGACCAGCTATACCGAAAAGCAGGACTTCCTCAACACCGTCTACATGCGCTTCTTCCAGGGCTATTCGCCGAAAGATGCTGATACTCACGGCATCGTCTACACTCCGCAACCTATCGTCAACTTTATGGTGCGCAGCGTTGAAGAGGTTCTGCAAAAAGAATTTGGCCGCTCCCTCGGCGACAAAGGAGTCCACATTCTCGATCCCTTCGTCGGCACCGGCAATTTCATCACCCGCGTCATGCAGGAAATCAAAGCCACCGACCTGCAATACAAGTACGAAAATGAGCTGCACTGTAACGAGGTCATGCTTCTGCCGTACTACATCGCCAGCATGAACATCGAACGCTCCTATTTCGATCGCATTGGCACCTACAAGGAATTTCCTGGAATCTGTTTGGTGGACACCTTCGAACTGGCGGAATCAAAGCAAGTGCCAATGTTTACGGAACAGAATACGCAAAGAGTCGAGCGGCAGAAGCAGCAACAGATCTTTGCGATCATCGGAAACCCGCCGTATAACTCGAAGCAACTCGACGAGAACGATCAGAACCAGAACCGGACTTACCCCGTTATTGATTCGAGGATTGCAGAAACCTATACCACTGACTCCGTCGCAACCCTGCGCAACAAGCTCAGCGACCCATACGTCCGAGCGTTTCGATGGGCGTCCGACAGGGTCGGCGGACAAGGTGTCGTAGCTTTTGTGACAAACGACAGTTACATCGACCAGATCGCCTTCGACGGGATGAGGAAGCACCTTTCAAAGGACTTTGAGACGCTGTACGTACTTGATCTTGGAGGAAACGTCCGCAAGAACCCCAAGCTATCAGGAACAACCCACAACGTCTTCGGAATACAGATCGGGGTTTCAATCGCGCTTCTCGTGAGGACAGGTAAATCAACCGACCGACGAATTCTTTACGCAAGAATCGAAGAATCCTGCCCGCTCGGAAAAAAATCCGTCAAACGGAGCACGAAGCCCAGCGGCTCGACGATTTTTCAACTTTTCTCACTCGGCGTAGTCAGCAGCCGCGATGCGTACGCGTATAACTTCGACGCCTTAAGATTGCACCAGACCGCACAGACGTTCATTGACATTTACGGGGAGAAGAGGGCGCAGATACAGAGGAAGAACTCGAACATCGATTCACTCGTTGATGTAAACGATGTGCGGATCAAGTGGACAAGACAGACGAAGGCCGCACTCCGCCGTGGCGCGGAATCGGAATTCATTCCCAGGGCAGTCCGAAGTGCTGTTTACCGTCCGTTTACGAGGACGGCCCTTTACTTCGATGACTTCTGGAACGAAGAGCAGTACCGCTTCCAAGAAATCTTTCCCCTGCCAGAGACGGAACGCGAGAACATAGTATTTTGCGCAACAGGGCCGGGCGCTGAGCGGCCCTTTGCCTGCATGGCCTGCGTAAACATCTCGGATCTCAATTTCTTCGGTCCCGGAACGGTCCCGCAATGGTTTCCCTTTTACACTTACGCCGAAGACGGCACCCACCGCCGCGAGAACATCACCGACTGGGCCCTCGAACGATTCCGCGCCCACTACCACGACCCATCCATCACCAAGTGGGACATCTTCCACTACATCTACGCCGTCCTGCACCATCCCGAATACCGCGAGCGCTACGCCGCCAATCTCCGCCGCGAACTCCCCCGCATCCCCTTCGCCTCCTATGTCGGCTTCTCCTCGGCTCTGTCATCCCGAGCGGAGCATGAGCGCCCCGAGGACGGTCATGCGGAGTCGAGGGACCCCATGCCAGCCGGCGCACAGCAGCGGCCCAGCGAGGAGTTTCCTCCACGGAACGCCGTCGACAGCGCTCGCATGCTAGAACGCCCCTACGAAAAATTGACAGGTGAGGCCAAGGAACGATTCCTATCCGAGTGGAAGGCAGAGCAAGACTCGGGCGAGTTGCACTATACCAGTCAGGATAACGCGTGGATTTTCCGCGCCTTCGCAAAAGCGGGCCAACGCCTAGCCGAAATCCACGTCCACTACGAACAGCAACCTGAATACAAGCTCACGAAAGTAGAGAAGAAGGGCGAAAAACTCGACTACCGCGTCACCAAAATGAAGCTGAGCAAAGACAAGACGACGCTGATCTACAACCAATTCCTAACGCTGAGCGGCGTCCCGAGAGAAACCTACGACTACCGCCTCGGCAACCGCTCCGCCCTCGAATGGGTCATCGATCAATATCAAGTCTCAACCGACAAGCGCAGCGGCATTACTAACGACCCTAATCGCGACGATGACAAGGAATATATTCTGCGGCTCATCGGACAGGTGATCGGAGTGAGTCTAGAAACCGTCAAGATCGTCCAGTCTTTGCCTCCACTTGGTTTGCCCGAGTAGAAAGCCCCATCACCTTTTCCACAGATTCTAAATTCGTCGCTCTCGCGCAGGGAATGCGAACCTCCAATCTCACTGCTCACAACTCCAACCCCTTTCCCACAGCCCACCGATGTTCATCCAACCTTTACTTCAAATTCTAAAACTTGCAATTATGGGAATAGGCCGCGACCTCGCGTGAAAAGGCGAGTTACTCGGCCTCTAAGTCCTTTGTTTCACGGATTTTGATATCTAAGTCCTTTGACGAGCGGATTTTGCGGGGAATTTCCTGCTAACTCGATGATTGCAAAGATCGAGGGGGGAGGGGGATACCCCGAGTTACAGTCCGGTGCGTCGAAGCTAAGAGGGAATGGGGAGAATATGGGATTGGAAAATGTTCCACGATGTCAGCATGTGAAGGTTAACGGGACGCAGTGCGGGTCTCCGGCGCTGCGGCGCAGGCGGCGTTGTTATTTTCATGATTGTATTCATCGCCACCGCCAGAAAATTGCGGCAAACGAGACGATGCAGGGTCGGTTCGATTTGCCGCTGCTGGAAGATGCGAATTCGGTGCAGATTGCGCTGATGAAGGTGATGCAAATGCTTGGCTCCGGGCAAATGGATCACAAGACCGCCGGACTGATGCTCTATGCGCTGCAAACCGCCAGCGTGAATCTGCGCAACACGGACTTCGAGGCGAGGAAAGCGACCGATGTGGTGATCGACCGCGATACCGTAGCAGCAACCTGCATGAACGGCCCGCAGTGGTTCGTAGAAGACTTCGACGAAGTAGAAGAGGAAGACAACGTAGAGGCAGACGAAGCAGAGGATGAAGCAGGTGGCGCAGGCGACGCGGATGACGGCGACGCCCCGGTCGAGTCCCCGGTTACGGATAAAAAGAGACCGGAGTCTGTCAGGAAAATTGCAGTCGAAAAGAAACACGTCACGGTGGAGGAGGCTCGTGCGGGGGCGCAGGCGATCATCCGCAATTGGTTGTCGGAGGCGGCGAGCAAAGCAGGAAAGCCAGTCTGATGCAGTGAGAAGGGGGATGTTCTCAGAGTGGGCCGGATAGGGTTTTGACTTCGCTCGTGTGGAGCAGCACTCCATGTCTCGCCTCTTTTTGCGAGACCTAGAAATTTACCCGAAAAATATTTCACGGGGATGGAGGGCGGAAGGTTCTTAGAATGACGGGATCCTAGAAATTCGATCCAATGCGCTGCGGCCGGAAGGGAATCTTGAAAGT
>WNFI01529009.1_pt1 | contig 37214 bp, 32 predicted proteins | sample 5400471 | NCBI WGS metagenome assembly WNFI01 (sample SAMN13153348, study PRJNA577476) | soil metagenome | isolation source: 100 cm saprolite on Douglas fir-dominated hillslope | place: USA:California | collected 2013-09-17 | reverse complement strand
CGATCAGCCGAGAAAGTCTTGAAGAGGCAATAGCTGACTACTTCGAGCATCCAGAGCTGCGTCACCCAACGTTCGATTGGATCTTTCTCGACATGACTGTCTCACGGGAGCTGTCAGCGTTTGGCGAGGAGATAAAGAAGCAGTTTCTCCCCGGCAGACGAGACCCGCTATTGCAGGTTCACGAACGTTATTTCCCCGCAAAGGGGAACTTGAAGCAGATGTCTCAGGGCTCTTGGTCGGAGTTCGGCGAACGCTTGTGGGTGAAGTTTTTTTGGTTCCTGCTCGTCCCTCTCGGTGCCGTTTGGGCAGCGTTCTATTCCGGATATGAAGCTTTAGGCTGGTCCGTCCTCGTCCTCTGGAGCACGTCAGCCGTTGGATACACTTCAGTCAAGTTGGCCCGTGGATGTTGGCGAGTTATCTGTCGGATAGCGGGTCGGCCCGAACCCCGCCAGAAGCCATTCGAGCTTTGGGACCAGATGTACGAAGTTTGGAAACGGCTCGAAGGCCCCGTTGTCAATCCTTCGCTTGTGAGGGAAGCGTTGTTGAAGTCTACACAAGCTGGCGCGGTGTGGGACGCCGTGAGCTGGTCGCTCATTGATCGGGTAGTAGCAATCGACCCCGCGATCTGGGTGGTCCAGCCACGAAAGAAACCGTCCTAACGGCGTATTAGCTCATTTGTCGAAACCAGTCACTCAGCCCCAGATGAAGTCTGACAACCTCATCGTCGGCAAGCGATTTACAATGCGCTATTGGCCCTCGGAGCGTGTTTAGATTGGAGAGTATTCTTTGAACGCCCGCTAAGTCCCTTAACATATCGCCGAATGTCTCACTGTTTGCTTTCAGAATCTCTCCTAACTCGCCAAATGTCGAATAGTCGATCATGTATTCCGACCGCACCGTGATCCCACTGGCAAGCTCCCGGTCTCTATTTTTCTTACAATTCTCGCGGACGCTCTGAGGAACTGACTGATCCCACCAGGTCTCCCCGTGAAGCTCGCCGAGACGAGCAGTACCGACCGAAAACCGATGCTCCCTCAGATTTACACGCGACGGCCTCAGTTCCCTTGGTACCCCCTACTCAGACACGCGAAACGCCTTGGGGGCCTTCGGTTCGTGAGTAGACACCCGTCATCGCCTTGCGGAGCCATTTGATGTCTCCCCTCCTCCAAGCCTGATTTAGTTCCAACTGTTGCGCTCAGGACGCACCTTCAAGCCTTCTCAAGAGGGCCCCAATTGAAGGTGATTGGACGCCTCTCAGGATTCCTCACGGGAATCACTGAGGCGTTTTCAGTGGCTCCCGGTGGATCAGTAGCGGACAGGGGCAAAACGAATCTATGGGCTTCGCTAAGGCTCCAAAAGGCTCGAAATCCTTCTCCTTACTATGGAGCCGCTCATAGCCCCTCAAGCCAGTTATCTCCTCCTATCCCCTACCCTCCTATAGCGGCTACACCCCTCAGAATGCGAGAAGTGCCTGCAAACCAATGTCTATAGGGGTTACTATGGCTGAATTACGGGGGTCCTAGTTCCCCAGCCACTTTATTCGTTTTAATTCAATGTCTTGCAGACCCGACGCGAGCTTCGACAGGGATCGTCAGAGCGCGATATCGAAATAGAGATCGGTCTGCACCACGCCTTGAATCGGCGCCGCAAGGTCCTGGTCGATCCGCAACACCTTGCCACCGGTCTTGGCAACCAGTGCGGTTACCAATTCCGGCAACGGCATGTTGCCCCATCGCTTCTTCACCGCCATTTCATGATTCACCGGGATTGCCGCAATGCGCAGGTTGGTCATCAACTCCAACCCGTTCGCTTTCAGCGTCGCGTTGTGACTGCCGTGATGACCGACCTTGTAGAAGATAGTGCGTGCGAGAAGATCCGGTCCGGTGACGGTCCTGCCGCCAACGGTCCAGCTCAGATCGTGCCACGATTCCCAGTTTCCGACCTGGGCGTCGGCCACGAACAACAGGACGTCGCCGTCGGCAATCTCGATCGCGAGGACCAGGCTCGTATTGTTGGTCGCGCTGTCGAGCGCAAGCGCGAGTTCGGGCGCGCTGTCGAGCCAATCGGAATCGATGGACCGCCACGCAGCAGCCTCCTCGTTCGGCCCCCGGTAATATCTCCGATAGAAATCCATGCCGCGCGCGATGTCGGTTGGTATGGAATACATCGTGCCGAATGGCAGGTCGTCATCCTCGCTCGCGAGCGCCCGATGGACATCAGCCGGCATCACGCCGCTGCCGTCCAGCGCCAGCACGTAGGTCTCGGGTGAATTCTGCGACGGCAAGGTGCGGCGGATCAGCTTGGCATCCGGCGGCGGCCCCAGAACGAACAGTTTCACGTTTGGATCGCCGAGTTCGACCGGCGCGTCCTTCGGCCTGCAATACCGCAGCGGCGCCATCGCCTTCACCTTGTCGAGGGCATCGCTGGTGGTGCCGCTGCCGGCAGCGCCGAAAAAACCCAGCATATCGGTGATGACGTCCGCGCCGGATATGTTGTCCGCTCCGAGCGCGCGACTACCGGACAAGCGAAGCGTGTTTGCGGCCATCTGCAGCGCCGCGATCGCCTGTTTTTGTTCGCCGCGCAGCTCCGCCGCGAGCGCGTCGGTCGGATCCTCGGTCCACGCCAGCCACACTTCGCCGACCGTCAGCCGCTTGAATGACTCGGCGGCCTGGATGAAGCCCGAGAGGTGATCCCAATGCTGGTGGGTAGCCAGCAAGAGGTCGACTTTTCCATCAGTGGCGGCGACGATGTCGTCGACCACCTTGGTCATGATGGTGGCCGGATCGGCAGTCCCCAGAATAACGCCGCAATCGATCAGGATCTTGTAGTCCGGTTCGTTCTGCGAACGCTTCAATGAGACCAGGAAGCAGTCGCCCAGGCCCTGCCGATACATGCGGACCTTGGCGCGATAGCTGCCGGCCGCTTGCGCCGCTGGTGCCCGTGCCGTCGGCTGCTGCGTCGTTGGGGCTGCGGCTGCCGCAGTCGTGGTTGCGCTCTTGCGCCCGCGCTGCGGCTTTGTTGCCGACTTCCCCGCCGTGGCTTTTGCGCGCAACCGCCCCCCGGCTGCCTTTTCGCGCGCCGGTGGACTTTTCGATTTTCCTGCCTTTGCCATAACGCCCCCTCCTCAATGACGCCCATGCAACAAGGCGAAAGGCTCCCGGCCTGCAGTCGGCCCCGGGTAGAAATTCGCCCGCAGCGTGTCGCCGTCCGCCGTGGCCATGTGGAACGCGTTCTGCGCGGCCACGCCATCCGAGCCGTCAAGACGCTTGCGGATCAGGTAACGCGGTTTGAAGGTCAGCAAATCGATCAGGAGCGTACAGCCGCCACGGAAGCGGTGGGTGGGGTCATCAGCCGGATGGAACGATTGCGTGATCTCCACGACGATGTCGGAACGGCTCTGGCCATCGGGGCCGATCCGGCGTGCCGGCCGCACGGAGTGGACCTCGATCGGTCGCACCTCGCCCTTGACGCCGTGGATTTCGTCATTCTTTTTGGCGGCCCGGAAGCCCAAGGCGGCAACAAATCCGGAATTGTTCTTGTCGACCAGCCAGCCATGAAAGCTTCGCGCGTTGTCCTTCGATAATTTGAAAGCCGCGCCGCGATCACTATTCAGATTCCACCCGAGATCGAGAATGCCTGCGATCGCTGCCATGTCGTCGTGCGGCAGGATCGGCGCCTCCCACAGCAGGCTGTCCACCGCCAGGTGCTTTACCCCCGATGGAAAGATGCCACGATCGCGAAAGGCGGAGATAAAAGCCACGCGATAACCGTGAGGGTCGTCGGGGGCGATGTCGTAATCCGCGGTGATCAGGGCGCGCAAATATTCGCCGAAAGTGATGTCGACCGGCGGGCAGTAGTCGAGTGCCCGTATGCACATGATCAGCACATGTCGCGCCGCTTTGCTCGCCTCGCTCGCCAGCCGATTGACGAGATCGTAGGGAATGTCGCCCGGCGGAAGGACACCGTTGCCGTTGGTTGCCAGCCGGATCAGATCCGCGGCACGCGAATTATAGATGCTGACAAAGGCGGCGAAGACCGCCGCTACCATCACCGAGCCCAGCGCATGCGGCTCGCTGCTGCTCTTGTAGTCACCGCGGCCCGGGCTGGTGCCAAGGGCGTCGCGGAGCGCGCGATAAGCGCCTGATGTCGCCTCGCCAAATTGGCGTGCCAATTGAGCGAGGAGATTGTCCCGCGCGATGTTGCCGCGGGTTTGTCGTATCTGCGCAATCAGCACTTCCGGCATGCTGAAGCGCTGGAACAGGGCGACGATATCCGCGAAAGCTTCGTGGAAGGCCAGAACGTCCCGGTTGGTTGATTCCTGGTAGCGACGGTGCAGGCCGTCGAGCAAAGCATGGGTGGTTTCGTGGGCGATGATATCGTGCGAAGCCGCACAGAATACGCGCGCGTCCGGCAAGGTATTTCCGGCCTGATCGGGATTTGCCCGGAAATAGCCGAACAGGAGAGCCTTTCGCTCCGGGCTGTAGAACGAGTTCGCGGCGCGCAGCGCGTGCGGATAGATCCGCAGGCGCGGAACAAATTCCTCCGAGATGACGTTGCCCTCAGGGTCGCGCACATAGCGCGACGACCACATCGCCTTGCGGCCAAGCGCGCGTTCGAAATACTCGATCATGCGCATCGCGACCGCGTAACACATCTGCTGGTGAAATTGCGGATTGGCCTCCGACGGCGGCAAGCCATTCTCGGCGAGCAGACGAGGATCATTGAGATCGACGGGCGCGTAGAAACATCCGCTGGCAGGATCGACGTCGACGACCTCCAGGTATTCGCCGACCGGCCCCTCCTTCAGATCGTCTTCCCAGCAAATAGAGATCGTCGCGTTGTTGACGCTGAAATTCTGGAGATCGGTAGAGACGGATGGGTCGTATGCATAGATTTGCAAGCGGCGAGACGTGGGCTTTGGCACCACCGGCGCAATCGCGGTAGCGAGATGCTGCGCCTCCACCTCGGCACCGGGAGCTTTTGGCCGCTCCGAACCCGGTGCGCGAACGACGGGTGCCGTCGTTTTTGCTCCTGCGCCGCCTTCAAGCGCCTCACGCAATCTTTTTGACAGGCCGGGTTTTGACAAGAGCTCTTCGGCGAGGCGTCCAGCCCCCCGCGCATCGACTACTCCGCCGGCCGCCGCGACGTCAGGAATCGGTGTCTCAAATCGCAACGACCCCACGATCTGCAGCGCCTCGAGTTCCAGCATCGTTCGCCGCGGGCTCGCCTCGGCTGCCATACCAAGACCCGTCAGGATCGACAGGATGGGGAAGCTCGCGGTATCGACGGGCAGCTTCAGGTCGCGCAGTTCATCCGCCCTGGCGGGCGCCCGGCCAAGAGCATCGAGCGCCGCGATTTTGCCGCGGCCGAAGTGATCGGCATATTTTGCAGCGGCATGGGCACTTTCGAACAGCGCCTTGCGAACGGCCTCCACCCGCATCCAGGCCTGCGGATATTTGTCATAGGCGGCGCGGTTCTTCTGGATCCACAATGCCGCGGCTGCCGCAATCTGCGGGGTCGCAGCCGAGGTGCCGTTGCCGTCAAAATCGACGATGCCCGGCGCACCGAAGCGCGCCCACGGCGTATTGGGCGTAAAGCCGGCGAGCGCGGTCGTCATCTTGCTGGGCGGCCCGTAATTGCCCGCCATCAGCGTCGGTGCGAGGTCCGCATAGGGCGTCTGGTCCGCCATGACGCCGCAAGCGGCGACCACGCGGGCGAACCGCGCCGGATAGACGATCTCGCGGGTCGGCAGGTTGGCGTAGTTGTTGCCGGCCGCGGTGACGACGAAGACGCCGGCCTCGTAAAGCGCGTTGACGGCGTCGACCCATGACTGCGACGGCACCCCGCCCATGCTCATCGTGACGACGTGAACGAAGGTCGCCGGATTTGCGCAAAGCCCGTGCACATAGTCGAACGCCATGGCGATCGCACTGTTGCGGAACAAAACGACGCTATTGGCCACGCGGACCGGTACGATCTCGGCGTACGGCGCGCAGCCGAACGGCTTGCCGCTGTTGATCCCTTGAATGCCGGCGCCCGCGAGAATGCTCAGCGTCCCGGTTCCGTGACCAAGATTATTGACGAGGCCACCGGAATCATCGCTCGCATCGTCGGGGCGATCATCATCGACGAAATTCTTCTGCAGCTTCCTGTTCAGGTATTTTGGAAGCGTCGAATGCGTCGGGTCATATCCGGTGTCGAGGTGCGCAATGCGGGTGCGGTTGCCGCCGACAGGATCCGCACTGGCGGCGAGCGCCCCATCCCACTGCGCGTGTTTCGGATCGCGATACCAAAAATTGTCCGCCAGGGTTGGATATTTAGGGTTTTGTTCGTCCGGCTCCGAAGGCGCCATCGCAAGCCCGACGGCGACGGCGCCCGGGCGGCCCACGAGCCATTGCTGCTGCAGATCCGGCTCGGCGAATTCAACCTGATCGCCGCCGGTAATGCCGAGTCCGCCATCCAGCAGCTGGTGGCAAAGATCCCATGGATTTGCCACGTCGGACGGACTTGCGACGCCGGCTTGCTTGACAGGCTTGAGAACGTGCCAGGTCGCCGGCGCCGCGGCGGCCAGACGTTCTCGGGTGGCGCCGATGCTTTTGAACAGCGGCTGCGCCGCAAATCGAAGTCTGGCTCCGTCAATTTGAAGCCTCGCTCCCGGAATTCCGGATTTCGTCTTCACCAGCAACCGAATTTCAGCATTGTCGTCAGACATTGCATGACTCCCGTGAAGTAACCTAACCGGTCGGTCTTCATCGCGGCGACCATGTTGAAGGCGTATTCTCGGCCTTCGCCAACACTGACCCCGGCAACCTCACTGCGACTTCCGGCCCCACCCTCGAGGGGCCGCCGCCGCGGCTCCCAGCCGATCAACTTCATGGTTCGGTAAATGCTTGGTGAACGCCCTGCCCGGCCACAACCGCGACCATTACACGTAGAAAGCGAGTGAACAAGGCTGCGCGAACTCCGATGGATTGCATCCTCTGTCGCCCGGTCTTCGGCGACGACGAGCACGCCAACCGGCGAAGCAGGCAATTTCGAAGAGTCCTCCTGGCGCAATCGCGCCCAAAAGTGACCGGGCGGCATCAGCCGGAAGCAAAGCCGCTTCCGGGCCGTTCAAAAATCGGGCCGTCGTTGAGCGGCGCAAGGCGGAAGATCCGACACTTGTCCAACCGACCCGGTCACATGATGTCTTTACAAATCAATATCTTAGATGAGCTGCGGCGGGAACGGCCTGCATCGGTTCCGCGGTAACGACGGAGGCCTGAAAGATATCGGCATTTGTTGAGCGTAAAGCGTCGGCTTTAATGAAGTTGGAGCCTTCGCAACTTAACGGTTTCTCCAACACCCCTCTGCATAATGATCCAAAATCCGGAGCGCAGCTGCGAATTCATGACATGCTAGATTCAACTTCTGCAACTTCCTTTGGCCGCGTGATTTCGGTACGGGGATCATTGGCGCGCGCCGGACTTCTGGCGACCAATCCGATGGCGCCCTCGGAGGCGCGGGCAACCGTCGGCCGCTTCGTCAGCATCCGCTGCGCAAATTCCACCATCATCGCGATGATCACCGAGGCTTCCTGCGAGAATCTATCAACCGCAGACTATATTGCCGTCGCTTCCGTCGATCTGCTTGGCGAAATCCTCGGCGGCCCGGCGCGCCCGCGTTTTCAGCGCGGCGTCACCAACTATCCGGCGATCGGCGATACCGTCGATCTGATCACCAACCAGGATCTGCGAACGGTCTACGCGCCGTCGGGATCGGATCAGATAAACGTCGGCACGCTGCAGCAGGATCCGTCGGTCATCGCCTATGTCGACGTCGAGGAAATGCTCAGTAAGCATTTCGCCGTGCTCGGCAGCACGGGCGTCGGCAAATCGAGCGGTGTTTCGCTGCTCTTGAATGAAATTCTCAAATCGCGCCCCAATCTTCGTATCTTTCTGCTCGACGTTCACAACGAGTACGGCCGCTGCTTCGGCGAGCGCTCGCTTGTTCTCAATCCGCGCAACTTGAAGCTGCCGTTCTGGCTGTTCAATTTCGAGGAAATCGTCGATGTGCTGTTCGGCGGCCGGCCCGGTGTCCCGGAAGAACTCGACATCCTCGCCGAAGTCGTGCCGATCGCGAAGGGAGTCTATACGCAGTACCAGAACGCCGACCGGCTCGGGTTGAAGCGCACCGATCCCAAGAACATCGGCTATACCGCCGACACGCCAGTTCCCTATCGTCTAGTCGATCTGATCTCTCTGATCGACGAGCGCATGGGCAAGCTCGAGAACCGCTCGTCGCGCATCATCTATCACAAATTGATTTCGCGCATCGAGACCGTGCGCAACGATCCGCGCTACACCTTCATGTTCGACAATGCGAATGTCGGCGGCGACACCATGGCGGAGGTCATCAGTCATCTGTTTCGCTTGCCGGCGAACGGCAGGCCGATGACGATCATGCAGCTTGCCGGCTTCCCTGCGGAGGTCGTCGATTCCGTCGTGTCCGTGCTGTGCCGCATGGCCTTCGACTTCGGCTTGTGGAGCGACGGCGTTTCTCCGCTGTTGTTCGTCTGCGAGGAAGCGCATCGCTATGCCTCCGCCGATCGCAGCATCGGGTTTGGGCCGACCCGCAAGGCGGTCTCGCGCATCGCCAAGGAGGGGCGCAAATACGGCGTGTATCTGGGGCTCGTCACGCAGCGCCCGGCCGAACTCGACGCAACTATCCTTTCACAATGCAATACGCTGTTCTCAATGCGTCTCGCCAACGATCGCGACCAGGCGCTGCTGCGCTCGGCGGTTTCGGATGCCGCGGCGAATTTGCTGTCGTTTGTTCCCTCGCTCGGAACCCGCGAAGTTCTCGCTTTCGGTGAAGGCGTGGCGCTTCCGACCCGGTTGCGCTTCAAGGAAGTGCCCGCCCATCAGCTGCCGCGCAGCGAAGCCACGATAGCAACGGTGCCGTCCGCCGCAAGCGGTCACGACATGCATTTTGTCAGCGCCGTGCTCGAGCGGTGGCGCGGAGCCACCTCGCATCGCGACGTGCCCAACGATCCAGGCCTGGGGGAACGGCCCATCGCGCGCACGATGGAGGCGCCGATGCTGCAGCCGTCGCTGGGTCTCGACCCCGACCGCTTCTCCCTGCTGAAAAAGCCGCTGCGCTGACACTCCGGACCTGAGAACCCGGATTTGACCGTTGGCTTTCGCGGCCCGGTGCAAGCACGCTTTTCGCCGACGCGGCGATCGATTATGGTCGCATGGACCAAGCTCGTACTGGACCCTGCCATGACGCAACCGATCGCGAAACGTTTCCCGATCCCGGCTATCGACAAAATGCCCGACGACATCCGCGCCCGTATCCTTGCGGTGCAGGAGAAATCCGGTTTCGTCCCGAACGTTTTCCTCAAGCTGGCGTACCGTCCCGACGAATTTCGGGCGTTCTTTGCCTACCACGATGCATTGATGGAAAAGGACGGAGGCCTGAGCAAAGCCGAACGCGAGATGATCGTGGTGGCTACCAGCAGTGCCAACCAGTGCCACTACTGCGTCGTCGCCCACGGCGCCATCCTGCGCATCCGCGCCAAGAACCCGCAGATCGCCGACCAGATCGCCATCAACTACCGAAAGGCGGATATCACGCCGCGCCAGAAAGCGATGCTTGACTTCGCCATGAAGGTCAGCGCCGAGGCCCACAAGATTTCCGAACAGGATTTCGCCGAGATCGGCGCGCACGGCTTCAGCGACGACGACGTCTGGGACATCGCCGCGATCGCGGCGTTCTTCGCGCTGTCGAACCGCATGGCCAACGTCACCGACATGCGTCCGAACGACGATTTCTACATGATGGGGCGTTTGCCGAAATAGTGCGCTGGCGCGATCGCGACGCGGATCAATTCGGCGATTGTGGCGCACCTGACCTTGGCCTATCGTAAGGCCTGGATTTGGGGACATCGCGTTGTTGGATTGGTCGGAAATCATTCTGCGTCTTGGCGTCGCCACGCTGGCGGGAGGCGCGATCGGGCTCAATCGCGATCTGCGTGGCAAACCAATCGGTTTGCGGACGCTGGGATTGGTCAGTCTTGCCACGGCGATGGTTGTACTGCTGTCGGAGCAGTCCGCCGACGCCATCAAGATCTCTGACGCCACCAGCCGGGTCATTCAGGGCATCCTGACCGGCATCGGTTTTCTCGGCGCCGGGGTCATCATGCGCGCCGAACATCATTTCCGGATCCACGGGCTGACCAGCGCCGCCTGTACATGGCTCACCGCGTGCGTTGGAATCATTTGCGGCGCCGGGCAATGGCGGATCGTCGCGGTGGCCCTCGCCGTCACCTTCGCCATCCTGATCATGGGCGGCCGCATCGAGCGACGGCTGCACCGCGCGCTCGGCGGCAAAGGGGATTCCGCAGAGAAGGACGCAAGTGCCGTTGCGCCGACGGATACGCCGGCGACTTGAGGCATGATCCGGAAAAGTGGGTACCAGTTTTCCGAAAAGATCATGCCTAATCTAAAACCTAGAGTAGTTTCCGGCAAGGCAACCGCCTCTCATCCTGAACCGAAGCGATCCGGGCATGGCTAACGGCCAAAACGAGAGAGTAACGAAGTCGCGGATCCTCCGTCTTGGCGACCGCGAGGTCGTCACCGAGGGCCTGCACCTCAATTTCTGGACCGATATCAGCCATCGCTCCATGACGGCGTCCTGGCCTTCCTTCATCGGTGGCGCCGTGATCGTCTTCATCGTCTTCAACGCGATTTTTGCGCTGTTCTACTGGATCGGCGATCAGCCGATCGCGAATGTGCCGGGCGGCGCCTACATCGACTACCTCTATTTCAGCATCGAGACGCTCTCGACCGCCGGCTACGGCGACATGCACCCGCAGACCCATTACGGACACTTCATCGCGACCGTGGAGCTGTTCACCGGTATCTTTTCGATGTCGCTGATGACGGGACTGATTTTCGCGCGCTTCGCAAGACCCAATGCCCGATTGCTGTTTGCCGAGAATCCCGTGATCTCGACGCACGACGGCGAGCCAACCCTGATGATTCGCTTTGCCAACGAGCGCAACACCCTGATCGGCAACGCGGCCGCCCGACTCTGGCTGCTCCGAAATGAGGTGACCAGGGAAGGACGCGCGACGCGGCGCTTTACCGAGTTATCGCTGCAAAGAAACGAAAGTCCGGCGCTGGTGCTGAGTTGGACGCTGTATCATGTGATCGACGAAACCAGCCCGCTTTACGGCCTCAGTCCGGACGACATGATTGCGGCGAACGTCGGACTCATCGTCGTGGTCTCGGGATATGACGAGGTAACGGCGCAAACCGTCCACGCGCGAAAGACCTATGAGCACCATCGAATCAGGCATGGCCACCGCTACGCCGATATCATGGAGAACTTGGATGATGGCCGGCTCAAGGTCGAATACGGCCGGTTCCACAACACCGTTGAAGACTAGGTTATCGCATTCGTGCCATGCGGACTTTACCTGCAAGACGCGGCATCAACGTGGTAAAGGCTACCGATCAATATTGCGGACCGGGCGCGATGAAGACCCAGCTGCCGATTGCGACCAAGGAGGCGAATACGACCGAGGAAGGGCATCGCGTGCTCAAATTCCGGCCGCGCACCCTGGCCACACCTCCGCATCAGCGCGATGATTCAGGCGACCGGCCTGCGAAACACCACGCTCGGCTAAAGCCGAATGACTTGTCGCGCTATGAACAAGACAGGCCGGCACCGGACGACTTTCGCCATCGCATGCTGGCGAACACGGCAGCTTTCGCCTTCACCGTCGCGCTGACCGCGATTGGGATCTGGCTCGCCGTGAGCATCGCCGATCTGCGCAAGACCCAGGATTGCGTGCTGACGGGCCGCCGGGACTGCGCACGCATTCCCTCTCCGCAAATCTAAAGCGTGCCGGCACAGCGAAGCCATTGGCCCCTGAAACCGGGTCAATGCGGATTGCCCGCCGCCATTGAACTCAGGGCGGCGCTCCGATATACGGGCACTCGACGCAAAAGGGCGCGCTGGGGCGCCGCCCTCCCGCTTTCCGCCGTTACGACATTTATCTCAAGTATATCAAAGGCTTAATGATGTCCACCACATTCGATCAGGTCGCCACGATCATTGCGGAAACCTGCGACATCCCCCGCGACACGATCACTCCTGAAAGCCATGCGATCGACGATCTGGGAATCGACAGCCTGGACTTTCTGGACATTGCCTTCGCGATCGACAAGGCGTTCGGGATCAAGCTGCCACTGGAAAAATGGACGCAGGAAGTCAATGACGGCAAGGCGACCACCGAGCAGTACTTTGTCCTAAAGAACCTCAGCGCGCGCATCGACGAATTGGTCGCTGCCAAGGGCGCGTAACACCGCCGCCATGCACCTCGAATATTTTCACCTGATTGACCGCATCACCGACCTCAATATCGGTGAGCGTACGATCGCGGTCGAGGCGCAGGTCCCCCGGGAAAGCACGATCTTCGAAGGACATTTTCCCGGCTATCCACTGATGCCGGGCGTATTGCTGATCGAAGCCATGGCGCAGACGTCGGGATGGTTGCTGATCGCCCTGATGAAATTCGAGCGCATGCCCTTTCTTGCCGCGGTCAAGGAAGCCAAGATGCGGACCTTTGTCACCCCTGGTGAGATCCTCAAAATAGACGCCAGCATCGTTCACGAAGGTTCTGGCTTTACCATCACCGATGCGAAAACAAGCGTCGGCGGCAAACTGACCTGCAACGCAACGCTCACCTTCCGCCACGTTCCTTTCCCGAATCCGGATCTGCGCGGACACATGGAAGCCATGGCCAAGCGCATCGGTTTTCCACAACAGGCAATCGCTCATGACTGAGCCGAAATCAGCGAATGCGGGACCGGTGGAAGCCTGGATCACCGGCATCGGCCTCGCGACGTCGCTGAGCGAGGGTCTCGACGCGCACTGGGACGCGCTTTTGCAACGCCGCGTCAATGTCGATGAAAAGAGCTTCGCGCCCCATATCGTTCATCCGCTCGCGCCGGTGTCTTTCGACGCCCAGATCCCGAAAAAGGGCGATCAACGTCAAATGGAGGCATGGCAGCGAATCGGCACCTATGCCGCCGGGCTGGCGCTGGATTCCGCCGGGGTCAAAGGCAACAAGGACATCCTGGCGCGGATGGACATGATCGTCGCCGCGGGCGGCGGCGAACGAGATCTCGCCGTGGACTCCGGCATTCTGAACTCCGAGGCCTACGGTGCCGCATCGCCCGGCTTTCTCAACGAACGGCTGATGAACGATTTGCGGCCGACGCTGTTTCTGGCGCAGCTTTCAAACCTGCTGGCCGGCAACATTGCCATTGTCCATGGCGTGACCGGATCGTCCCGCACCTTCATGGGCGAGGAAGCCGCAGGAGTCGATGCCGCGCGGATCGCGCTGGCGCGCATCAGTGCGGGACAAAGCGATATCGCCCTGGTCGGCGCCGCGCACAATGGCGAGCGCAAGGACCTGTTGATGCTCTACGAGTTCGGCGACTTCAACCTCAGGGACAAGTTCGAACCGGTGTGGGCGCGCGGAAAGCACGGCGGCTTCGCGCTCGGCTCGGGCGGCGCATTTCTGGTGATCGAATCCAAGGCCCACGCCCAGGCGCGCGGCGCCAAGCCCTATGCACGCCTGACCAATGTGGTCGCAGATCTGGCGCGGCGAAAACACCCGGGCGAGGTTACGACATCGCTGGAAACGCTGTGGTCGAAGCTCGGCAAGCTCGGCGACAACGGCGCCATCATCACCGGCGCCACCGGCGCCGAACCGGCAACGTCCGAAGAACGCGCTTTCCTCGGCGAGCATCCGGACTTCCCGGTGCGTGCCACCGGGACGTCGTTTGGTCACACCATGGAAACCCAGTTTCCTCTGGGAATCGGCCTCGCCGCTCTGGCGGTTTCGCGCGGCGCCCTGTTTCCGCCCAACGATTCAACCGGACTCGAGATTGAAATGTCCAAGCCTCCTACCCAGATTGTGGTGATCGGGGCCGGCCACTGGCGCGGCGAGGGCATGGCGTTGGTCGAAGCCATCAGTTGAACCGTGCCGCAAGGCCGACGGAGAGATCATGACAGCAACGCGCGATAAATTCGGCCGGCCGATTGTCGTGGTGACCGGCATGGGCGTCGTGACATCGCTCGGCTCCGGCAAGACCGACAACTGGGCCAAGCTCTGCGCCGGCGAATCCGGCATCCGCACCATCTCCCGCTTCCCCACCGACGGTCTGAAGACAACCATGGCCGGCACGGTCGATTTCGTCCCGGTCGAGCCCTTCTCGTCCACAGACCTCTCGGAGCGCCTCGCCGATATCGCTACCGAAGAAGCCATTGCGCAGGCCGCCATCGGCACCAAGGGCAATTTCCCCGGGCCGCTGTTTCTCGCGGTTGCACCGGTGGAGGTCGAATGGCCGCAGCGGCAGGAACTGGCGCGGGCCACCGGATCCAATACCGCGATCAACTACGACACCATGTTGCGCGTTGCCGGCGGCGGCCGCTTCACCGCCTACCACCGCCGCTTCCTGTTCGGCTCCGTGGCTGATCATCTCGCCGAGACGTTCGGCACCAAAGGCTCGCCAATTTCGCTGTCGACGGCCTGCGCGTCCGGCGCCACCGCGATCCAGCTCGGCGTCGAAGCGATCCGCCGCGGCGAGGCCGACGCGGCACTCTGCGTCGCCACCGACGGTTCGGTCAATCCGGAAGCCTTGATCCGGTTCTCACTGCTGTCGGCGCTCTCGACCCAGAACGAACCGCCGCAGACCGCGGTGAAGCCGTTCGCGAAGAACCGCGACGGCTTTGTGATGGCGGAAGGCGCCGGCGCGCTGGTGCTGGAAAGCCTCGAGGCCGCTACCGCGCGCGGCGCAACCATCCTCGGCATCGTCGCCGGCTGCGGCGAACTCGCCGACTCGTTTCATCGCACCCGCTCGAGCCCCGACGGCAAGCCGATCATCGGCTGCGTGCGCAACGCGCTGTCCGACGCCGGCATCGCCGCCGACCAGATCGACTACATCAACGCGCACGGCACCGGCACGCCGGAGAACGACAAGATGGAATATCTCGGGATCTCCACGGTGTTCGGCGAACGCGCCAAGCAAATTCCGGTGTCATCCAACAAATCCATGGTCGGCCATACGCTGTCCGCAGCCGGTGCGGTCGAAGCGGTGTTCTCACTGCTGACACTCGTGCATCAGCGGATTCCGCCGACCATCAATTACGACATTCCCGATCCGGCTATACCGTTCGACGTGGTTCCCAACACCGCCCGCGACGCGCGCGTCACCGCAGTGATGTCGAATTCGTTCGGCTTCGGCGGCCAGAACGCCTCGCTGATCCTGACGCTTGAGCCGATTTGACCGGCATCGCGCCGCAATAGCGCGCATGATCCGCCAAGGCATGCCCTCGGACTTGATCCGACGGTGTGAACCGTCCGGCGATACGATCATGCGCACTTTCGACAATTCGGATGTCGGCGGTTGACGCCATCGCGTGAACCGGCGATACGCAACCGTTCAGAGATAACCTCCCAGCCCGGACACGATATCATGCGTGCGCTCACTCTCGTTGCCGATCGCCAACTGGTCGTCGTGGACGCGCCGCCGCCGCCGCCGCCGGCCGCCGGCGAGGTGCAAATACGCGTCAAGGCGGTTGCGCTCAATCACATCGACGTCTGGGGCTATCGCGGCATGGCATTCGCCAAGCGCAAGCTGCCATTGGTGGTCGGCGCCGAAGCCTCCGGCGAAATCGCGGCGGTCGGAGAAGGCGTGACCCGCTTCAAGCCAGGGCAGCAGGTGGTGATGTACGGGGCGCTGACCTGCGGCGTTTGCCGCGCCTGCAAGGACGGCCGCGATAATCTTTGCGAGAACGTCGCCGGCATCATGGGTTTCCATGTCGATGGTTTTGCGCGTGAGCTTTTGAATCTGCCGGAACGGCTGGTGATCCCGGTCCCGGATGGCGTAAGCGCGCGTGACGCCGCCTGTGCACCGATCGCATTCTCGACCGTCCAGCACATGCTGTTCGACAATGCGAAGCTGCAGCCCGGCGAAACCATCCTGGTGCATGCCGGCGGCTCCGGCATCGGCACCGTAGCGATCATGATGGCGAAGGCGATCGGCTGCACCGTCATCACCACGGTCGGCGACGATTCCAAGATCGAGGGCGTCAAAGCCCTCGGCGCCGATCACGTCATCAATTATCGCAAGGATCGTTTCGAACACGAAACCCGCAAGATCACCAAGAAGAAGGGCGTCGAGGTGGTGTTCGAACATGTCGGGGCCGACACCTTCAATGGTTCGCTGCTGACGCTCAAGCGCGGCGGCCGGCTCGTCACCTGCGGCTCGACCTCCGGACCGACGGTCACGCTGAACCTGATGCAATTGTTCCAGCAGCAGTATCATATCTTCGGCTCATTCGGCGCGACGATGCGCAACATCGCCGAGAGCCTCGACAAGATGGCGGACGGCATGCACCCGGTGATCGACACCGAGGTGCCGATCGACGATGTCGCTCCCGCGCTCAAGCGCATGGAAAGCCGGCAGGTGTTCGGCAAGATCATCGTTTATTTCTGATGAGCCGCCTGCTCCTTCGCACCAGGGCCCGCATCCGCGACGCGAGCAAGCCGCTGGCGGAAGCCGCAATAGGGGCGCTCACCATCGCTCTGCTGCGGACCACCAGGTATTTCGATCCCGTCAAGACCGCTGACCTGTTCGGCAGCATCGCGCGGCGGATCGGACCGATGCTGCGCGAGGAGCGGATCGGCCGCGCCAACCTCACCGCGGCGTTTCCCGAGAAATCACCCGAGGAGATTGAGACCATTCTCGCGGGCGTGTGGGATAATCTTGGGCGCGTCGGCGCCGAATTCGCGCATCTCGATCATATTTGGGAGCACGATCCCGCGCGTCCGCAAGACAGCCGCATCGAGATCCAACCGCGCACCCACGAGCTGTTTGCCAAATTGCAACTCGACGGCAAACCCGCGCTGATTTTCGCCAGCCATCTCGGCAACTGGGAACTGCCCGCGCTGGCCGCGGTCGCGCATGGGCTTGACGCCGCCGTGCTGTATCGCCGACCCAACATCGCCTCTGCCGACCGCATCATCCAGGAGATCCGCGCGGTAAAAATGGGAACGCTCATTCCGGCCAGCCATGACGCTCCGCTCAAGCTGGCGCAAGCCCTGCAAAACGGTCAGCACGTCGCCATGCTGGTCGACCAGTATTTTACCAATGGCGTCGAAGTGACCTTCTTCGGCCGCAAGACCAAGGCCAATCCGATGCTGGCCCGGTTGCTGCGACAGATCGAATGCCCAATTCATGGCGTCAGGATTATCCGCCTGCCCGGTCACCGCTTCCGCGCAGAATTGTCCGAGGAGGTCGCACCGGTCCGCGACGCCGCCGGGCAGATCGATATTCAGGGAACAATGCAGGCGATCACGTCGGTGATCGAGGGTTGGATTCGCGAATACCCGGACCAGTGGCTGTGGTTGCACCGCCGCTGGCGATAGCGCTACTCCTCATGGTGAGAAGCGCGTCGTCCCGTCATTGCGAGGAGCCAACGGGTCCGGCCTTCGGCCGGCCCGATGATAAACTCCGCGACGAAGCAATCCAGCGCTTTGTTTCCTTCCCTCTGGATTGCTTCGGGGAGTTTATCGTCGGGCGAGCATTCGCGCGACCCGTTGGCTCACAATGAGGTTGAGGGTTTGTATCCAATGGCAGAAACGTGGCGCGGGATGACGGCGCGACGCCGCTATCTTCCAGTTTTGACCCTGGTCCACAGCCGGTTGATGACGCGCTGGGTGGCCGGATCGCGCGCGGTGATGACGAACAGTCTCTTGAGGGTTTCCTCATCCGGATAGACTGTCTTGTCTTTGAAGATCTTCGGATCGATCAGCTTCTGGCTGGCCAGATTGCCGTTGGCGTATGACAGAAAATCGGAATTCCTTGCCGCGACTTCCGGCCTGTAGAGATAGTTGATCAGCTCGCGGGCTTCCGCGACATTCTTCGCATCCGCAGGGATCGCGAGATTGTCGAAGAACATCTGCGCGCCCTCCTTCGGGATTGCATAGCCGATCTCGATGCCGTTCTTTGCTTCAGCTGCGCGGCTCTGCGCCTGCTTGATGTCGCCGGACCAGCCCACCACGAAGCAGATCTCACCGGTGGCCAGCGCGCTCAGATATTCGGACGAGTGAAATTTTCGGACAAAGGGCCTGACCTTGCTGAGGAGATTGGCGGCCTTTTCGAGATCGGCCTGTTTGGTCGAATTGGGATCAAGGCCGAGATAGCTCAACGCCGCCGGAAGGATGTCATCGGGCGAATCCAGCATGTGAATGCCGCAGTCCTTGAACTTCGCCAGGTTCTCCGGCTTGAAGACGATATCCCAGCTGTCGATCTTCGCATCGGCGCCGAGAATTTTTTGCACCGCTTTTATATTGTAGCCGATGCCGGTGGTGCCCCACATGTAATTGGCGCCATAGTCGTTGCCCGGATCGTAGGTCGCGAGCCGGTTGGTCACCACCGGCCAGGCATTGGCGAGGTTCGGCAGTTTCGACTTGTCCAGTTTCAGAAAGACTTTTGCCGTAATCTGGCGCTGCAGGAAATATCCGGTGGGAACCACGACATCGTAGCCGGATTTTCCCGCCAATAGCCGCGTTTCCAGCGTCTCATTGGCATCGAACGTGTCGTAGACGACCTTGATGCCGGTTTCCCTGGTGAAGTCTTCCAGCACCCCCGGAGCCATGTAGTTCGACCAGTTGTAGAAATTCACCGTGCGTTCTTGTGCCTGCGCCGGCAGCACCGCACCAAGGCAGGCCGCGAATGCAACAAACCATCGAAACCGGCCGTACATCCCGCCGTCCACCGCGCGCATCTCCCCTACCGACGGTGCACCGCGTCCGACAGCCGTTCCAGCGCGCTGTCGAGCGTTGCGTCTTTCTTGGCGAAACAAAATCGCACCACAGAGGTCACGGGATCGTCTTCGTAAAATGCCGAAACCGGTATCGCCGCCACTTTGTAGTCGGTGACGATGCGCCTGCAAAACGCCTCGTCGGTTTCGTTGAGGCCCAGCGGCGAAAGATCAACGGTGAGGAAATAAGTACCCTGGGATTTCAACACCGGAAAGCCGATGCGCTCCAGCCCCGCGGTCAGGCGATCCCGGCTCTGGGCCAGGTTCCGGCGCATCGCCATGAAGAAATCGTCGGATTTGCCGAGGCCGTAGGCGACGGCAACCTGAAGGTTTGGCGCCGTGGTGAAGGTCAGGAATTGATGCACCTTCGCCACCACGCGGAGCAAGGGCGGTGCAGCGCAGACAAAGCCGATCTTCCAGCCCGTCAGCGAGAAAATCTTGCCTGCAGAGCCGATCTTGATGGTGCGATCGCGCATGCCCGGAATCGTGATCAGGGGAATGTGTGCAAGGCCGTCGAAAGTCACGTGCTCCCAGACCTCGTCGCAGATCGCGATGGTGTCGAACTCCTGGCAGAACCGCGCCAGCAGTTCGAGGCCCTCGCGCGGATAGACCACCGCCGCGGGATTGAGCGGATTATTGAAGAGAACCGCCTTGGTCTTTGGGGTGAAGACGGCGCGCAGCGCCTCTTCCGTCAGCCGCCAATGCGGCGGCTCCAGACGCACCAAACGCGGAATGCCGCCGGCCTGGCGGATGATCGGCAGGTAGGAGTCATACACCGGCTGGAACACCACCACCTCGTCGCCCGGCTCGACCACCGCGAGGATCGCGCTGGTCAGCGCCTCGGTGCCACCCGATGTGACCATCACCTCGGTCACCGGATCGAGCGTTACGTCGTGCCAATGCGCATAGTGGGTGGCAATCGCCTGTCGCAATTCCGGGATGCCCATCATTGACGGATACTGGTTGTAGCCATCCATCACCGCATCAGCCGCGGCGCGACGAATATCTTCCGCGCCGGGATCGTCGGGAAAGCCCTGGCCGAGATTGATGGCGTTGTTGTCGCGCGCGAGCTGCGACATCGCCTCGAAAATCGTGACGGGGAGATCAGCAAAGACCTTGTTCATGGAATGCATGGGCGGATCAGCCGCCGGCCCTGGTGGGCAGGCCCGAAGCCTTCCAGGCCAGCATGCCGCCGGCGAGATGCTTGTCGTAGGCGAGACCGTCCGCCTGCGCGGCCAGTGACGCCGTCACCGACCGCTTTCCCGACCGGCAAGCGAAAACCACCTCTTTGCCATGGGGATCCGGAATGTCCTGGGGATCAAAACCCGAAAGCGGGACCACCACGGCGTCCGGATAAGCCTCCGCCGCCACTTCATTGGGCTCGCGAACATCGACCAGAAGATAGCGCCCTTCGGCGATCCCCTTCGATACATCCTGCGGCGTCAAATCGTGAACGCTATATGCCTGACCCGTCATCAAGACCTCCCCACCGCGCGGTTTTCGGAGCTAATCCCGCCAATTCGACGCCTGTTTAGTGTTGCTCTCAGGATGCCAACGTCGCCTCTGGCGCGCCGAAGATCAAGCGCTGGAGAAATTTTGCGGAGGCTCCGACGCATCATTTGCCAAGCTGTGAGCGGCTTGGCGAGTAGATCATGCGCGCTAAACCGTGACCTGTGTTCCCACTTCAACGACCCGCCCGGTCGGAATCTGGAAATAATCGGTGGCGTCGTTGGCGGTACGGCTGAGCGCGATGAAGAGATGATCCTGCCAGCGCGGCATGCCGGAATGCGCGGCCGGCTTCAGCGCCCGCCGCGACAGGAAGAACGAGGTCGCCATGATGTCGAACTGCCAGCCCAGCTTGCGGGCGATCGCCAGCGCCTTCGGCACGTTGGGCGATTCCATGAATCCAAAGCGCAGCGTCACCTTGGAGAAGGTCGCGCTGATCTCCTCAAGCCGCACCCGTTCGGCTGGATTGATCCGCGGCGTCGAAGCGGTCTCAATGGTGAGAATAACGTTCTTCTCATGCAATACTTTGTAGTGTTTCAGACTATGCAACAGTGCGGTCGGCGCACTCAACGGATCGCTGGTCAAAAACACCGCGGTGCCGGATACCCGCTGCGGCGGCCGCTTTTCCAGCATTGCCACAAGATCGAGCAGCGGAAACTCCAGCTTGCGCGATTTTTCGAACAGCAACCGGCTACCGCGGCGCCACGTATACATCAGCAGCATCACCACGCTACCCAGCGCCAGCGGCACCCACCCCCCTTCGACCACTTTCAGCAGGTTGGCGGCGAGGAATGTGAGATCGAGCAGCAGGAACGGAGCGATCAGCGCCGCGGCGGCGAATGGCGACCACCTCCAAACCCGCCAGATCACAACAAAGCCCATCATCGCCGTGACCACCATGGTCCCGGTTACTGAAATACCGTAGGCCGAGGCCAGCGCGCTTGACGAGCGGAATAACAATACCAGCAGCAGCACGCTGATCAGCAGCAGCATGTTGACGCGCGGGATGTAAATTTGCCCGGAGTGCGCTTCCGACGTGTGGCGAATTTCAAATCGCGGCAGCAGGCCGAGCTGGATGGCCTGACGAGTCAGGGAATAGGCCCCGGTGATCACGGCCTGGCTGGCGATCACGGTCGCAACGGTCGCGAGAGCGACCATCGGCAACAATGCCCAGTCCGGAAACATCAGGAAGAACGGGTTTTCGATCGCCTTCGGATCGGCGATCACCAGCGCGCCCTGCCCCAGATAGTTCAGAGCCAGCGAAGGCAACACGATCGCGAGCCACGCGGTCTGGATCGGCTTCTTGCCGAAATGGCCGAGGTCGGCATAGAGCGCCTCGGCGCCGGTGACCGCGAGAAACACCGCGCCGAGCGTCACAAACCCAATGATGCCGTGATGGATCATGAACGAAACGGCATAAAGCGGGTTCAATGCGAACAGGACCTCCGGCTGCCGCGCAATTTGCGGAACCGCCGCCACCGCTATAATGCCGAACCAGACACACATTACAGGTCCGAAAAAGGCGGCGACCCGCGCCGTACCGCGCGACTGCACCGCAAACAGCACCAGCAGAATGATCACCGTCAGCGGCACGACATAGGGGTCGAACGCCGCGGTCACGAGCTTGATGCCTTCGATGGCGGATAGCACCGAGAGCGCCGGCGTGATGACCGCGTCGCCGTAAAACAGCGCGCCGCTGATGATCCCGAGCAAAACGATGACCCCGCCACCGGATCTCACCGCACGTTGGGCAAGCGCCATCAGCGCCAGGGTTCCGCCCTCGCCGTGATTGTCCGCGCGCAGCAGGATCAGCACGTATTTGAGTGTGACCACCACGATGAGCGCCCACAGGATCAGCGACAGAACGCCAAGCACTGCCTGCGGAGAGACGCTGCCCGTCCCCCCGCTGGCCGCGCTGACGGCCTCGCGGAGCGCGTAGAGCGGACTGGTGCCGATATCCCCATAGACGACGCCAATGCTGCCCAGCATCAGCGATTTGAAGGCCGCGGTGGAATGCGCATCCACACGACCATTTGACGCCGGCGTTTCCGCGGCGGGGCTGGCAATTTGGCTCATCATGAAGGTGATCCCGAAGCTGCTTCACTGCACCATGGCAAAGCGAGGCGGCTTATAGGCCTGCCCCGAGAGCTGGACCTATCACGATCACGCGTCCCAGTCATGCAAACCTGCATATCCCACTAGTTCGGAAGCGAACCGTTATCCTCGCCGTGGGCTCCGGTTGATGTGCCGCTGAGGGCCATGGTGATGAAGAACGCTCTATCGGCTATTTCGATCCGGGCGAGGGTTTCGGACAACGCCCGTCAAGCGATGAACCAATGCGCCGCTGCAAAAGCCGGCCGGCTTTCCCCATGCCGCTCAATCTTCGGGCCGCCGGTAAAATAGTAGCTTGGAGCTGGAGCGTTTTCCGGCAAAATGGCATCCCGTCTGCCGCAAGAAAATGCTCATTGCGATGCAGACCGGTAGCCGCTGTTGCGGAATGGGCGCTACGGCTTGAAATTCGGCGGCAGCGGCGGGTCTTCGCGCATCAGGGTGATTGTCACACGCCGATTCGCGGCCATCGAAGGATCGTCAGGAAATAGCGGCGCGCCGTCGGCCTTGCCGGATACCGCGAATATGTGACTCGGCGGCAAGCCTTCCCGTTCCAGAATCTGGCGCACCACATTGGCGCGGTCCGCCGACAGGTCGAAGGCGTCGTAGTCGCTTCGCGTCGGCATAAAGCCCGCCGCGGTATGACCGATGATCGCGACGCGCAGGGGTGTTGCCTTCAGTGGAGCGGCGAGTTTTTGAAGCAGCACCCGCGTGCGCTCGTATGGCACCTTGGAGCCGTCGGCAAACATCGAGCGGCCGTCCTGGTCAACGATTTCCAGGTTGAGACCCTGACTGGTCTCCTCGAACATGATGTTCTTGGAGATTTCGGTGAGTTCCGGCATGTCCTGCAGCGCCTGACGCAACGAAGCCGACGCCAGCGCAAATTCGCGGTTGGTCTTCAGCCGCACGCCGCTGATGAGATCTCGACCATTTTCATCGGGGCTCGGTGTGTTCGATGCATCCTGGGGAACGACATTGGCAGTGTTTCTGAGCTTTCCCCTTGTCGGCAATCCGTCGGATTCGATCACGCCCGAGAAGCGTGCTTCGGACTGCACGCCGAACGCGTCGCGCATCGAGCCGGCAACGATTTTCAGTTTCGCAGTATCCTGGGTCGAAAATGCGACGAGCATCACGAAGAAACTCATCATCAGACCCATGAGATCGGCGAACGTCACGAACCAGCCGTGCCCTCCGCCGTGCGCATCGCCTCGTTTCTTCTTGGCCATTGCTCGCTTCCCGGACCGCCGTCAGCCGCCGCTTACGCCGGAACCGGCTCGCCTTCTTCGTGACGATGCTTCTCCGGCAGATAGGCCAGCAGCATTTCCCTGACCAGCGTCGGGCTCTTGGAATCCCGGATCATCAGAATCCCGTCGATGATCAGAGTGCGATTGGTCTCCTCGTCGAGCAACTTGCCATGCAGCTTGTCGGCGATCGGCAGACAGAACAGGTTCGCAACCAGCGCGCCGTACAGCGTCGCCAGCAGGGCCGTCGCCATGAACGGACCGAGCTTGGACGGGTCGGTCATGTTGGCAAACATCTGCACCATTCCGATCAACGTGCCGATCATGCCGAAGGCGGGCGCGCAATCGCCGATGGCGCGGTAGATTTTGCCACCCTCATCGAGATGCATGAGAAAATTGTCGCGGTCGCGTTCGAGATTGTCCCTGATGAATTCAAGATCATAACCGCTTTTCCAGGCCGACAGGTCCCTGCTTGCGCGCGATTTCCGCGATGCGTGCCAGTTCATCGACGAGATCCCGCGCCGAAAGCCGGCTCATCGTGAACGCAAATTTTGCACCGAGCGGCAGGCCATGGAGAATTGCGCTGAGCGGAAACCGGATCAGCGTCGCGGCGATGGAGCCGCCAAAGATGATGATGATTGCATGTTCACTAAGGAACATGTGCAGATCGCCACCCATGAAGATCATCGCGGACACGACAATGATGCCGGCTATGAGCCCAACGCTCGTCGTAATGTCCATAGGAAGCTCCGGGCGCCTGGGCGAACAACCGACCGTCCTGGTCGGCGGCATTGCTCATTCTGAGCAGTGCGCTCACACCCTAGGGGCTGCGCCATTAAAGACCCGTAAAGCTTAGCCGCGGATGCGGGCGTGAACGACCCTTTCCCTCGGACTGACTGGGGCGAGTCGTGCGAAACGGGCCAATCGCGCTCAGCCCTGGCAGAACTTCAACCCTCTACTAACCATAGTCGCAGCTCACGCCCCTCACCGGCAGTCCTGATGATCGTACGCAAAGCCACCTTGCTATCGTCATTGTCTGTGCGGCGCCGTTCGGCGGCTGCCGCAACGAGCGTTTTGAGGCCCTGGACAATGCTGCATGGCGTCAGATGCCCGCAGCCAAGCCGGCCAACTCAAGGCTGAGCGCACGCAATTGCCTGCGGGCGGCGGCATCATAGGCCTGCGGATTGGCTTGCGCCTGCTGCATGCCGTTGAAGAACAGCGCGGTCTTGCCCACCATGTCCTCGCCGTCCGCGAGATGCAGTATGGCGTCGCCACCCTGTTCAACCGTACTGATCGGCGTGACGCCACTTTCGCGCACCATCGTGGTGTTCATGTAGGTGGCTGGATGCAGCGAATTCACCGTCACGCCTGATCCCTCGAGTTCGCCGGCGAGGTCGATCGTGAACATGATCTGGGCGAGCTTGCTCTGGGCGTAAGCGCGCGCGCCGGTGTAGGATTTCGTCAGCATCACGTCGTCGAAATCGAGCGGATGCTGACCGAGCGAAGCGACATTCACGATGCGCGAGGGCGCGCCTGCCTTGAGCAGAGGAAGCAGGAGGTGTGCGAGCAGAAAGCCGGAAAGATAGTTGACGGCGAACCGCAGCTCATGACCGTCCACGCTGGTCCGCCGCTCGGATCCGAACGATTGTGATCCGATCCCGGCATTGCTAATGAAAACGTCGAGCCGCTTGTGATCGGCTATCACGGCGTCCGCGAGCCGCCGCGTGGCGGCAATCGAAGACAGGTCTGCTTGATAGAAAACTGCGTCCCCCCGCCCTCGCCGCCTAATCTCGTCGACAAGCGTCTTCGCCCGCTCCCGGTCGCGGCCGTGGACCAGGACTTTGGCGCCGGCCGCGGCGAGTTTTGAGGCGACGTAGCGGCCGACGCCATCGGTCGAGCCTGTGACCAGAACCGTCTTGCCGGCCATTTTCATGCCGAAGCGCTCCCGTCTCCGCGGTCAGTGAATTTCGGACGAACGGGCCAACGCCGCTTTCAGCTTTTCGAGCGAGAACGACGGGCTGCGGGCGATTTCGAGGATCGGCGTCTCGCGGCGGCCGCAGAGCTCGGCCGCGTCGGGCAACTTCGCGGCGACGTCGAGCGGGGTGACGCTGGCGCCGTGACGGTCCGCATGGATCAGGGCGCCAGATCGCACCGTCATTCCCGCCACGCGAACTTCGCCGCCAAAACTATCGGCGTGGACGTAGGCATGAGACGGTCCAATCGTGCCCGCCAGCGCCTGAAAGCCCGGAGCCCATTGCGCAATGTCGCGGATCGATCCGTCGGTGATGACGCCGAGACAGCCGAGCGCCTTGTGGACCGCACTTTGAACTTCGCCCCAGAACGCGCCAAATCCAACGTCGGCGCCGTCGATATCCTGGATGACGCTGATGCGCGGACCGTGACCGGTGCCGACATATTCGTAATAGGCAAGCCGCCGCGCCTGTTGCTCGGCGGCCGGAAGGCTGGATGCCGAGACGGCGCGAATCGTCACCGTGCGCGCATAGCCGACGATCGGAGGCAGATCGGGAAACGGGCAAACCAGCGGCTTCGTCGTATATCCGATCAGCCTGCGCTCCGGCGCTACGATTTCCATGGCATTGCAGATCGTGGGCGTGTCGTAACGCGCCAGCGCTTCGAGGACAGATGCGGGCAACGGTTCGGTCACGGGATTGGTCACGGCATTTTCTCCGGTTGCGATTTGGTCATCCATCCAATCTTCGCTGGATGGTGGTCCGTCAGGTCCGAAACTGTTCTGCCATAGATCCGAGGTCAAGGCTCGCACTTATGAATCGCACGGCCGAGCGATTTCCTCAGCCGTCATCACCCGCGAAAAAGCGGGTGGCCCAGTATTCCAGAGCGCTCAAGATTTCATGCGGGGCGGCGATTACTGGATACCCGCGTTCCGCGGGTATGACGGCCAACAACGATGCAGCGCCGTCACAACAGATCAGCTAGTTCAGGCGCGCAGGCCGATTGTCGACATCCTGCTCGGGCGGCGGCGGGGCGAACGGCGACGCCGGCCCCACTGAGGCGACATCAACCGGCGGAACAGCTTGCGCGGCGGCGTTGCGTTCTTGGTCACGATAGGACTTCCATCCGGCCGGCAAGCTCAGGAGATACAGCACCGAGCATGCGGTCAGAATTTGCCAGGGGTAACCGATCAAAAGGGCAATGAAGAACACCACGGAGACGAAAACCGGCAGCACCATTTCCGGCGGCACCCGCATGCGGACCGTCTTGCCCGAGAATACCGGCAGCCGGGACACCATCAGGGAGGCGATCAGCAGCGTATAGAACGCGGTCAGCATTGCCGGCGGAGTCGGAATGCCCAAAAATGCCAGGTAGATCGGCAGCAGCACCGTGATCGCCCCTGCGGGGGCCGGAACGCCGGTGAAGAAATTCGTGGCAAAGGCGGGCTTGTTCGGATCGTCCATGGTCGCGTTGAAGCGGGCAAGCCGAAGGCCGCCGCTGATCGCGAAAATCATCGCCGCGATCCAGCCGACATTGCTCAGTTCGTGCAACTGCCAGAAGTACAGGATCAGACCCGGCGCTACGCCAAAATTGACAAAGTCCGCAAGGCTGTCGAGCTCCGCGCCAAATTTCGATTGGCCCTTGATCATGCGGGCCACGCGGCCATCGAGGCCATCCAGGATCGCCGCGAACACGATCGCAGCCACCGCGAGTTCCATCCGCCCTTCGGTGGACAGGCGTATCGCCGTCAGCCCTGCGCAGATCGCCAGCAGCGTGATGACGTTGGGCACCAGCATTCGCACCGGGATCGGACGAAACCGGCGTCGGCGCATCTCGTGTGACTTTGGATCGACAGGCATTTGCATGGCTCACATATAGCAAGCGCCGGCCTGCTCCGCCATTGCGGCTGTCGGCGGAGCCACCCCACCACCGAGATGGTTAATCGGCGCGGAAGGTGCGGCCGTTGTCACCCAGCCTGAAGTCAGCCAGCACGGTTTCGCCGGCCACTGCGGTCTGGCCCTCGGAAACCAGCGATTTGGTGCCCTCGGGCAGAAACACATCGAGACGGGAGCCGAAGCGGATCAGGCCGAACCGCTCGCCGGCGCCGATCGACTGGCCCTCGCGCACGAACGAGACAATTCGCCGCGCCACCAGGCCCGCGATCTGGATCACGCCGATACGCCCGCTTGGTGTCGAAATGACCAGCGAATTGCGTTCGTTGTCTTCGCTCGCCTTGTCGAGTTCCGCATTGATGAACTTGCCGGGGCGATAGGCGATCCGGTCGATCCGCCCCGCCACCGGACTGCGATTCACATGGCAATTGAAAACGCTCATGAAGATCGAAATACGCAGCAACGGCTTGTCGCCAAGCCCGAGTTCGGCCGGAGGCATCGCCTGCGTCACCATCGAGATCCGTCCGTCAGCCGGGGCAACCACAAGGCCCTCGCGCACCGGCGTGACCCGCACCGGATCGCGGAAGAACAGCGCGCACCACACCGTCAGCAGCGCGCCGATCCAGCCGAGCGGCGTCCAGATCCAGAACATGATCAGGCTCACCAGCGCAAAGCCGCCGATAAAGGGATAGCCTTCCGGATGGATCGGGGGAATTTGCGCGCGAATGGAATTGACGATGGACATCAAAATTCACTGATCTGTTTCCCCTCTCCCTGTGGGAGAGGGTGGCGCGCCAACGCCAGCTTCTCGCGCGCTTCCTGCGCCTCACGTTGCCTGTTCCACATGCTGGCGTAAAGGCCATTGGCGGCCAGGAGCCGGGAATGAGTGCCGCGCTCGGCGATGCGGCCCTGATCCAGCACGATGATTTCGTCGGCGCCGACGATGGTGGACAGCCGATGCGCGATCACCAGCGAGGTGCGATTGCGGGATACCCGCTCCAGCGCGTCCTGGATCTCCTGCTCGGTGTGACTGTCGAGCGCCGACGTGGCCTCGTCGAGCAGCAGGATCGGCGGCCCCTTGAGCACGGTGCGCGCGATCGCCACGCGCTGCTTCTCGCCACCGGACAGCTTCAGTCCGCGCTCGCCGACCTCGGTCTCATAACCCTTCGGCGAAATCCGGATGAAGCTGTCGATCTGCGCCATCCGCGCCGCCTCCTCTACTTCCGCGTCGGTGGCGTCCCAGCGGCCGTAGCGGATATTGTAGCGGATCGTGTCGTTGAACAGCACGGTATCCTGCGGCACCATGCCGATCGCTGCGCGCAGCGAAGACTGCGTGACGTCGCGGATATCCTGGCCGTCGATCAGGATGCGGCCGCTCGAGACGTCGTAAAGGCGAAACAGAAGGCGGGAGATGGTCGATTTTCCGGCGCCGGACGGCCCGACGATGGCGACGGTCTTGCCGGCGGGAACCTCGAAGCTGAGGCCTTTGAGGATCGGACGCTCCGGATCGTAGGAGAACCGCACGTCGTCGAAGCGCACATTGCCGGTAGAGACGATCAGCGGCCTGGCGTCGGGCCTGTCCTTGACCTCCGGACTGCGCGACAGCACGCCGAACATCTTCTCGATGTCGATCACGGCCTGCTTGATCTCGCGATAGACCATGCCCATGAAGTTCAACGGCTGGTAAAGCTGGATCATCATGGCGTTGACCATGACGAAATCGCCCACCGTGTTGGTGCCGTTGCGGACGCCGACGGCGCACATCAGCATCGTCGCGGTGAGGCCGCCGGTAAAGATGATCGCCTGCCCGGTATTGAGAACTGCGAGCGACGTGTAAGTCTTCACGCTGGCGCGTTCATAGCGCTCCATCGAACGATCGTAACGCTCGGCTTCGCGCTGCTCGGCGCCGAAATACTTGACGGTCTCGTAGTTCAGCAGCGAATCGATCGCCTTGGTGTTCGCCTCGGTGTCGGAATCGTTCATCCGGCGGCGGATTTCGATGCGCCATTCGGTCGCGAGATAGGTGTAGTACATATAGACCACGACCGTGATCATGGTTGCCAGCACATAACGCCAGTCGAACTGCCAGAGCAGCACGCCCATCAAGAGCGAGACCTCGACGACGGTCGGCACCAGCTGCAAGATCACCATCCGCACGATGACTTCGATGCCGAGACGGCCGCGTTCCAAGACGCGCGTCAGGCCGCCGGTCTTGCGCTCCAGATGAAAGCGCAGCGACAGCTCATGCATGTGCACGAACGTAAGATATGCCAGTTTGCGCACCGCGTGCATCGCCACCTTGGCGAAAATGCCGTCGCGCCATTGCGTCAGGACAGCCATGATCACGCGCACGGCGCCGTAGCTGACGGTCATGATCAGCGGCGATGCGATCAGCCACATCATCCAGTTCGACGACTGCACCGGAGCAGTATGGGCGCCGGTGAGCGCGTCGATCGCCCATTTGAAGGTGAACGGCACCGACAGCGTCGCGAGCTTGGCGACCAGCAGCAGCACCATCGACCAGACCACCCGCATCTTCAGATCAGCGCGGTCGCCGGGCCAGATATAGGGCCACAGATGCACCAGCGTCCCGAGGAGCGTCGCGCGTTGAATGGAACGGTCTGGAGTCGGAACTGGCTTGGGTTCCAGGGACGAATCGCTTTTAGTCATCAAGGGTGCCTGGAACGAATGGCGCGACGGTTCGCAGTCGCAAATGTTTCTTGGTCGGATGCATGCTGCCCGTCATATAGGCCGTTTGGACGGTTGGTGCACCCTCGTATGGCATTTCTTTTCCGGTTTGCGCGAGTCCGGAGACGAAATCGCCCGGCTACGTCCAACCTTGCGTCTTGACGCTGTCATTTTGCAGTGCCACATGGATTTTCATGAATATGATCAAAACCGTCTGTGTCTATTGCGGCTCCGGCCCGGGCACAAATCCCCGTTTCATCGAAGCAGCCATTGCACTCGGAAAGGCGCTCGCCGAAAACGGCGTGGGCCTGGTCTATGGCGGCGGCTCGATCGGACTGATGGGCGCCGTCGCCACATCCACGCTGGACCATGGCGGTACCGTCACCGGCATCATTCCGGACTTTCTCACCAAGCGCGAGAATGCGCTGAGTCGTGCCCAGGAACTGATCGTCACGCACGACATGCATGAGCGCAAGCGGCTGATGTTCGAACGCTCCGACGCGTTTGTCGCGCTTCCCGGCGGTATTGGCACGCTGGAGGAGCTGGTCGAGCAACTCACCTGGCAGCAGCTCGGCCGCCACAGCAAGCCAATCCTGCTTGCCAACATCGAAAACTTCTGGGAGCCGCTGCTGGAGCTTTTCGCTCACATGCGCAGCACCGCATTCATCCGGCCGGCGCTCGCCCTCGATATTCTGAAAGCCGAACGGGTCGAGGATATCCTGCCAAAACTCCGCGCCGCCGCCGCTCTCGCGTCGGAGGCGACCCAGGAGCTGTCACCCGAGGTGGCCCGCCGGCTTTAGAGCATTTTCCGGCTCAATTGACGCATGCTCGCTGACCTCATCCTGAGGAGCTTGCGAAGCAAGCGTCTCGAAGGATGGACGCAACGCATGGACTCGCGGCCATCCTTCGAGACGGCGCTTCGCGCCTCCTCAGCATGAGGGGATCAACCCAGCCGGAAAATGCGTCTAGCGGTTCCGCATCTGTCACACAGTTGCGACGTCGTTGTCCTGCGGAAACGTCACGGCCTCGATCCGGTTGCCGTCGTGATCGACGATAAACGCCGCATAATAGCGCACCCGGTCGTGCGGACGCAGCGACGGCGGACTTTCCGAGATGGCTCCGGCCGCCAGCGCTGCCGCGTGAAAGGCGTCAATCTCCGCGGACGACCTCGCACGAAGGCAGAGATGGACGCCGCTGTCGGGCGCAACGCGCTGCATGCCGGCTCTAAGGTTGATCCACAGCTCCGGATAGGCTTTGCCGAACCCGACCATCGCGGGCCGCGTCACCAGCCTGGTCAGGCCGAGCGGCGCCAACGCGCGTTCGTAAAACCTCACGGACTGATCGAGATCGCTGACGGCGAGCGACACATGGTCGATCATCGCAGGGCTTCCTCACGCCGGCGCATTCGATTTCACCAGCTTGTAAATCACCGAATCCATCAAGGCCTGAAATGAAGCGTCGATGATATTGGGTGACACTCCGATGGTGGTCCAGCGCTCACCCTTCTCGTCCTCGCTTTCGATCAGCACGCGTGTCACCGCTTCGGTACCGCCATTGAGGATACGCACGCGGTAGTCGATCAGCTTCAGATCCTCGATGTATTTCTGATATTTGCCGAGATCCTTGCGCAGCGCGACGTCGAGCGCATTCACCGGACCGTTGCCCTCGGCCGCCGAGATCAGGGTCTCGCCCGCGACATCGACCTTCACCACCGCCATCGCTACCGTGACGCGCTGGCCGTTGGCATTGTAGCGCTGCTCGGTATTCACATCGAACTGCTCGACCCGGAAATATTCCGGCACCCGGCCGAGCGTCCGCCGCGCCAGCAGATCGAACGAGGCGTTTGCGGACTCGTAAGCGTAGCCGGCGGCCTCACGCTCCTTCATCTCCTCAAGAAGACGGACCAGCTTTGGATCGCTCCTGTCGAAGGCTATTCCGGCACGCTCCAGTTCGGCGATGACGTTGGAGCGCCCGGCCTGATCTGACACCAGCACCTTGCGATGATTTCCAACGGCCTCCGGCAACACGTGTTCGTAGGTATGCGGGTCCTTGAGAACGGCGGAAGCATGAATTCCGGTTTTCGTCACGAACGCGCTTTCGCCGACATAGGGCGCGTGGCGGTCAGGCGCACGATTGAGCATATCGTCGAGCGTTCGCGAGACGCGCATCAGCGTCGCCATCTTGTCCTGTGACACGCCGATCTCGAAGACATCGGCAAATTCCTTCTTGAGCCGCAGGGTCGGGATCAGCGAACACAGATTGGCATTGCCGCAGCGTTCGCCGAGCCCGTTCAGCGTGCCCTGGATCTGCCGCGCACCGGCCCGCACCGCCGCCAGCGAATTCGCCACCGCCTGCTCGGTGTCGTTGTGGGCGTGAATGCCGACGTGGTCGCCGGGGATGGACTTGACCACCTCGCCGACGATGCGTTCGATTTCGTGCGGCATGGTGCCGCCATTAGTATCGCACAGCACCACCCAGCGCGCCCCGGATTCGTAAGCCGCCCTGGCACAGGCCAGCGCGAATTTCGAATCCTCCTTGTAGCCGTCGAAGAAATGTTCGCAATCGAGCATCACTTCGCGGCCCGCGGCTTTCGCGGCACCGACGCTGTCGCGGATCGAGGCGAGATTTTCCGCGTTGGTGGTCTCCAGCGCGACGCGCACCTGATAGGCCGATGCCTTCGCCACGAAACAGATCGCGTCCGCCTTGGCTTCCAGCAGCGCCGCGAGCCCCGGATCGTTCGAGGCCGAGCGGCCGGGACGGCGGGTCATGCCGAACGCGGTGAAGCTGGCGTGATCGAGCTTCGGCTTTGACGCGAAGAATTCGGTGTCGGTCGGATTGGCGCCGGGATAGCCGCCCTCGACATAGTCGACGCCGAGTTCGTCCAGCATTTCTGCAATCAGCCGCTTGTCATGCAGCGTGAAATCGACGCCGTTGGTCTGCGCGCCGTCGCGCAGCGTGGTGTCGAACAGATAGAGGCGTTCGCGGCTCATGTCGCGGCTCCCGGCGCTGAATCTGTGGCCAGTGTCTTCTGCATCGTGGTGTTCGCGAGCCATTCGCCGCCGACCGTGACGGTGTTGCGCCGTGTGGCGACATAGCCGCGCTTTAGGAAAAATTCCTGCGAATTGTCGCTGGCATCGACCGTGAGGCTTTTTGCGCCGCGCGCGCCGGCAAGCTTTTCCAGCGCGTCGCACAGCATCGAGGCCACGCCCTGCCCCGCCACGCTCGGGTGAACATAAAGCAGGTCGATATGATCGGCGCCCTTCAGCGAGGCGAAGCCGACCGGAGAGTTCTGCAAGGTCGCAACCAGCGTAAGCTGACCCGCGAGGCGCTTTCCAAAGGCCTCCTCGTCGTCGGCGGTGCCGGCCCAGGCCTGCTGCTGCGTTTCGCTATAGTCGTCGCCGGTCAATTCCTCGATTGCCGCAGCGAAGATCGCGGCCAGCACGGGGACATCCTCCGGCAGCATTGGCCGCAGTGCAGGTTTGGGCAGCGCCTGTGCCATCACAAGATCTCGTTCAGAGCTATTTCGGTTTCGATAGAACCAATACTCGTCATTCCCCGATGCGCAGTTGCGCATCGGGGATGCGCCATCCCAGTCGGCGACAGCCGACGCAGGGTGGTGCAGGCCCGGAATCCATACTCCCCGTGGTGGTTATGGATTCCGGGCTCGCTCGTTGGCGAAAAATTGACGAAGACGTCAATTTTGCCGCCACCTTCGCGCCCCGGAATGACGCTTCGGGTGGGAAAGCTCATCGCGCAATCTCCCAGCTGGTCACCGGCTTGCCGTCGGCATCCTTGCCGTCCTTCAGGACAATGCCCATCGCCACGAGTTCGTCGCGAATGCGATCGGATTCCTTGAAATCCTTTCGCGCGCGCGCGGCATTGCGGGCATTGATGGACGCAGCCACAGTATCTTTGTCTACCAAGGCCATCTTTGGGTTGCTGGCTAGATGCTCTTTCTTGGTTCGCCCCAGCAGCCCAAGCAACATTGCAGATACCTTAAGCTTGCGCTTGACATCGATCTGCAACTGCCCCGACGTCCCAATACGACTTGAGGCGATCGCATGAAGGCGCGTGATCGCACCCGACGTGTTGAGGTCATCGCTCAGCAGTATACCAAAGTCTTCATCGACTTCGCCGATTGCTTGCGTGTCATCGCCAATGATGTCGTACCAGGAGTCGAGAACCCTCTTGCTCTCCTCAAGTGATGCAACAGTCCAGTCGATTGGCGAACGATAATGCGTCTTCAGCATATTCAGACGCAGCACTTCACCGGGCCAATCGTTAAGCAACTCCCGAATCGTCACGAAATTGCCTGTCGACTTCGACATCTTCTCGCCTTCGACCTGCAGGAAGCCGTTGTGCATCCAGTAATTCGCCATTGTGGACGTGCCGTGGGCGCAACGTGACTGCGCGATCTCGTTTTCGTGGTGCGGAAAGATCAGATCCAGACCACCGCCATGAATATCGAACACCTCTCCGAGGTAAGCGGCACTCATGGCCGAGCATTCGACGTGCCAGCCGGGGCGTCCCCTGCCCCACGGACTTTCCCAGCCGGGTTCGTTTTCCGACGATTGCTTCCAGAGGACAAAATCGGTCGGATGTTTCTTGTGTGCGTCCACCGCGATGCGGGCGCCGGCCTGCTGCTCGTCGAGCTTGCGGCCTGACAGCGCGCCGTAATCCGGCATCGACTGGGTATCGAACAGCACCTCGCCGCCGGCCTCATAAGCGTGGCCGCGCGCGATCAACTGCCCGATCAGAGTCACCATGTCGGTCTTGCCGTCGGCGCGTGGCAGCACGAAATCGGTGGCGCGCGGCTCGAACGTTGGCGGGAGGCAGCCCAGCGCCGCGACGTCCGCATGGAACTGGTTAGCCGTCTGCTCGGTGACCTTGCGGATCGCTTCGTTCAGCGGCAATCCGGGGAAATCCCGTGCCGCGCGATCGTTGATCTTGTCGTCGACGTCGGTGATGTTGCGGACATAGGTGACGTGGTCGGCGCCATAGCGGTGCCGCAGCAGCCGGAACAGAACGTCGAACACGATTACCGGGCGCGCGTTGCCGATATGGGCGAAGTCGTAGACCGTCGGCCCGCAGACATACATCCGCACGTCAGCGGCATCGAGCGGCGCGAACACGCGCTTCTCTCGGGTCAAGGTATCGTAAAGTCGCAAGTCCATGGATTCCCGTCCCTTGCGGCCGGGCGTCCATTGATCTCACGTGAGAAAAGACGGCCTCAGCCAGCGAATCGCTAGCTCATAATCTCGCGGCAAATGCCACAAATGGCGAGGAGACCGTTCATCGTCGGCACCATGGAACAGCCGGAGGGACGGCGTCAAGGCCCGTCAAAGGCCGATTTTGGCCATCATCGAGCCCCAGTTCCCACTGGTTAATGATTCTTAACCTTTTCGGTTCATCGAAATGAGAGCCGTTCTCTCATTCATCGGTGCGCAATGCGATCCCTCCCTGTATTATTGGCCTGCCTGTTCGTTGCGACCGCATCAGCCGCATCCGCCGACACCCGCGTTTTCGTCATCGCCAACCACCCCGACGGTTATGGCATCGACCAATGTCTCGCCAACGGCGAGGAATGCGGCGCCCACGCCGCGCGCTCCTATTGTCAGTCCCGGGATTTCGCCCAGGCCACCGCCTATCGGCGGGTCGATCCCGATGAAGTGACGGGCTCGATTCCCAAATCGGGCGATGCCTGTACGCGGGCCGGCTGCAGCGAATATGTCGCCATCACCTGCCAGCGCTGAAACCCGTTCCCGGCAAGCTCGACGGCTGAATCAGCGCCCTGCGCCGCCACACCGGCGCCCCGGAAACGACGTGACGCTGCCCCGAGAAGCGGCTAAGGGAGGGCCGCGCTGGCGCCACCCTCGGCGCTCGGATGCTTTTAGTGGATATGCCTGAGACCGTGATCGCTTCGCTTTTCCGATGGACCTTGGCTTGCGCTGCTCTGCTCAACGTGGCGACGCTGAGCGTTGACGCCGTGGCGCAGGGCTTGCCTGCTGCACAGCCGCCGCAGGCCGGCGCCCCGGTCAATCCGATGTGCCCGCGACTGGAAGCCCAGCTTGCGACCATCGACCGCGGCGGTGGCGGCGATCCAGCCAAAGACGATCAAATCCGCCGCTACCAAGATGCCGCCGCCAAGCAGCAGGGCGAACTCGATCGCGTCACCGCGCAGGCGAAACGCATGGGCTGCGACAGTTCCGGATTCTTCTCGCTATTCAGCGGCCAGTCGGCGCAGTGCGGCCCGGTGAACAACCAGATCCAGCAGATGCGCGGCAATCTTGATCAGATCACGACCAGTCTGGAACGGCTGCGCGGCGGCGGCTCCGACCGCGACAACCAGCGCCGCTCGGTGTTGCTGGCGCTGGCGCAGAACAATTGCGGACCGCAATATGCCAATGCGGCAAGGGGCCCCGGCAACTTCCTCGACAATCTGTTTGGCAACAACAACCCGGGCGCGGCCGCCCCCTCCCCCGGCCCCGATACAGGCCCGCAGGCCGGGACCTTCCGCACCGTCTGCGTGCGCACCTGCGACGGGTTCTATTTCCCGATCTCGTTCGCGACGGTGCCGAGCCGGTTTGCCGATGACGAAAAGACCTGCAAGAGCCTCTGCCCGGCTTCGGAGGCAACCCTGTTCAGCTACCGCAACCCGGGCGAAGACATGAACGCGGCGGTATCGATCAATGGCCAGCCCTATTCGTCGTCACCGAATGCATTTCGCTACCGTCAGGAATTCAATCCGTCCTGCTCCTGCAAGGCCCAGGGGCAGACCTGGTCGGACGCCCTGAAAAGCATCGACGACAAAGCCTCGGTCGAACAGGGCGACATCATCGTTACCGAGGACCGTGCCAAGAAAATGTCGCAGCCGCCGCCGAAGGCAAGCCCGACCACCCAGAAGAAAGGCGCAGGTGAC
>WNFI01617838.1_pt1 | contig 37228 bp, 34 predicted proteins | sample 5400471 | NCBI WGS metagenome assembly WNFI01 (sample SAMN13153348, study PRJNA577476) | soil metagenome | isolation source: 100 cm saprolite on Douglas fir-dominated hillslope | place: USA:California | collected 2013-09-17 | reverse complement strand
CGAAGTACGTCTCAAGGCAATATAGGACTAGATATACATCAATGGACTCGTGCTTCGAAAACGATATTTCGCCTAAGAATCCCGATAGCATAATATCAAGACTCCCCTTCCGAGGCTAGCCTTGTCGTTCCCATGGTATTTGATTGATAGCATCCGAGCGCATGCCACGACGAAGAGGAAGTGCCGTCCTTCTCAGCCTACAGCGAGCTCGCGAGTAGTATGGAACGCCTGGACGAGGCACAGAGAAACTTAACCTTGGGAGGATTCGGAGGACCGGCAAGTCCCACACGACAACCCGATCTGGAACGAGAACGGTTCAATTCTTTACTCACGCAAGACTCCCTCCCGTCCCTCTCCAACGCACGACAAACGCCATCCAAGTAGTCTAAACCCGACATAGCACTTCTTCCACTCCCATCTTCGGTCAGCCAACCAAAGCTGTATAGATAAACCGCACACAATGATAAGTATCCCCTGCTTACCAGGCACCAAGGTCTTCGTCGTGATGATGACATCGCTTCCCCTGTCTTCGGCTTCTATACAGCTCTCCAGGCAATCGACGCATGCAAACAGACGTCATGAAGCTGTAAGTTTCCCATCCCACCACCATTCTCAGCACGGGATGAACACTCCTATCTCGCGTGCGCACGTACATCAGGTGCATGTCTGAGTTCGATGTCCAGCTCGTGAACGATTCGGTGTTTGAGTTCTATGTCCGATTCCCAGGTCCCGAGGAAAGCAAGTCCTTCCTGCCCTTTTCATCTTCACTCATCCGCCTGAACTGATGCTGATCGATCATTTGTTTTTGTATCTGTGTCCTAATAGCCCCGTTTGCTGGGGGTGTGTGGAAGGTTCACGTGGAGTTGCCAGAACAATACCCTTACAAGAGTCCGAGTATTGGGTTTATAAATAAAATCTTCCATCCAAATATCGATGAATTGTAAGTGAAACATTTCCTTGGCATTTGGGAGGCCCCGCATGATGGCAATTCAAAAATAGGAGCGGATCGGTATGCTTGGATGTCATTAACCAGACTTGGTCTCCCATGTTCGGTAAGAAGGTCATTCTTTCATTAAAGACGCGATGGTACTGTCGTCTTTGAAACGCCTGGACCTCACTGCAGTTTCCTGTCACAGACATGCTGAACATCTTCGAGCAGTTTCTGCCTCAGCTCCTGCGTTATCCGAATCCGAGCGATCCGTTGAATGGCGAAGCTGCTAACATGCTCATGCGTGAGCCAAAGGCGTACGAGGAGAAAGTGAAGTGTGAGCAGCTCGTTCTGCCCTCATTCAACAAGATCTACATTGTGATTCTGTTAACATTTTGAAGTGTACGTCCTGAAGTACGCATCTAAATACCCTGGTGACAGTCCAAAGCCGCGGATAAGGGAGCTCCCTGAAGGCGAATCGTCTTCGTCGACATCGAATTTGCGGGGTGACGATAATGGAGACGCCATGGAAGAAGATGAGGAAGAAGTAGACGAGGATGAAGAAATGAGTTCAGGGGGAAGCTGGTCTGACGACGAGAACGACCCGTCCAAAGATATGGACCCATAGGCTCACCTCAACCAGCTACCACCTTGCTCTATGTCTGGTTCCTACTCGCAAAGATCAATCTACACGCACATCCATCCCTTTCTGTCATCTTGGATGTCTCTTTCTTCGTCATAATATACCCGCCCGGCTAGTACTATTTTCAACGCCGAGCACCCCACTGTGGCCATTCCAATCCATCATCAGAATCCTTATCCATCGTAACACTACATTCCAACGAACTTGATCCTGTGGCCGTCAAACGGTCTTCCTTTAATCCTACCACTTTCACCTACTAACTTTTCACTCCAACTTTGTTTCCTCTCGCTCACCAAGCAGTCATTTTCGATGCTGTTTCCTTCCCGGATACATAGAGCGCTCCCGTTAAGCTCTTGCATGCGGCTCCGTCGAAATCCTCAATACTCTGCTTCCCAATTCTGTTGGACACCTGTATGTATTTCCCACCAAGTCAATCAAATTAGTTTAGTCAAATTTCTGTCAGACGAGGGCCACATGAGTAGGCATGGATCAAAATCAATAATAGTTCCGGCCAACCATGTTATCCTGTACATTTACGTCGATTCGTGTGCCGTGCCTTATTTTCCTCGTCTCGGAGCTAGCTAGTTGAATGGCCGGGAGGTTCCAAGCTGATAAATGCGCCACAGCGCCGTAGAAGCCTCTTCATCCTGCAGTTGCGCTCTAGGCTTGGTATCGATGGAAACTTCCTATAACATATATGCCTCGCAAATATGTTTTATGACTTATGAATGAGACACTGAGCTTTCGCAATCTGCTTGCAAGGCTGCAGAACGAGAAGTGCCAAATTCAGCCATTGAGAGGTAGCATGCGGCACTGGGGATATTTCTGTGAGGAGCTATCACATCATATGCATAATCCTCAAGTTGGTGATACATTATGATTATGTCCAGCCTCGCGTTCTTGATTTCGTGAAATATTTCTGGTATCTGTACAGCTTCCAGTTAATGAGGCGGGTAAGTGATGGATTTCTCTTGGCAAGCACGCCGATGTGAATATTTGCTGATGGCTTTTAACCCATGTTCCGACCTCAGGTCCCGAAGCTCTATGGACTATCCACCACCAGACGAAGGATAAGCTAGGAAGTGCGTCGTTCCTGGTATTGTTATATACGAACATCAGGTTGCATTAGTTCAGATAATATAGATTGTGACTCGTGAGTCATAATTGAGCGCGCCATTACCTATCATGCCCATACGATGAGCTAAACTGTACTCTCGTTTTCATTAGCTTAAGTCATGACAGACAGATTTAAGTCAATGACTTCCATTCCCCACCACCTTCTAGTCCACACGTCTCCACTGTATGACCCAAGGCTATTCCGGCTACAGTAGTTCAACTTCGGGTCTGCCTAAAAAAGTCTCTGAACTGAACCAAAGTTCAAGCTCGACGCATAATTAAAAGCAGAATACCCGTCGATGAGGTGATTACTGAATTTCTGGACAAGAAAACCCGCTCAGCAGAGTACTCATGGTCTCCAGCTAACTTTAGGGAAATTGACAAAACAGATACCATGCCCAGATGCCCGCGCGGGCAGGGCTTTAGGTGGCTTCTCACCCATTCGGGTTATACGTTCTCATCTCCCCCCCATTTCAGGCCTAGGGGATGTCATTATCCCCAATATTGGTATGGATGACATAGGGCCGTGGAGATTAGCCGAATCTAACGAATTTGAATCCAGCAGAAAACTCGCGTTACTTTGTCTGGCCTATGCCGCCGATGAAGAGACCACGAGAGAAGACTTTATATAAGCAAGAGAGCCGAGACATGCGCAGAGCTCATATTGGGTCGGAGACAAGTAAGATACTCCATTTCGAGGGGGTTGGACCATGATCTAGCCAAGGGATCTTAATCAACTTGTCCTGTCACCCTATCAAGAGCCTGAGAGCCAGCAGCGAGAATATTAAAAGTTTGAATTACCCCTTGTGAAGTGTTAGATGAAGGAGATCAACAGTTGTTGAAGGCATCGGAAAGGAAGTCGTAGCCCAGGCAAGCACTAGAGTATATGATGAGAAGCACATAGACGAAGACTGTTGAACCATAGCATTTGGTTTGACGAAAATGAGCACAGTAAATCGAAACTGAGTAGTGAGGGTATAAAATGACGCAGTCTCAATAGCTGCTCGCATGGAAGGACTCAAGTATCATAATTCCCTGGTCACAATGTACACAGCTGACCCCGGAAGGGTGAAACCCAGAACTTGAGGGCATCACAGTGCGTGAAAATATCAGCGGTGTATGTAGTGAGCCTAGAATTCGGCCAACCGGCGTTTCCGAACAGATAAAGAAACCGACACCCCTTGGTATGCGTCTCTGTGAGCCTTCAAGATCATACGAATAGAGGACGTGAAATGAGATTGGATCTTTAGCCCCAATCCGCGATGCTGTGCATTTTGGCATGAAGATGGTTGCTAATGATTTGGAAGTCCAAATCAGGTCCACATGGGCGCATAATGGGAACGTAGTGTGAGATATTAATCTGAACAAAAATGCGCGATTTTCTTCTATGGCCAACCCATTCGGGTTGTGTCGGAAGATTTAGCGATTTCGGCAGTTGCCTCTAGTGGCAGTGATCATTTGAATACGTACAATTGCACGATGAGGTCCGTGCACAGTGCCTTAGCCTCTAGTAAATGCTGATGAAAAGTCTATGCATCATTATCGATGCTCCGAAATGTTCCAAAGTGACGGATTTCTAGCAGATATCAGGCCGTTGCCTTTGGAAGCTCCAGCTGCTCCGCACGACTCTGATCTCGGCGCCCTCCAATCAAAACGAAGACACAACGCGGCTGCCTTGGTTTCAACGCTCCCAAATGAACTACTGGGCGCCATATTCCTGCACGGTTGGGAAGGAAAGAACGGTCAACACGACCAGACATTCGGAGCTGTGACTACTCAAGTCTGCAGTTTATGGCGTGACGTTGCTGTGAACGAACCCCTATTATGGACGCACATCCAGTTTGTAAACACGTCCTGTCCGCTCGATGATACCCGAAGGTCATCGATAGATTGGATTATAGCACATTTGGAGAGGTCTAAAGGCGCTCAACTCTGCATACAGGTTACTTTGTACCGTCATGATACCGCACACACCAAGCTTTTCGCGGAGACAATTCGTCCACATCTCCATCGCTGTGTTCGGCTAGACATAACAGACCATGTGTTCGTAGCTCCCCATTACATTCTTCCACTGGACGAGCGCCTTTGTGGACTTCGCGAGTTGAACGTCTCGGTTGCGAAGTCTGGCGAAAGTCTCCCGGTTACATCTAATGAACCCGACCTAGTTCTCGCCCTTCCCGACACTACCTTCAATTCACTCTTATCTGTATCCGTCCGAAGCATCGGAGTGTTTGTGTCATTACGAGACATGGCAGCACCGAACCTCAAAGTCTTCGTCGCTGATATTTATCGAGGCGTCACCCTATATAGAGACTTTGTCATATTTTGTGCATCATGCAAAAAGCTGCAACGTCTTAAGCTGAAGCACACAGGGATACGACTCGGAATCCCTCGAACATCTGTTCAACTTCCCAATCTCCAGTTACTGGATCTATCAGGAGGGATGCCATATCAACTCTTCTTTGGAGTATCCCCAAGCGTGAAGCATCTTATAACTTCATCCGAGCTCCCACCATTCTCAGACGAAGGATGGGGACTGCTAGAGTTAGGGCTGGAACGACGGTACCCATTCCCATATCTAAGGACGGCACGCATAGATATCACGAACTTTGAGCCGCCGGACGTCCGTCGCCACAAAATGGCAGATTTTTTGACGAATCAACAATTCCTCACCGCAGTCGAACTTTTTTCCACGAGGTTTAGCGCCGAAATCCTTCGCGCCTTCACCTCCGAACCCTATCTTCCGGCCAGGTTGGACGAAGACGAACCCGGAGATATTGTAACATCTCTCACATCAGCAACGCTGCTCCCCTGTCCTGACCTTAACTTACTTCACCTCAACGTGATCCTTGTCGATGGGATGGGGCTCGAAGGAACCGTTGAAGCATTGGAAGACTCGCTGGAGCGCATCCTCTCCGACCGCAGGGAGTTGACGATCGTGTGGAGCATGTGGTATAACTTCATGCCGAAGTGGATGGTGCAACTAACGGAGCGATTATCCAGCTTCAACGGGCGGTTCAAATGGAGACCAAAGCATGAACCCAATCCCATGGCAGCCTTTGTAACCTTCTCTGACGAACTGGTCGAATAAGGGAATCGAGTGTTACCTCCACTTGGTCAGATTTGGTTGCTGCGGTCTTAGGTTAAGGTTGGAACGATAGTCACAGTGGCGAAGTAGAAACTCCTCTTGACTCGGAATCCTTGGTATTAGGATGTTGTCAGATAGATAAAAATAATTATCTGGCAATAGAACTTTCAAGAGGTCGTGAGGCAGAGAATATACATTGCGACGATGTCCATTTGTTGGTTCCTCCACGGGTGCCCTATGCTGTCCGAGTTTCTGCAGCGTCTTTGAGCGTTTAATGAAAGTAGCCAGTTTGCGGATACCTTTCACTGTGCCCATGAGTCTTCTTGGGTGTGCCGGTGTCTCCGTTGCCCAAGGACGTGTCACGTCTGCCTTGGTCGATTCGTGAATTCTTTAATGACGTGATATCTGGTCTGGAATTCGGCCCCGCAATCGCATCCTTGGGCTTCTTTGGGGACGGAGCGCCGATGTACGTGTGCCCTGTTTTGCATTGAATGAGTATGCTGAAGGTTCTCTGGTCGACTGTGCGGGATCGTTCCCAAAGTATTGGGTGGAGTCCGTTCGCCGGAGAAAAACCTGATTTGGGGGGTTCGGCGTGTTCAGTCCATCGATGTTCCACGCCTCCAGCATCTCCCTCCCTCTTGCGTAGGCTCCGTACTTTGCTAGCGCGCCCGCTTCACTCCCTATGATGCCTGGGTGGCTTGGGCAAAAGTTTATTTAGTCTCTCGGAGTCGTTGTTTAGAATTTTTTCCTATTAGCCTTCTGAACTCCTTGAAGTGAACTTGGGATTTATCGGGGATCCTTCGAATATCCTAGTGATCGTACCAGCCTTACCAGCGTAGAAAACTGTTCCAAAATGGCTGCAGAATGCTGATGAGCACAGAGATCACAAAATCAGCCGAACAGAGCTTATGATCACATCCGGGAAATGATGCAATGTCCAACGACAATTTCAGAAAGTGCCAGAAGATGGCGCACGAGTCCGAATGTCATAGCTGCCTCGGGAGTGAATCAAACTTGAATTCCAAATTCATGAACTGGACCGAAAATGGAAATAGGCTTTGGTGGTCAGCTCCTGTCAACTCAGATCGGAATCCAGTCATCAGTCAGATACCCACTACGTACGTGTGCTACCCGGTTGTTCACTCGCTGGCGTCAGTAAACATGCCTCCAAGACAGAAGTTCGCAGTGACCACCGCGTGAGTGACGCAGGTCCTGGAGCCAGACTCTGTCGAGAGAGCCAGGATGAATCAGCCTTTTCTCTTCCCTTTACGAGGATCATCCCGTGTTGTCAGGACCTTTGGGTCAGAAAGGTTATCAACTTTGGTTCCTAGTTTCAGGCCGGCAGCCCGCGCACGATCCTCAGCAGAAGTGACACGCTGGCAGAGCGCCTGGAGGTCCCAGTCAGTTCTGTCAGATGGAGGGGCGTTTTCAAGAAGGATGATTTGGAGAGAGAACAGGGAGGTGGGGAGAGCATGGATTATTCTCAATGGCGATGTCACGGTTTTTGATACGGCCGTTTGCATCGGCAACTTCTTTGTTGAACTGGTGAGCAGCATTAATCAGGGTAGTCATGAGCATGAATGCATCAAAGTTATCGTGGTCAGAGAGTTTGACGTTCTCATAGGTGGGTCTTGCATAGAACTCGGCAGTGGCACCCTGAGGCTCGTACAGTGACTTCAGTGCACAGAATAGGTGGGAGGCATGGCTTTCGGCATATGGCAAGACAGCCTACTTCACGTCATCATCGAGAGCGAGCCAGAGTCTTCGATGAGCATTGCAGTTTTCTTCAACCCATGTTTCGTAACCAGGGTCGGTTTCGGTAGGACAGGGATTTTTGTTCCCAGCAACATACTCCCATGTACGGCCCAAAGCAATGCGCATCGTAACAGACCAGATGCGCCAGTTATCGCGGCCTCGGAGTTTGGCAACGGCATAGACAGCCTTCTCAATGATAGAATCATTCGTGGTGGTCGACATAGTGTCAAGAATTGTAAGCAGTAGAGTGGTTTGGGCTTATTGACCTGTGAAAGGTGGACTGAGGTGCGACGATCAATGTTAGATGTCGTCTCAGGTGCAGCGTCTGTCGCTTATATAGCGCGAACACAGAGTGGCAATGACGGTAAACAAAAGGAATCTGCGCCCTGGGTTTTCCGCCCACCAAAGTATGGTGGCGGACAAACCACCGGCGTTGTGGACTCGGACTGCCACTCGTAACACCTATAATTGATCAAAATGTTAACCCTATGAGGGCTTCTGAATCGCGCGAGGAAGGGTCAAGAGCACCATAAGCATGAACCAAACACATTCAGGTAGGATCAGTCTACGTCATCTAGTTGAGTTGCTAGGGAATCTTATCACAAGTTGTTGTGATTCACAACACTGATGAGTCAGTGATGACTAACACTTCAACCTTGTGTCTTGGACTCTCAAGAGTCGCGACAAATATATCTTCGTCTCAAACGCGGCCAGCATGAACTATCCGACTGGTTGTCGCGTCGTCACAGGGCAGGAGAGAAAGAAAGGGATGGGGAATCATTAGTTCCATGAATGATCATTAGTCCACCGTCGAGTCGACTCAGTCGAGGCAAAGTGCTATCGACATCCATGAAGGATGGTCAGCGAAGGCATCACCTTGAAGCCATTGTATCGACGAGGTCGATACGCTAAGGCAGAACTATGTAGCCTCACAATGACAGTCCGATGATATTTCCATCTCTTAAGTCCGCTGCTTTTCCATATCCTCGACTGACTCTTACATGCCAGTGTCTAGTCGCAGGCAATCGAGTCTTGAACGCTTGACATACAGTATCTGCTATAATTAATTATATAATGGAGATGTGATTGATGCCTAGACGTTATCGAATGGCCCAAGAGCAAACAATGAGCAAAAGGTGAAAGGTGTCTTCGTGAGAAGGCCTAATCAGTCTTAGGAAGGGTGCCTAATCGGGAGCCTCATGCCAAGCAAACAACATCATAAAAGGGGGCGAGGTTATCTAGAACGGAGAAAAGAGGTGCAGTTAGCGCATCAAATGTACGCAGCTGTGGGCACGGAAGACATTGAGCCTTGACTGGTAGTCAGCGCTAATTTCCGTGGAGTCATTCTCGGAGGGTAGGAGTAACCTGGGAAATGATTCTCGGACCTTTCAGCGACGAGCGGGTGGGGACTACAGATATAGTAAAAATGCATCTGTCGCTGAAGTGGATCATCGAGTGTAGCAATTAATGCTCGTCCCTGACACCAACGCGGAAAGTCTCCCAATCCACCAATGTCTTCACTCTTGGACGTCGGCTCATATCACCGAAACTTGTCAGAGGCACCATTGAAGGACTAAGTAACCGAGCGTGAGTGCGCAAACACCACAGCTGCCTGGGCTGCACGACTGATGTTGATCCATCTATCCGAAGAAAGTGTACGTACCGACCATGAGCACATTGGAAAGGAAATGCGGTAAATGAAAGTTGAGTCGTCAAACGCTCGCATTGCTCCTTTGTCAAAGGATCGTTGAACATAATAGCGCCTATAGGGGCATTTTAAGATTTGGCCTGGCAATCGAGAACATGAAACGAATACCCCGACAAGCTTTCGAGTTGATAAGATCGACTAATTCCTTGGGGCACCATCTTAAGGCCCGCATCCAGTAAGCTGGGTCGTTCATATCTTCGGAGCTAGCGTCTTGCTGCCGAACGGGCTCGGGCAACTCTCCCAACGATACGTCATGAAAGCGGTCGATGAGGCTTCTTACGAGGTCTTGTAGGTCAGCTGCATGAAGGGCAAGAAGCTTGGATGGGCTTTAGAGAAGCGAAGGAACGTGCAACTGCTTCGATATACCTTATCCGCAACAATTTCAGGGACAGTCGTTATTTGGACTTGGACGACATCAGAACCTTCTTCAGCTAGATCGAGAACCGTTTTCAAGCTGTCGGTGTTGATTCGAAAGCCCCATCTATCCAAAATCGCTGTTGCACTGGGTGATCGTTTATGTCCACTGAATTCGAACGATTCCTGCAGCAGCTTCGCTTCCTGTAAGGTCAGAACGATGAAGATTCCTTCTAATTCGATGCGTCTCAGCTTGTGGGCTCCATTGTCGTCGGCGAAAATGAGGTCCCGGCGTTCAATGTCGCCATATAGGAACCCCATGCAAATCTCCCGCAGATACTTTTCGACGCGGATCCGTTCATCAGCCGCGTGCTGATCTACCAAAATCAGAATGTTCGAACGCGCAGCAATCTCGGAATTGCCCTCAAACCCTGGCTTCGATTGATCCCCAACACGCGGCACAGTACACAAAACGAATTTGTTATCCACTTGATTGATCACCCTGGCATTCCTCAGATCATCCTTCGAGAAACGGGAAAATGCAGAATGCAGAAGCAGGCTACCATGTCCAGCGTGACCAAATGTCGGAATGTTAGAGTCCCGCGAGAAGAATTTGCTCCGCGGTGACCATGGAGTCGAAACGGGGGGATCATGCGGATCCAAACCACGGATAGGCTCTGCAATATCAATCCCTGGGCGATGAAGCGGCCGGCCGACAAGACGCGCAGGAAATGGAAATCCTGCGCTCAAGCCGTGAACAAGCGAACTAGTAACTATGGGGACATCCCGTTCCCCCGCTTTAAAGACGGGGTTTTCCCATTCCTATTAGCACGTATGATGAGACGAGAATCTGGCACAGCCTTGTTGCAACGTACCGTGAGAAGATTAGTTATCCACTGGGGATCTACTTGCCGAGACGAATGCGGGTTATTGGTGATGCCCGTGCATTCTACGTCCATCTTCTGTTGAGCTGTGTTTCGGCTTTCGTTCCGCGTCCTCCATCTCCTAAGACTGCTGCGGTCAACATAGGGTGGTCCAGACCTCGAAGCAGCACTGGCAGTCTGATCTCGTTGTTTGCTGTGATGTCGTGGATGACGCGTGCTTAAGTTGGCGGCGCATCCTGCATGGACAGCGGAATCTGCATGGCCTAAATTGGATGCACCAGGGTCGGTTACAGAGTTCTTTCCCGGACGAGGATCTATCCAATCAACGATGCTGTCGATCATTTCCATGTCTTCTGGGAGCCGACGCTGACGAACCAGAAGATTAGTGTTTTGGTTGTCTCCAAGCTGTACTCTCCGCACCTCCATCATAGATGGTACTCGCTGACTTGTATTTCTTCGGAATGCATGAGAGTCCACCGCGAACAGATCCAAGACAGCAGTGTCCGATGTGAGGCGTATCTGTTGTCTCAGAGGCGAGGCATCTATAACAGGCAGTTTACGCCAGCAAGGTCGAGCAGGAGATTGGGAACCCGAAGGATGTGAAGCGGGCTGAGAACGCTGTGAAGAATATGTTGCCACACGGAAGCCGTGTTTACGAAGAAACGAGTCGACTACAACCTCAAGAAGTGAAGATACGACGTTGTGATTCTATATTCGTGGCGAGAGACGGTTTAACTCACACCTGTACGCACAATACAAACCATTAACCATGGTGACATACCTCGAAGTGAACAGGCTCTTTGATCGAGATGAGACATATATCCAATGTTCGTGAAGGCACTTCAATGTTGAGTGCGTATATTGGATGTCTCATACGCTTTCGCGGTGAGCGTCGTACTGAATCCAGTCAAGAGAACAATCATGACTTGCCAAATACAATAAATGGGGGTTGGGTACCTGAAGAATCCAAGGCATTGTCTCCATCGGGCTGTATATGCTCAATATTGGTGCTCATGGTCCGTGGTGATTGCAAAGCTTACTGTTCTGCCGAATGGACTGCAATTGAATCGATCTTCGATAACTTTGTGCAGGCCAGAGGGGGTGAGCAGGTGACGATTGATATCTATGGAAGATATTCAGCGTGCAGAATCGGTGCAAGCTAAACTCGCGCCTACACAGGAACTGATGACCCTACATGAGTCGGAACAGTCAGTACACGATTTGACGCCGGGAGGGAGAAACAAGCCTTAGATAAAGAAGAGGAGAGACTAATAAATCCTGTGATTCGCAGGTCCCCATCTTTCACATCTATGTCTTCCACATTCTGGAACAACCTGGAGTCTCAGTGAGGGTATCGCAAACATGTCGAGAAGTCGTACCTCAGCAAGCGATCGACCGAATATTGCACGAAACGCATGCATTGTCGAACCAGCCTTGGAACATCAATACGTGGAGAATACAGGGCTGACAGGTAATACCTTCGCTATGGACATAACCCTTTTCTTCTGGCTCTCCCCGGGATAATATCCGGTCGAATTGATGCTTTCTACCGAGAAAGAGACGTGCGGAAAGACTAACGCGATTGACTGAAGCTCATTGATGACAGCATCAATTGTACGTGAGGGAGAGATATGTGCTAATCTCCTAACTGGAAGCTGGGAGCGTCATAATAGGGAATATGGAGTCTATGCTTATTTCTCTCCAATATAACCAACCTCTTACATTGAAAAAGGCATCACGAACACAAACCACCGTGCCGGGACGCTCGCGGCGCCATCGCAAAGCCTTTCCAAAGTACAGAGGCTTTCCGCCCTATTATGGAAGGAGTGTTCCACCATGAGGAGTGCACGGAACCGCACCACGTAAAGTGAAAATGATGAAGTCACGCCGACATCAAGTCCAGCGGCTTACTTTGATTATAACAGACCAACTTTCTCTTTCGGCTACCGTGCGAGACGAGATTTCTAAGCAAGAAACTTCTGCAGCAGAGGCAAGAACTGCGGAGGCGTCACATCAGGATGTTTGGGATTGCGTAAAAAAAAAAACACCTACCCTCCCCGCGAAACCCAAACATAAGGGCGCTGGCAAATTCATCGGAGAGGTGCAATTTAGATGTCCCTGTCAAAATCAGATGAGGCAAGGGACGACATGCGATCGAACGAGCAGAGATAGTGCAACAGACAACCGCGAGTCCAATGTCGACATTAGTCACACGTACTGTATCGCGCACTGTCATCTACATTCGCCATGTGCCGCAAATCTTCAATGGAGATACCCGCTCCGTCATCGCATACCCAACAAGTCCACTGCGTGCAATCTATGCCGATGCTGATCTCAGATGCCTCTGCATCCAGCGAATTTTGTACGAGTTCCGAGACAATTTGCCAAAGAGAAGTTAATATTTGTGTTGACCTCAGGCGAGCGCGCGTCACCGCAGTGAGTTGCCGAATGGCTCTAGGCATAATTAGCCAGGAGCATACCAGCTCGGTGAGGATGAATTCGTTCGTCCGTGTAGTTAAAACAACAATTTGCTTCCGCCCTCTGTCGCTGAAACTATTGCAATTAACGCAAATAACGTAATACGGAGCGGATAAGAAGACACTCAATGGCACCTTTGTTGCGCGAACGGTATTCCTACTCTCTGCTGTTTTCTTCAAAGCCGTGTATAACGAGTGCTGCCGCGTAGTCGGCCTTATAAGTTATATGGGGCAATCGCAAACGAGATATATATGTACGTCCATATCAGAAATTCTACCATTCATCATCACCCCACTCATCGCTCTGCCTTTCGGTCTGCTTCGCTGCCATTGGCTTGATGGTCTTGGATGAACTTGGAGCAGAGGACGTTGTCCCAACGTTGTTGGGGGCATGATCATCATCGAACTGCTTGGAAAAGTCTTCATCTCCTGCATCCCCGTATAGCGTTGAAGTCGTATGTTCATCCTCAAAGTGATCACCATGCGGATTAATCGCAGTATACGTCCCCTTGGATTTATTGGCGACACCGGCAACAAATCCACCAACGTCTACGCCGAGTTGAGCACGTCCCCATTCGTTGGCATTCTTTGCTGATGTACTCATACTACGAACAACCCCTCCACGAAAATTCGGGTCGGTTAGCTTTTCCACGCTCGGCTGAATGACGCTCTCGTTGACGACACGTGAGGCACCGACGACAGCAGAAGAGAATAGTGACCAGCCCATGCCTAAGGCTGCGAGAGGATCAGCTTGGACATCGCCCAGGGAAGGGGCTGCGGCAGACGAGAGACCAAAAGATGGATGGGATGTCGAAGACGTGTCTGGTGTGCTGCCGAATCCAGTGTAGCGCCCTCCCTGAGATGGAGGAAGATCGGCTGAGCGAGCTGCATTTGCCTAGACGTCGTTAAGTCGGGGCGTAGCAGAATGAGTGAAGGTCTGGACGCACGGCACCGAGAGATTCGAAGAACGCCTCGTTGGTTCCCTTCTCACCCAGGGGTGCCGAAGGGCTGCCACGAATTCCTTCGGAAGGGATCCAACCTGATGATGCTTCATCTTTAAGTGGCGCTCCAGAGCGGCCCCGTGTTTTTCGGAGCCCCTGAGCAGAGTCGGAACCAGCCGCTTTCGGGGAGGGGAGCGAAGGTGCCCAAGGTTGGTCCTCCAACTCTGCCGACAACTAAAGACATGTATATCTCAAAACTATTTATTGATATAATAGCACAACATACTTTCTCTCGGTACTGTTGAGCCGCCCAACAATGGTATTTTTCATGAACGTTCATATCCGGCGAGTAGCCACCCTTATCTTGCGGTGCGTAAGCCTCCAGAAACTGCTTGAATGGAGCATTTCCTCCCAACTAGTTGAGAAGAAAAGGAGCTTGAGACGACTATAGATAAGCATATTCCTTTAGAACAACCTTCATGCGGCGGAGCTGGTCGGCACTAAATGTATCCATCTGCACGCTGCGTACAAAACTGGGAATAAATTGATACGCAATTGAGTAACTATCACTTGAGTCCTGAAGTGCATGCACACCTTATGTGCACCCCAAAACCCCTATGGATCCCTGCATGCAAATACGATTTGAGTGACAACGCAGATGTGGCGATTGATTAGTTTAAGTCAGTGTAACGATGCCCACCCACCGGCACAGCTGAGGCAAATCCCTACAACGAGATGTGAATCTTGTGTCTCTAGAGAGAGCGCTTATACGCGTACATATTGCATGAGATAGGGAAACCCACTGTGGTAGTCGTTCGCCGCAATCTGCGCAGCTGGCACATCCAATCTCGGTTAGCATGTTATAGCAAGGATAGGAGCCATGGTTTACCTATTGTTGTCGAGATCTTCGCGTACCATAAGCTGTGCGAGCTCGCGCTTCGTTACGGCATCCATTCGTGGTACTCCTCGCGACGAATGATCTACACAGCAAGCGCAATGGATAAGTTGATGTAAGCAGAATTCAGGGTTTCAATGGGTTTAATTCCACTGAAAGGAGGCAGTTCCAGAGCTGGAGTGGAGGAAAGATTGAACACGCCGACCCACAATGTCGCGTGAAATGAACAGCCAATCACCACGATACGACCAGAATGAATGCGAATTTGATAGGTGCGTCTTTAACAATGTCCAGTTCACTCTTACATGTACGGCTCACAGCCTGTGGTTTATTTTGTGTTAATGAAAGGCGGCTATGCCCCTGATACCAGATTGCTGGATACTTGCGCGCTGGCCAGTTCGGTTGTAGAGACCACCCGCTTTGTCTCCACCTATAAAATCTCATTTGATCGAGTACAAACTGGGTCCAAACATACATAAACCTTTTTTCGTCATGAACTCAAGTCCTGAGCGTTTCCGCCAGGAGTGCTTCCCGGCGCTTCCTGTTACGGTCACCAGATGTCCTCCCGTCAGGCCCTCGATCCAGGCGCTCGGTCATCTTCTCCCATGCACCATCCCGAATCATGGAGCAAAATTGAAAGAGAGAAGTGCGCATCTCTTCTATTACTGCATGTCATCGTGCTCTCCTGTGCTTCGTGCCCGCTTACACCTTTTTCTGGTCCTTTCCAGTAGGCAATACCAACTAGAAATCGTCCAAAGTCCAATTCGTGCTCGAACGTGAGTGTACAGCCTCTGAAACGCGCAGTTCATCAGCGCCTAGTTTTTGACGCGACTCGTGCTTTAGATGTGGGTTCGGTACCAAAGTTGGCATTATTCTAACTGGCCCTTAGGACCTGCTATGCTCATTACTGTGTTTCATGCTCTCAGGATAGACGGCCCCTGGCTCCAGCAGCAGTCGTAAAGCTCATAGTTCGCCACCGGGAAGATAATTCGATAGTGCATCCAGAGTATGGTTTCTTGTTCCCCCCCTCTCTCTGCACCCCTTGTCTTTACTGAGTTTCTTGCCAACTCAGAGAGGTCGATATCGCATTTTTTGTAGCAATGGTAGAACTCTGGAGCAGTGACAGAAATGAGAACCGAACGATGGTAGCCGACCCCTCAGCAGTCCCAACTGCTCCAGTTACACACCCCACCTATACGCGTCGGCGTCGGAGACCAGTCCCAAATACATCAGGGGAACATACTGTCATCTCTGAATCGGTTCCGGACACCTACGCATCAAGCCCCCATGGGAATGTGCAAGGTGATCCCACATATGTGTGTCCACTCGTTTCTCCTATTTCCTGGCATTTGGCTTGTCCCGATATCTCTGCGTTGGACAGCGCCACTAATAATTGTACACTATGCTCAATAGATGCCTTCAGCAACAAGTCCCTCAAGATCAGCAGATACTGATGTCTACACATCCTCACCGTACACGGCACATCAGAGACCAAATATCATGGAACCATATCCCGCATTTGGGGCGCCACGCACCACCGCGAACTCATCATGGTCGCACCAATATTGGCAACAAGCGCACGCTACACATTGTTCGTTCCCTTTCCTCTCTGATTCTTCGTAGGTTCATTGACTCTTAATCAAACCCTTGCATTGGCCATCTTCCTGCATTCTCACCTTGCCTTCACAACAGCCGCAGAGGGAACCCGATCACCCATGCAGCATCAACACGGCACCGGTACGTACCGTGCCCAAGTTGAGCGGTGGAGTCGGACTGATGTACCCGATATTTGAATCATTAATCTCAGCCCCACCTCGTGCGCTCGGACCTAGTGGTGTGCTCTCCAATTCGTCCCCAATGACATCCTTAAGTGTCCATGCTGGTGAGCCGCAGTCTACGCTTCGCTTGAGTATCGCAGACATTGGTGCTGAGCTGGATCCAAGCAACCCCACCTGTTTCCCCACGGCATCGCCCGACACCATCCCCTACACCGTCTCACCAGCTCCGCCCTCCAGAATCTCCCCCCGCCGTTGGCATCTTTGCACCCCCCTCACATGAACACCATTCACCTGAAGTGAACAACCTCTTGGGTCCCATCCACACAAATGCCGCTAGGCTACTCGACGTGCAAGATCAACTGGGGATCTTCTTCGTTTTTCAAGACTTGTCGATAAGAACTGAAGGTAATTGATTTCAATTCGTCCAGAACATATCGCAGTTCCTTTCCATTTCGATTCGAGCCGCCGACGTTTTTGCCTTCTCGTGTACCCTTGATTGACTTGGCAGTATGAACGATCTAACGGGCTCTATTTTTCCCGCACGAAAACCCAGGGGAATTTCGGCTCAAAGTCAAGCTTCTTACTGTTGCTCCGTACGTGCTTCCAAGCTCCTTCCGACCTTAATAATAAGTTCTGTTCAATCCATCGGTTTGCTTTTCCATCTTCATTCGAATCAAACTAATGATATATGAACTTACTTTGATCCACCTTCATTTGTACCTATTTGGCATAGTATTGGCGCCCGTGAGATCACCTATCAAGAGACACCCATACTGGCGGAGGCATGGACGGACATGTTCACTGTATATCCACCGAAGAGGTTTCCTGGGGTGCCTGGTAAGTCTTCTCTTTCTAATTCACGGGAATCCCATGGCATCTGCATGGTTCCCTGTTTATCCGTGTTATAATCTTATGTATATCGTATCAGGGACAACCCCGTTGTCCTCTACTTTCGGGAGGCAGGGGCAACGATTTCCTTCAGTGAGTGGTCTCTTTTATCACAGCATCTTTGGTACTGGGCAGCCCATATGTCTGTTCATCTCTAATGTACTCCATAGAGAAATCGCCCATTACGGGAGGATCTAGACCTTGTGCATCACGATGAATATGCTAGGCAAGAGCATTCTATACACGCTGAATATGATGATGAGGACGAAGAACTATGACTTGATGCCCTTATATCGCCTTTTCTCCGCTTTACCACCTTCACTTACAGTTCGCTTTTCATTTCTCTTACTCCATGGAGCAATTTTTTTCCCTTCCGCACCGGTCTCCAATTTTGTAATGCCATGAACACCTGTAGTGTACATTTACTACGCATTCGCTGTTGCTTCACTGCTTCTTTCGCTTCCCTATCCCATTGTTCTCGCAACCCATAGCGTCATACTTAGATCACATTCTTCAGAACGCCCAATACACACCAGCTCATTGATGGATGTCCTTCTCGCACCTCATCCGGCCCTAGTGTCCCTCCGAGTTCATGTACCCTTTATGAGTTATCCCCTGTCGGATGTCTCTCTTTAACCTGCTACGCGAGCTGTATACTGTCTTCACAGCAGCTGGAAACCTTTCAATGATACGGCGGTGGAGTTCCTCTGCAGCTTGCATCGATCCCTCGTGTTCCACAACTTCAAGGAACTCGGTCACACCGGCTGGCCTGATCATCCTTCCTGATGCCAAGCGTCTCAACGCAGTGTCTAAGATGTGCAGCGTTATACGGTGCGGTTTCCAGTGGTTCCAGGCGGGAGATATCTGATGATATAAATGCAGCCCTTCTGCCAGATCGCCCTCCGGATCAGCGGCTGGCTCGTTCCCAAACAGCTTCAACAACGCATCAGGGTAGTAGTGCTCAGACTCTTGTATGTGTGCGTATGGGCGCTTAGCAGGGCCTGCGCGCCCAAGCTCCACATCTTCCGCATGCTGCCTCACCCCAGCCGTTTGGACATCATCTGGTAGCTGCCCCCCAGATATGGCTCTGGTACGCCCATCTATGTTCGCTTCAATGAATGTAAATGGTGTTTCGGGCTTCGACTCCCTCCCTGCAATTTCCCTAGCGGTGTAATCCTGGAATGGAAGGATGACCCGCTCTAAGACTTCAAACGCACGTTCTGGCTCGCCTGCGCGCACAAGGCATATTGCAAGGTGATTCCAGTTGTGCGAGTCAAAACCAAATCCATGCGCTTTGGCTTTTGCCCATGCCTGCGCAACTTCGGCATGCATACCTGCTGATGAGAGGGCGGAGATGTAGGTTGAAAGAGGAACGCAAAGGATGTTTGATCTTTGAGAGTATTGACCAGCCCTTTCCAATTCGCTTGGCAGACTGTCTGGCTTGCTTTCCCGTACCACCGTCAACTTAGAGCCCGGTCCATCCCCCGTACCCACACGGTCATGTAGAATATCGCGCGAACGCGTTTCCCACAGCGCGGTCTCGAATATGCGATTCCAGACAACCTTGACACCATTCATATCACCAGCACGGCGGTATGAATCCATCAAGGGGCAGAGAGCCAAGATAGTCGGGTTGCCCGGTGCCATGTCTGTGAGCGTTGAGAAGTGGTGTTCGACGTGATTTGTGTTTTGCCAACGAGAATTCGCTTGGAGGACAGGAACGAAGACGTCCTCTAGTGCGTGAGTACGGCCTCGAGGGTCGTTCGTCCAAATGGGATCTGATCTGTCTGGATCAAATCGCAGTAAAGCAGCTAGGAATTCTTCTGCTAAATGCAGTCCCTCCGATGTACCCTCGTTTCCGTATGCGCGGATGATAATACCAAAGGTGGTCGATGTTGGAACAATGTTACGGTTCTGCATTGCGCTATACATCTCTTTCGCCCCGTCCTTATCCTCCAACCGAAGGAATGCCCCCATCATCATCGTATACGCAAAGCATTCTGCTGCACGACAACTTCCCCTGATCGTATCAAGTGACGTCATTTCGGCAAGAAGACTTCTCGCAGCATCCATTTCGCCAGAGTTACATGCGGCTTGAATGACTAGGAGGTAGGTGGTTGGGTTGGGAGTGAGACCGTTGGCTCCAAATTTCTCCAGCAAGCGTAGGACGGTAGCGAAGGGGGATCCAACAAGGACATATGCTCTGAGCAAGGCGTTGTAAATGTGGACATCTAGCCAGAAGCTGTTGGAGTAGTTTGCTCGTATATAGTCGAATACACGGATTACGCCCTTCCAAGATCCGGAGTCTGCATGTGCATCCATGAGAGCGAGTACCATGAGCTGGTTTGGTGAGAGACCAGTCCCAAGGGCTTGATGGAAGACATTCTCCGCGTTGATCGGATCTCGTCGACGTCCATACATTCGCATCAGAATTGTGTACGTTACATGATTTGGCTTGACTCCAGAAGCTCGCATTTGCTTCATGGTTGCTTCCACAGCGTCCAAGTCTTCTCTGCGGGAGAATGCCTTTAGGACATCATTGAAAATCCGAACATCGAGCGCCAATCCAGTCGCCAGGATCTTTTCTAGCCACGAATTCATCGAATTCACATCGCCAACCACAGAATATGCATATATGATTATGCCATAATGAATAATGCTCGGCCGGACAATCCGCGAATTCGAGTCGGAGTGTGCAGCTGAGGGAAAGAATGACTCAAAATGCTCGACGACCTGATCTGGGTTACCAGTGACAGCATACGCGTGCATGATCCATGCTTTTCGCGGCCCGTTTAATGGAAATTCACGCCTGATCAGCTCTTCCCGAATATCCTCGACACTCTCGCAATCACCCTTGTGCGCGAAGTATTGAAGACTAGCATGAAGGAATATCTCGGAGGTCAAATCGTTTTTCATAAGGTCCCGAAAATCCGCGTAGACGTCGTCGGCGAGTTCGAACAGATCATGAGAGATCAATACTTTGAGTACAGACGTCATATTGTAGTGCTTGACGGGGACGCCAACCTGTTGCATTGAACGTAACACACTCAATGCGTGTAAGGGCAATCCTCGAGTGGTGTAACATTCGATCAATAGCTCCCCAAGATGCTGATAGGTTTCCGGGTTATGCTTAACCTGCCGACTCTGATACCAATCGCCGGGGCGCTCGATGTTGTTAACAAGCACGTCAAAGAGACACCTTCGAATTACACTCCCAAGAATATATAGGTTATGACTATGGGCTTTCTCCTGCTGGGAAAAGAGATATGGGCGCATAGTCGTCCAGGAATATAGTACACAAAAGAGAGCGCCTTTTGCAGAGTCTGGGTGGTCCTGGCGTTTGTAAGCGCAAATCGATTGTGTCAAGGCTCGAAAAACGCTTTCGGCTGTCTTAAGATCTTCGAGCATTCCAGTTGGAGCTGCAGTGATAAGCAGTTTGCGAGCAGCAGACCCGATCTGCTTCACGTCCCCTGTAAGTGCCAGACAATGGCACTCTAGACATTGTATTCGTAGCAGGATATCATCCGAATGGTAGGTTCTTTGTCGGAGGGTTTGCAGAGCCTGTTCAAGCACTCGTGATGTTTGTTGAGCCAGAGAATCCGTGTTTACCCCTTCGAGGAATTGAGGATATCGGACAAAGCGCATCGACTCTGCACAGCGCAGGATATCTTCGGAAGAAAGTTTCTCCAGCCAGCCCGCTCGAATAACTTGCTTGAACACATGCACTAGTCTTCCTCTGTCATTTTGATTCTTGGCTTCCCTAAGCCATCGGAGCAGCGCCTTTTCACTGTGGTGACGTTCTGGAGGTTTTGCAGGAGTAGGTGCGCTGCAGTGGTTTGGACGATCAATTGCCACTGACGCAAAGGCTCGCAGATCTGCACAGGGTGTCCCAGGCTGAAGAGGGAGGCAAAACGGGTCATTCACTCTCGGAAATGGTGGTTTCTTCCCGTGACTGATGGACCTTGGTGTGGCCCTGGCCTGCCCTTTCCAGGATCAAATGAGTATGTAGTGGTCATAGTCGCAAGAGATGCGCATTACTTTGGTCTCTATTTATAAGGGCGGAGCATTGAGTAGTACGATTGGGGAAGTATGAGTAAAGGCTGCGAATAATTGAAGGGCTCTCTGGATGATGAAAATTTGCGAAGTCCGACGCAATCTCTGATAGGGCAATGAATGTATGACGCGAGCTAGACACACTAAGAGCAGCCCTCGTGCGTAGTGATGAGGTCCGTGAAACGGTTGAGCAGCATCTACGCATGAAATGTGCAGATTGAAACCTTTGGCGCTTGGAAAACTCTTTCGAGACTAATTTGGTCTCGTGACTAATGGGAAAAATGTGCAATGACGTAAGTGCGCGCTTATTCTCAAGTGAGCGGCAACCACCACACGTCTTTCCGCTCGATGAGACGTTGCCACCATATAAACACATGTCCACCACATAGGGCAGCATCTCAGTGTCATATCTCTCCTCACCACTGTGCCAGGTTATATTATATGTTCTCCCCGGCGGCTCTCAATCATTCGACCTTGAAGGGCACCATGTGACCCCTTTCAGCTTCCTTTGGCTACAGTACTATGCTACTACAAGCTGAGACTGAAAGTAGCCACATGTAGCAGATAGTTCAGCCCTAAAAAAATATCCCAAGGAACATAGCAGATTACTGCAGGGAATGCAATGTTGACATCATTTGAAATGCCGTATTGGACAGTGAATACTCATTACATGACCAGAATGCAATTGCCACCCTACAAATTATCCCTAGCTTCTATTCCTTAGCTGTGGTCTCATGTGCCACACGTGGGGTTGCACACGCGCGACAATGCGATGCCCACTTCCCCCCGCTTGCTACTCCTCACTAATTGCTACTAGGTAAGGCCAATATTGTCACCCTCCATCCATCTTATAAATGCTAGCCTCTCAGCATCCGCTCTTCTTCCGCCTCAGCATATTCAAATCGAAACTATTGTGACTTTAGTCATGGGTTGGCTTAGTGATGATAGCCCACAAGCTCTAGCCTACGACCAAGTTGGTGACCGCCAAGCGTTGCTCAACATATGTTCCTCAGATTACCAACCGTCCACAAGAGGCCCCATGGAGTCGTGAATTGCTTGCAGGGGCTACATCGTACGAGGCTGCGAAGGGAAATGTGTTCTTGAGGCCCTTCAGGCGTCAGTGATCCTCGATTGACTCCATCGATAGGCATATGAGAAACATGTGACTCAGAAGCCAGAATGGGGAGCCAGACTCGCATGCAGAGGTCAGGGAGATCCCGTAATTGCTTCATGTTCGATTCATTCCATTTTGGAGCCGCTTCCCTGGACCTTGCTCGGGATCTGCTGGTGCCTTCATCGACCAGGAGGTCGAAATTCGTGATCTCGATAAGGAGAAGGCTAAGCATGATGCGCCCCGCCAAGGAAGCCTTGGCGCAGAACTAAAGGCGGGTGATCATGTGGACACTGGACAGTGTATCTCTCAGATCTCATGCATGTGTGCTATCACAACCTCCCTCAGCGAAGGATGGAATTAGCCGCAACCCTGCCTGGTGTCATTGCACGGTCTCGTAGTTACGTTGGGAGGGGCTCCTTCCAGTGGATACAGCAAGAACAAGATTAAACCAGAACGGTAAGTTGATGGCCGCCTGTATAATCGGTAGATGGTAGCTCGTCGACCACAGAATACCATCAGTCATCAAGGAGGGTACCTTCCTTGAAGATCCCCTTCAAGCAGTCCGGTTTCCGTGGATGAAAATGAACTATCCAGCATCCGATTCTAACTCCCAGGAATATCTGAATCATACGTTTGCGGAATCGTAAAAATGGAGCACTGAAGCATCATTTTAGAAACCAATGATCAGGAGGGTAATGAACTTTTCCGCAGCATATTGTGAAATAGGCGTGTGCGGTGGTGACAAGTGGGCGAGCCTAAACTTTTGTAGATTGAAATACTCCGCAAGATGACCATCAGCGGTCCTACAGATGACTTCGACTCGAAATCAAGTGAAATGTACGAAGCAGTATGTACCGATGGATGTGCTACGACATCTTACGCGCACATATCGTGATAGGTCAGGCTAGAAATGGAAGGTTCCGAAGATGACTTCTCGATAAAAATACCTGTAAACGGTGCCAAAAGATGGCTAAAGACGCAGAGGAAAAGGCTAAGAAGGCCAAAAAGGAGAAGAAGCGTCTCGAAGCTTCTGGCGCTACGGAGGGGGTGGCTACGCTCACCGTCGACTCAGATCTCGTCAGACACGATGTGGAGATGCTTGACGGCGAAGCCAAAGTAGTCCAGACGGTCGAAAAGGTATGTAGTGTGGCCTTATCACCTTCATGGTGCCATCTCATAGTTATATCGAGCTTAGGTCTCGTCAAAAAGCAAAGAAGCTGTTACAATTTCTCCTGAGGATGTTCGTATCATCATCTTTTGCCTGGGACATTGTCCTAAACATTTGTCAGTTATCCCCTATTGCTAAGCCGCTAGCCGACAGAAAGCTCAACAAAAGGGTCAGCAAACTGATTAAGAAGGGTGTGTATCCTTCTTTGTACCTTGAGGATTATGGTGACCCCGATGTGATTAGCTACCAAGTTACGACTAACAAGACGAGGGGTCAAAGAGACCGTAAAAGCCGTCAGGAAAGGAGAGAAAGGGCATGTCCGCGCGTTCTTTCATGCAACGTCGTGCTAACCATATGCTTACTGTCAGCATCCTTGTCCTCGCCGCGGATATCACTCCCATGGACATCATATCTCACTTGCCCATCGTTGCCGAAGACGCATCCATACCTTACGTCTTTATTACGTCGAAGGAAGAACTTGGCCGTCACTGCTCGTCCAGACGACCTACAAGCTGTGTCCTTGTTTCTCTCAACCCACTTCATAGGAAGAAGAAGGGAACCGGAGATTCAAAGAAAGAGGACGAAGAAGATCTGCAAGAGATCTATAGCGAATGCTTTAAAGAGATAGGCGAGCTCGTGAGTCTATTTCAGTCTGGATACCAGAATTTTGCCCAATTTTTGCACGTTCTCCTACCTCTTCCTAGGACGAACACATTGTCTATTAGCGTATTTTCTGCAACTGGTGATATGTATATTATAGTTCTGTTATCTATAATACAACAGTTGAATCGTCTACACCTAAGTTTGTAACCGGTTTCCCAATTTAGTTCTGTCGTGACACGTCTCCCACAATTTTTTGCCACAAGTCGTGTGGGATTGGCCAAACCAAATCCCGGTCGTTGATCTTGATCAATGGCCTCCCAACCTAAAAAAACTCGGCCTGTGACGAAAGCTACTGAACAGCCGGGTCTCGCCCTATCCGCTCAGAGCTCTGCCCCTGCAGATTTAAGCACAACTGCCGATGGACACCTCACAAGACCGGACCAAGCTGCCTATAATGAGGAGCAGAATGTGCTCAGGTCTAAAATAGACGCCGTCAACACGCAACTGGTGGGTACCATTATGTTGGAGTGTAGTCAGCGTTTCCTGTGTTTACCGAATGGACCACTCTGTAGAATGCTCTTAAGGCGAAAATAGATGACGCAACCAAGGATGGCCCTGACGCGGAGCGACGTGCGGCTCTTCGGGCTCAGCTGGACGAAATAAAAGGAAAACAGAATGGGATTAAAGGCAACCGAACGAAGATTTTGGATCAGATTAAGGTTTCGCAGGAAGGGATCCAGAAGCGTGTCCGTTAGGTTCTTATACTATTTTTATCGGACTTCTCATCTCATTTCCCTACCGCATCAGACCAAGGATCTCAATGCGGCGAAGCAGAAGGCCCAGTTCAAATCTGCGGAGGAGATCAACACCCACATCTTGTGAGTTAACATTAGCTTCTCCATATCCAATGCATATCTGATTCCCCTATAGGAATTTGGAGCGCCAAATTGAGGCTGGAACCCTGAATCTTACAGCGGAGAAGAAAGCACTTGCCGGTATCAGCGATGCGAAACGTATGCGGAGAACTGTAGAGGGGTTCCAGACCGAGCAAACTGCCATTGATTCTGAAAGGGCTCGTCTTGATGGACTTCGGAAACAGTTAGTAAGTCCACTCTCATCGTATGCGGTGATCCTTCAATACTAATATTGCTTTAATAAGGATGACCCTGAGTCAAAAGCTATCTCCGACAAGTATGAAGGCATCAAAGCCGAACTGGATGAACTGAGGGTTCAAGGAGACGAGGCTTACGCTAATCGCAATAAACTTTTCGATCAGCGCAAGGAACTACAATCGCAGCTCGATGATTTGTGGACTCAGAAGAAGGAATCTGCCAAGCAGTATCGGGAAGCTCAAGATCGTTATCACAAAAAAGTTCAAGAGGATCGCGCGAGGAGGGCAGAACGTCTTGCGGCACAGCGTGCCGAAGCGGAGGCCCAGAAACGCAGGGAAATCGCCATGCGTCTACGAGAAGAGGCTGAGATCCCGGCGTTCCAGGCCCAAATTGAGGATTGCCAGACTCTTATCAACTTTTTCACCTCACGGATCGGGGGAGTTACTGAGACGCCAATCCTGAGTCAGAGTGACTCCCGTACCGAAATTGCCGGGGTCCCAAAATTAGAAACCCGGGTCATAGACAGGAAAGTTGGAGAAGGCCTAATCGAAAGGAAAAAGAAGGGTGAAGAAGAAGAGAACTATTTCGTTGGTGGAAAGGGAAAGAAGAAGACTGGGAAAGCTGTGAATGACCCGTCATCGACGCCATCCGAGACCAAACTTCAACTTCCTCTTCCCATTCTCTCTGCCCTCCTCTCGCTCTCTGTTCCAACCCCAACTTCCCATTTTGATATCAGCCGCGCTATCGAGGATCTCAAGACGAAAAAAGCCTGGTTCGAAGCCAACCAGGCCCGAGTCACTGGGGAGAATATTGCCAAGGCTGATGCTAAGATTAAGAAGCTTGGAGACGCTCCCGCTACTAAGGATGCCTCCTCGCTAAACGGTAACGCTGGTGATCATGCCGTTGAGGTTGTTCCTGTGCCTACCCACTCAAATGAATCGTCGAATGATGTGTCTTCTCCGGCCGTCGACGAAAAGCCGGCCGAGGTCAAGCCGGCCGAGGCTTGAGTTTCACGAATCATCTCCTTTCGATCTTCATGGGATTGGTCGTTTTATGGAGTTACATTTATTACTTCCATCTCACTGGGCTTTGTTTCCGCTCCTTTGGATCATAGTATAAACAAATTCTCAAATTTATTTCGACCCGAAATAATCTTAACATTAGTTTCAGACCATCGCCTTGAAAATTTTCCAAGGTTTAACCGAGAACTTGGGAGGCCTCCAAGTTTCAAGACGACTGGTGTCTCTAACCACTTTACCACGTCACGCATGACCTTCCAACTTGCCAACGAGCTCCCTGCGGCTAATTAAGCCCCAATCCATTCGTTCGTCTTGGCCGCTCGATGAGGATCGATCCAAGTACAGAGGTCACATCTGATAAGAGGATATTCAAAACCCGCGTTATCAAAGTCAGAAAACAAAGCACAATCGTCAAAGCTCTGCTCGGCAACTTTGACTCCTTGGCGCGTTCATTTAAAGCTCGTTTCTGGTTGGGCGCTAAACCTCTCAGACGAGTCGGAGACGGATCCTGGCACTGAGTTGCGGTGCGCGAAATGGGTTTGTGTCACTGTATGATGCAATCGATCGGAAGAAGGATAGCCATACAGCACAGCCATCTATTTGAATCTCCAGGGTACAACACCCCGCCAGTCAGACCCCGCCCACTTTTTGTTGATAACCTGTAGGAAGCATCCCTCCTGTAACTTCATGTAATAGGGGAGTCACGCGCTTCACGCGGTATATAAATCTGATTCATCATCATCATCATCATCAACACCCCGCCATGGTCACCAACAGACCCTTGCGAACTCTCTCTGCTTTCGACCACTCCGCCCGAACGTGGGCACCCATACCCTCGAGAGGCGCTCAGAGCCAAGTGGCACAGAGGCCCTCTCTCACATCACAGAAGATCGACATCTCCTGGACGCAGAGCCTTTCTCTCGTATCATGGAACATCGACGCCTTCTCCTCGCGGCCCGTCGCACGCGCCAAACTCATCCTCGGCCATATCCTCGAGGGACCGAAATCCCCGGATATTATCTTCCTCCAAGAAGTCACGCCTAACGTCCGGGCCGCTCTCCTAGACGATGCGAGAGTGCGCGCCACCCTCCTGGTGACCGACGCAGAGGACCAAACGTCGTTTGAGGGCGTGCCCTTTGCGACCATGACGTTTCTGTCCAGCGCGCGCTTTGCCTCGGGCCCGGAGTCGCAGAAGGAAGGGGGCAAGTTCATGCTCGGGTGCGTCTCCCGCGTGACCCTCCCGAGCAAGTACAGGAGGGACGGGCTTTACGTGGACATCATCCCCCCAACCGCGCCGCCGGGCACGGTCTTCCGTCTCGTCAACGTCCACCTCGACTCGCTCGAGGATACGCTACCTTCCTGGTGGATGCATGGGTCGCGCTGCACGGGAGGGCAGGCCCTGGTGGAGATACGTGGGGTGTCGGCGTGGAACGGCGGGGTGACGGAGTAGGGCCGGGCAGGTTGGACAAGCTTGCGATGATGGGCTTGAAGGCTGAGGAGATGCAAGTCCTCCGCCCTGGCTATATTGAGGCGCCCAGGCCAGGCGGGGAATCTGACAAGAGCCCTTGGAGCGACCATTGCGGGCTGACATGTACTTTTACTGTCTGACCAGCCGACCAATCAGGCCAACGGCGGTAAGGCTGTGTACGAGATTAGCTTATGATGTGAGACTGATGGACGTGGAAATTTATGCAACCATGCAAAAGGTAGATCGTAGATGCTGCTACGCCTCGCTGGAGGGAGGAATGGGACGGTTAGAAGGTCCCCTATGATGCAAGACGGAATAGTCCTTGCCTTAATTTTCAGCTCTGTTTTGTTCGCTACGCCGCTGTCCGCGGCACAGTTCGTCTAGGGCTAGCCGTTCCCTGCTGCTCGACAATCACAATTCTACGCAGCATGTGCCTGGTGGACAGGACTTCAGAGCGGAGTCTCTTATGCTCGGCACAAGGCACGGATGGCTCAGTTTCCCAAGCGCAAGACCGGCTCACAGACTGGTCTGTGGCCTCCCACCGCACCCGTTCGCCGCTATTCCGAACTAGGGATCTGATTAGTCGTGTGTAATCAACCTATGGATCTCCTTCCCACCGAACTCCTATCTTTAGTATGCAGATCCTGGAGGACCATTTGCCTCGACACCCCACGTCTTTGGCGTGCCGTCTACATTATCATTGATGCCTTCTTATCCTGTCATAATTGGCAAGTCATCGAATCTCTCATCAGAAGAACAAAGAAGGTGCCCTTTGGATCTTACCATTGACGTATGCCGTGACCTAGGCACTGCCTCTTACCTGCTGAGGCACTTGAAGCCCTGTATCCATCGACTTCGTGAACTACGCTTCACTTCCACTCGTTTAGAGCCTTTACTGGAATTCTTTCCCCTTCCTCGTTCGATGCCATACCTGAAAACCCTCGACATACGTTTGACTAATGGTCGCTGGGATGACCAGTCATCTGTCGAGTTGTGAGATTGCAATTCTTCATTTCCTACCTTGGAATCTTTCACTATCGATGGGATAGGCAGATTTTTCTTCCAGAGCATCTCATGCGATCAAGTGCTGGATCTCAATATCACCAAACTTTTGGAAGACTCTGAGGAACAGCCTCAGTATGGCCTCAAAAGTAGAATTGATATTCGAAAATTTCGATGCAAGTCTTCGAAAGTTCGAATTTTGAATAAAAAGTGAAACTTCAGGGCTCTAACAAAGCCTCACCTTTAGGACGCTACGATATTTCCTTTCAGGGAAGTGGGCCGGCGGCTCACTCGAGAGGGACGGCAAATCGATACTCGAACGTAGGACGAAATCGTAGCGATAGTATTTAGAAGAACGATAGAAAATTGACTTGTTACTCAACAATGTGCACTGATAACTAGGCTGAAATACTCCGAGTCGCAGATTTATCCAAATAGAGAGCTAGTAACCTGGATGTGAAGGAATGGTGCTAGACCTTACGCTCAACATAAGACTTGTCTTGATATCCATCAATTGAATAAGGGTTTTTCCAAGATCGAAAGGGAGGACAAGACTTTCTCTCTGACCACGACCACTAAGAATGTTCCCTGCCTCATACTTATGTGCTATTTCTCCGGGAATAGCTTACAGCACAGCGTCTATTGAGTAGCCACAGCTCTTGGAACTTTCTCTTCTCCGAGCAAAGTTCGAGCTATACTACCAGTACCACTCTTCCACAACGCACGGTCTCCCTGGGATACAACCGGAGCGGTAGGTGGATGATCTTCGGACCCGCCGAGAAGGCACTGGTTCCGGTGCCTTCGAGATCACAGATTCAGGTATCGCGAACTCTGGGGCATCTGGGTAGTGTGATATTCTCCATGCCATCGTCAGCGCTATTCAATAAACAAATCAGTCTCCCAAATTGATAACTGGCGCTCGAAGGGACTTACTTAGCCATACTGGATGTAAACTCAACGTCAGAAAGACATTGGTGAAATGCTGTGACTTGACTCACCTAACGCCGTCAGTGCAATCAAGAACAGTTCCTCGCGATCCCTGGTCAACCCTCCATCTGTCCTAATATCGTGGTGTAATCTGTGAATCAGAGTACTCGTCAATCTTTCCCTCACCCCCAATTGAAGGACCGCTTACATTGTTAACAGCGCGCAGATGCAAATCAGTCCAACGACAATGAGACTCATTCCGTCGGCATCTACTCAAGAACGTAAATGTTGAGTTTCTGCAATCGCGTATGGGAGAACCCACAGTTTGTTCGCGGCAAAAGGTTTGTTGCAAAGTGCACACCAGCGATCGTCAACGCGCCTAGAGTGCAAGGTCCCATTAGTCCTGTCCCAGGGCTCGAAAGGTTGACCTTACCAAAAATAAGTAATCGGGAGAGTGAACCCCGCTGCAGCAATCGCTGAACAGCAACGAACAATCCTGCAATGACAATCAGGAAGAACATGTTTTCTCTTTGGGGGGTCAGATCTGGAGCAATCTCTCGTTCTCTAGCCCGTAGTCAACTGCGTTCTGCAAGAGGCGTCAGCTTATCGTGTGCTTATAAACAAGCCCCTGACCACCAAACCTTGATCCCGCTCGTGTCAGTGCAGTGGCCTGGAGGCAGGCACGCGTGCGAGGTGCATTTCCAACGAGGCCAACTGTATTGTGTTCGTCAATGGTACCTTCTATTAACATCAACTACCTAATAGCACATCCTATAAGATCCTCCTTGTTAGAACTCCACCGGGCCGCCCCCAGGATGCGGAGATCGATCCGAGTGACTTACATGAGGAAAAAGTGTAAAGGGATTCCGATCAGATCATAACTTTGAGAACTTGCTCATCGAGAAACGTGAAGAGTATTCGTAACGTAGATGATGAAGAGATGAAAATGCAGAGGATGGCGCTAAACAGTCATGGAAGTCTACTGAATCGTTGTTCCACGTTGCGTGGGTCAATCATTTTCCGTATCCACTACACGTTCCGCAATGTGGGTTGGGGTGTAACAGCCGGCGGCCCTTGTTGATTCAAGGGGACTTGAGAAACTGCAACAAAACGGGGGTTTGCAGGACATTCAGGACATCAAAGCGTTGGCAACTCACTCTGCTGTCCATTCGGCCCATTCGTAATAACAACACTGTGGCCGGGGAGTTGATACACCGGTTGACTGTTTCCAAACGTTGTCACGTTCGGATATGCAAAGGTTTGCTGCCCTCCGGGTGGTATGGTCTGGTAATATTGTGATGGTGCGCCTTGCTCTTCATCGAACCAACCCAACTCGGAGACGGAGGCGGACCAGATACCCTTATCACCGCGAGCAGAGTGTTGGAGAGTCAGGCGGAGAACGAGAAGGAAAAAGAGGGCGACTGTGACAGAATAGTTAGCTAAAAGGTGTGGTTGAAGGGAGCGCGACACTCACAGGAACTGTCCCTTCAAGGGAGTCGCAGTCAATGTGGCCTATGAGATCGCTGTGGGGCATGGCGTCAGAGCAGTTTGCAAGTCAGCATGTTGACAAGTGCTTACGTCGCGTAGGCTCCCATTGCTGGACGGGAATCATTGCAATTTAGCTTCGTTCGACATAAATTAGACAAACAACCACTCACCGACCCAGAGCACGGCCAGAACCCACAACATAATGAGCTCTATTCTAGGTTGCGATCGTAATGCACTGTTCACAAGGCTTAGTATAGACGGTTGCACAGTCAATCCAATCAATACGCACAGCAAGATCAGCACAACTATTGTAAACGCCGACGCAACGATCGCGAATATTAAGAAACCATCTAACAGTCAAGGTAATAGGAAGCCGGGTTAAGTAATATGGTCGATTTGGTGGGGGGGAGGGGGGACTCATTGACACTCACCATGAATCGGGAGGAACTTGTGGGCCAAGATGGAAGATACCACAAGCACCGCGATGGAGAACGACCACCAAAAAGCTACCAGAACAGATTGCATGTGAATCCCTTTCGTGTCCCCAGCGTCCAAGTCTATGTATGACGCACCATAAAGGGTAAATCGCATCGATATGAACAGGTCAGACATGTTGGCAGCAATCGTCTGGTGGCGTGAAAGAGGAGAAGAAGGAAATCACAGGGGTTCTGACGCGTCGAGGTGAAGTTGTCGTGAAAAGCTCGAAAAGTGATCTTCAACAGAGGTTGGAATTTATTCTGGATAGAATGAGGCACTGCCTCGAATCGCCTAAACAACGTTCCTACGGACAATGAGGGAAGCACGCAATGAGCAGCAAGCTTCGAACGAACACAGTCCTCGTGTTTGTTAGGTGTTGTTTGAGTCTATTTATATGTTCAACACGTGAACTGCCTAACATGGCAGTTGAAGCGGCTTGTCCAAAGAGGTCCAAGGTCGATCGGTGAGACTTGGGATAGTAACTATCACGTAATGTCATCATTTTTATCATCCAGTATTTACATTTACTCGTTGACTGTACAGACCAAGGTCTCGACCTCTAGAACGGAGCGAGAAGAAACAATTTAGCCGGGCAAAATTCAAGGCAAGATTGTCATCCCACAAGCAAAAAAAGGGACAACATATTCGAAGAAAGCTTGAGAGTAATGGAGCAGCGGAGAATGGGGTATCGCAGGGCTTTCAACATGGAACCTCGGTCTAAAGGGGTCGCACAAAAAAGCCACCAGTGGGCATATGTAGCTCAACTACGGACATGTTTCTATCTCTGACTTCGGTCTCTCCGAGACGGCAGATCCCGAGGATTTGTACTCAGAAGTGGACGAGTTGGTGGCGCAGGTTGTCGTGTCGTGGTCGTGTATGCATACGTATTCGAATGCGGGGCAGTAGGTCGTTGCTGTTGTTCCTGATTCTTGGCAGATGGTCGTCTGTCTAGCGTACCTGCGCGCCTTGACGGTGGTGGGGTCGCTGCAGGTACAGGCCTGGAGGGCTGAGGAGAGTACATGACATACGTTTTTGCTTTCGCTGGCGGTGGTGGTGGGACTTCTACCACTGGACGAGCGGTACCTCGCGCTGCGAGATACTTTGTAGTTGGCGTAGGAGGCGTTGGAGGAGTGGGCGGCGTAGCTTTCGCTGCAGTTTTGGAAGTCTTCCTCGTAGGTACGGCAGTGGCTGCTACGACACCAGCCGCAAGTGCCGGGCGACTGTTTGCGTACATGGGTGGGGCGGATGAGTTGGACGCATTGCGTGAGACGGATCCAGAAGTCTCAGGGGTGATGGTGTCCGGACTTGAGCCGTTCCTCCAATATGAACGTCTTCGGCCATCGAAAGAGGAGATGGGTGGAGGCAATCTCGTAAACTTTTCGTCAGACGAAGGCTTTTGTGGAATAAACCATTGTGCTTCATTGACGCGGGCGTTCCATACTAGTGGTGTTCCTTCAGCACTAAAACAGAGGATGGTGGGACAGATGACTTACCTTGCTTTCGCCCCGCATATGAATGCCGGATGGCAAGAACGAGAAGCCAGAGACAATACCCAAGTACTGAGTATTGAACAGAATAAAACTTTGAGACGACCAAATTATTCGCAATTATTACTTACGCAGCAGCGCGTTTAGTATAGAGAAAGCCTATATAGATAGTCCGTTATCGGAACGAAATTGAGTCAATCAACAGACACCTTAGACTTACTTGAAGTACGTGATACTGTGCATGAAAAATTTCATCCGTGTCTTGGAAATAACGAAATACATCAATGAAATGTTGTAGAGCATTCATTCCAAGCCCTCTCTTACATGGACTTGGGTTCCCATCAGGCTCATCCGGACAGTCGATGTCTGGGACTTCAGAGAGAGAAAGAAAGAGAGCGAGTGCTATTAAAGCGGAAGGATGTCAGGGAACAACCTCCGGGAGGTCGGTCCGCAGCTTACCGAACCAGAGTGCCCCCAACAGCGAAATTAACCCGAGTTCCCATCGTGTTTGCGTTATCGCCCAGAATCGTTCTCTAGAACCAAACCAGAGGCTGAAAGGAAGCGGAGATTAGTTTCTATTCTGGGGTATTGGCTACATCGCGTCTCACATAATAAAGCAACCAAAGAGGGTCGAGACCGAAACGAAGATAGCGATGGGCACAAAACAAGCTTGAAAAGAGTTGAATGTCAATAAAACAAAGTAGAGGCATCGCTCACTTAGGCCGGATGGCTCAAGGATCGAGTCGAGATGTGCTGCTACGCCCAGGACGATGATACTGAACAATATTGCAACAACTTGGAGATCGTTACCACTTGGACGACGAAGATGAAACTGGGCAATCATACTCACTGAAGGTTGCCACCCGAATGGTATTGAAAGCCCGTTGCATTCGAGTCCAGTAGGGTTACTCAGGAACAGAAACGAACAGGCAAGGACAACAAGATCGTAAGTCCGCTCAAGAGGTCGTCAAAACAAAGCTTTTCTACAGAACCGGTCTGCCAGAGGAAGAGGGGGGGAGAGAGGGAGAATGCACGGTCAGCGTGGTCGAGTGCACGAATATCGCTGCACGCATCCACCACACGACAGACAGCACGCAATACCAGCTGCAGGATCAGGTACCACGGCAAGGCGTGGGGCGTGGGAATCCACCTCCAACATGCAGTTCGGGTGTTTGCCGGAAAATCCACAGTACCACCACTCAGTGAACACGCGCTTTTCCTACGGCCCTCAGCATCTAACCAGAGACACTAAAATTGGCGCACATGTAGAGTAGATACTAAAGTAGATATACACAAAAACTCAGCATAAAAGGGCTAAAAATGAAGTACGCAGAGCAAAAATTTAACGACGGACAACTCAATACAGTACCAAAAATAGCCAAACCACTCGATCTGGTCATCGTCTGCCCCTTTCTCCTCTTCTGTACTTACATCATGTTCGGAAATGCTTTCCATCCCCTCTGCCAGCGATTCTGGGCCTGACAGTAGCCCGAACCTCTGCACAGGTGGACTAGTCAGTAACAATCCCATCCATGTGTCACCATGCGTCGCCTTTCCGGAGTGTTATCACCTACCTGTTTCACCTCACTCAATTGGGCCTGGAGTCTGATCATCCGGGATTCCAAATCGAGTGCAATTGCTAATTAGGGTAGCATCCGCGGATATATCCGCCAGATCGCGGATCGAGAGGTCTGAGTGCCAGTACATCCTAGATTCCTGAGTGCTATACCACGTCGATGCGAGCGTTTGAGGATATTCCAAACGAGATTCTTCTACAAATTGCCAGCGATGTGCATTCTTCAGATCAACTTTCTCTCTCCTTGACATCCCAGCGTCTGCACTCTATCGCCGAGTCGCATCTCTATCGATCCGTGACTCTTGCCGATCTTGTTAGAGGAGAAAAAAGTGAGCGCAAGCTTCAAAGATTCTTGCGCACCATTATTTCACGACCCGAATTGGGTGCTATCACTCGCCATCTAAACATCCTGTGGTACGAGGACTATGATGGCGGACTAGCATTTGGACCCAAGAAGTATGAAGACAGAGGTTATCTGGCTACTATGCAAACATTGGCACGCGAAAAGGGCTTGTCAGCTCTCGCAGTGTCCGAACTAGAGAATGGTTGGTGTCCGCCCCATTTCTCATTGCTGATGCATCTTCTCCCCTCGTTGGAATCTCTGCTTCTGAGGGGTATGGATATGGAAACCAGATGGATTCGGGCTCAGAGCGAATATTATGGACCTACTCCCGGTCTCCGGTCCTTATCGGTTTTGCAGATGAGCTCTCTAAGAGCTGAAGATGTGATACTATTTATGGCGCAACCGACGCTCAACTCGTTCCGAGCTGGCTTTTTTTGGGGAAGGGGTAAAATCCGTTGGGACGAGGATAATAACGGACCCTCAGGTGATCCCGGAGGTGGTTTCCCAGAGGGAAAGCAGGGAATCTTCCGAACCATACGATTCGTCAAACGATCTTCAAAACTCAAGAACCTCGAGTTCCATTCCAGCGCAGTTGATTCTGAGCTGTTTGATGTTATTCTACAAATACCAGAAGCCCTTGAAACTCTGATTTATGGAGACGATAGGAGTCACGATCATATTGATCTTCCGGCTATGGCTAGGGCCCTCCGTTATCAGATAAACAGTCTCACCACTCTGTCACCATTGGCAACTTGGTTAACGACCTCGAACCCATGGGTTCCCTCCGTGACTTTACATTGTTAACAACGCTCACCATATCATGCCTGTGCCTATTGGGCGACCCTTCTGCTGATGACGACGGTCCGCAGGACTGCGCGAAGTTCTTTAATTTGTTGCCATCCAGTCTTGTGAATCTTTCCATTGAGATCCGGAGGAGCTGGGATATTAGAAGGTTTCTCCATGCTGTTGGGGGCGAGAATATCAGTCGATGGAAACGCGTGCGAGGTGAACAATTGCTGTACTTGGAAACTTTCATTCTCAAGTCGGATTTGCCTTATTCGCCAAGCGAACTGGAAGCTCTGGGGATAGGAATTCATATGCCTCGTGACACCATTCGAGAGACACTTATCCTTGCTGGATTTTAGCTGAGTAGGATATTATGTAAATCGACTTTAGCTTATGTTATCCTCCGGTGTTGCCTCATCCTGCTTACACCAAGGGTGTCACATCGGCAAATGCCAAACACAGGGTCACAGTGGGAAGTAGATCATGGCTAATCGGACTAGTAGCAAGTTATAGTGGGGATGGCCAATAACGGCCAATTTTATTGCGGCGCGCGCCGACCAACAGAGCGACCGGCCATAGGGTAGCGTATTGACGAAACATGGAAGAAAAGGGGAGGCAAGCGCCCCTAACGAGAATATAAGCCGGCCAGCACCAAAACCCAGTGGGAAAGCTTTGCACGGGTAGCGAGGTTCGCAGAGAAGAGAAAACAAAAAGGTCTATCAATGCGCAGGTAAGAGTGTGGCACAATAGACTCAGTTCACATTGTTAAGTCGGTTGCCATGCTGGATCGGCGGTGGGGAAAAGGTTCAGTTTGGCAACACGCAGTTTTATCTTAATTAGGGACATGTCTATAATCAAATCGGCTCTCGCTCTCGCTTAATGCCTATACACAAATATAGGTTATTGACAGTTATTTACACCTCTTTCTCAAGGCTCAGGTTACTAACAGGTTAAATAACTGTCAGTTACTAACCGGTAAGCATGACCAAGCTTACTCACAGTGCCCTAGTGACCTTTCCTTATGAGCGATCCAATGCTGGCTATTCCGCTGCCGTTCAGTTATACGCGCGGTCAGGACAATTACCCACCAGAGGTTTATTGGCGAGTAGGGGAATGTTATCTTCTTGTCGATGCCGCTTTGGATGTCATG
>WNFI01673636.1_pt1 | contig 37238 bp, 55 predicted proteins | sample 5400471 | NCBI WGS metagenome assembly WNFI01 (sample SAMN13153348, study PRJNA577476) | soil metagenome | isolation source: 100 cm saprolite on Douglas fir-dominated hillslope | place: USA:California | collected 2013-09-17 | reverse complement strand
GCTATGGCCCTGTACCTTCAACAAGGGACCGGAACGCGCTTTTAAACATTTCAATATCCTTCACACGGTAAAGAGGAACGCAGAGGGGCCCCATTACCTGCACCCTCAACTCTCGGTCACGATAGTGAATTCCGGCAAGAAGACCGAGAGAACGCCGTGGACCAGTGGAGAGACATGCAGGCTTAGAAGAGCAATAAAGTTGAGCAATCCCCTCGGCCCCACATTCTTGAGCTCTCCTGAAAAGCATGTCCTCAGATTGCATTGTCACATCCTGCCAGGAAAGCTTGACAATAACATCCGAAGGAATATCAGCTGCACGAAGGCTCCCTTGGCCCTCTTGCTCAACTCCTTTCCTGGCGGCAAAGACGACTGTGCCACGACCCTCAAGCTCACGAGAGACATGCAGAGTTTTCTCCAGAAGAAATCGAAGTCCATCAACGACAACATAAGAGCCTTTGACCGATTCAAAGGCCTCCCACGATGATGGTGACTGGATGATCGGCTCTAAGCCAAACGTTGCAGCACTACTTAATGCCAGTCGCATCACTGCTGATGCGATTTGAACGGCATCATTGATCAGATGGAGAGGCGTGGAAAAAAACCCACCCCCTCGATCGAAGTACCAAAAGGAGACATCAGGCCCCTTCGACAATAGGCCTAGGACATGCCTCCGATTTCCCTTCGCGGTCATGGCAGATTCAACGCTCTCGCGCAGATGAGAAGCGTAGGAGGGGAGAGCGAACGATGTGTTGGATCGTAGCTGACGAGGCTTGCTGCCTCTTGCATCATCATGTCTGTCAAACAAAATAGGATGTTGCGGCGGCGACGACTCATGAGGGTGTGGAAGGGATGAAGAGTCGGCGGGCTGAATATCAATGGCGACGAGGAGATCCGCCCAGCTCCAATCGTCTGGGAGAGGACCTCTACGCATACCCATTATGACGAATTGCTCTTTGGTCGATGTTTCCGAATCTCCTCTCTCATATGCGGGTTGAGCGAAAGCACGGAACTCGGAGACGTCCGGCGAACCCAAGGGATGACATTGATGACATATGAGATCAAGAAGGTCAACAAAGTGACCCTCAAAACTATCCGTTCCGGTGCTGGATGTAGATTCCAGCGAAGAAAGGAATCGCTGACACGCGGCGATATAGTCCGAAGAAGTGGCAAGTTTACTAGCGAGATCCTCCAACATAAAAGAAGGCTGAGGGGCATCGAAAACAGCTGAGGCAAATTCTGGTAACCCTACAGTATTGTATGCCGCTTCTGGCAATGTCTGTTGTGATTGCTGCTGTGGTCGCGCCGTGCGAAGTAAGTCAGAAGGAGTAGACAATGACTGGATATTCAGGGAGTGACGTGGGGCTGGCGAGAATGATCGTATGATACGCCGGCTTTGCCTACTGGCAATTATATTTTTGTTACTCGAATTGCGAATCACATGAGGGCCAACGGATCTGTGGGTGACAGTCGTTTGTCCAGTAAGAGTTCTAGCTTTCGATTGTGACCCTTGGCAAAAGTGAACACGGAAGCACAAGCTCGAGAAGGACACGCTTACTGGTCCTGGCTTGCCGAGACGCGTTAGCTATACCTCCCTCATTGGTAGGATCCAGACTTCTCCGCGAAGAGGTGCGAGGCATTGGCAGTTGGTTGCTGGGGCTACTCGAACCATCAACAACGTTGTGCCTGACGCACCTTTTTAGGTCTATTCTCGTGACTCCCATTTTCAAGTCAATCGGAAGACCACCACCTTCTAACTACGATGGCCCCCATGATTACCGGAACTCAGCTATTTTGCCGATATATAGATTACTCGCGGGTGAAGCGAGTCTCGTTACGTATGCTGTTTGTCTTCGGTTGAGGGCGGCAATACAAAGACTGGAGACATCCACATGTCACGTAGATCGAGTATCCATGTCGGTTGCCTAGCTCGGCTCGAGACCGAACTGGCGTAGACTCCTACGGCCACTGCTGTCAGTCCCAGTTCCGAAAAGAAGCCAGTTTCGTACACCAGCATCGTAATCTCTAACTCAAGTTCCGCCGAACTGTTGTTGAAAAGTTGTATTGGCATACTTCTCCCCCTGCCAATCTCACTTCCACACACATTTCCTCTGCCATAGTGTGTCTCGCTTACGGCTTGATCTGCAACCTACGATCTGGCATAGGTAAAGAACGAAATTCAACCCAAATGATCGACTCAGGTGCTCACCTCTACAGACTTTTTTGGTGTCTTATTGTTAGCCTCGAGTCACGGTCATAATGAGATTTTCAGGCATCTGAGTGGTAAAAATGGGAGCTTAGCTGCTCTCAGGCGGCTGCGGGGTAGCAAATGTGAACCGCCATTATCATCTTGCTCGTTAAGTGATCCATTTCTGTTTTCATTTGTCAGATAGACTTCGTATTGTTACACATTACTCGATCATTGTCTTTGTCCTGCGGTAATTTCACCAGCCTACTCACGTTCAGATCTCCTTTCTTCAGCATAGTTCTTGGCTGAATGTTCCTCGTCCATATCAGAATATCGACTAGCGTATTAAAACACATCCGTGAACTATTTAAATTTATTACTTGCATCTACCTAGCTAGCGGCACTATGCACAAGAAATGAGAACAACCAGTTCTATAATATTGACAAGACGAGTCACCTCAGTTCAACGTCTGTAAACTGAGGAAAACTTCCGGATATAAGCAATACGGTGAACAATAGAGGGACGCCCATGGGTGTCAAGAAACCAAGAAGGGTAAAGAGCGTTCATCATCATCAGGCGTCACGTCGACGCCGCGACTTCCTACAGTCCAGAGATAATGAATGCGTCAAATCTTCATAAGATACAGTACAGGGCCCCGACAACCACCTAATCCTCCATCTCCATACTTGCATCCACCAAATCAGCCTCCTCAATACTCATATCAATCGCATCTTCTACATCCCTATTCTCCCTCTCAATACCCGCTCGAGGCGGCGGAAAGCTTGAATTATCCATGATAGCCATATGCCTTGGCCCAGGTCCTGAGTCTTCTACTCTTGTCAGTGGTAGCTCGGACCGTCCGCCAAATGACTGATGTCTTGCGTTCATGTTTTCCATCCATTCAGCGCTGGCGATGGTGCCCATACGGACTGCGGTTGAGCGTGGAGCGGAGGCAGCCCGAATGGCCTGAATAAGAACAGGGTCCTGCTCGGCGACGGGTCTGGGAATGGAAGGAGGTGGAGGGTAGAATGATCCGATTGAGGGATCAGAAGACGTGTGAGGATGGGTATCGACGGAGGAAGTGGCCGGTACAAATGGATTGATTACGGTGTTAAGTCTTAGTGCGAGGTTGAGGAGTTCTATCACATTCGCATCTAGGGGCTGTATGCTAAGTGCCTGTAAAAAAAAACTTGAGTGAACTACAACGCAATTTGAATCGAGAGCGATACCTCGTGGTAACGAGTTATGGCGTCATCAAGCTCTCCAAGAGTATGGTGAATGATACCGAGACAAGCAAGACCCTGGGAATTCCTAGGATCGATCTTGATCACTTCTTCATATGCTGATTGTGCTTGAGGATAGTTCCTGACAATTCAACACACTTGATCATGCCGTCCCACCACATCCACATGCTCTGCTCACTTAAGCTTCCGATAAGCCTGACCCAGATTCAGGTACGTCCCCAACCATGCTTGCTTCGATGTCTGAGATGCATCAGCCAGCTCCAATGCCTTTTCGAACATTTCTACTGCGCGGTCAGGTCTGGGATATCAAGTCGATAAGTGGAGTGGTCTGAAGATGACTCATCAGACAGAGCATGTACTGACTGATCCTGGTGATATGCAAGCACACCCAGCTCGTTTAGCAGTAGCGGATCTGAGTCGCACAGATCATGTGCACCATCGAGATATTCTTGTGCCAAAGGCAAATTCATCATTCGGAGGTGCTCCATACCAATATAGAGGAACGGAAGATGCGTGCTACAGGTCGGTCAGCATAAAATCTATCATCTTCGACCAGACTTACCCGCGAAAGAGTCTCGCACAAGTCGAGTAAGCTGTAACAGCTTGGTCATGCTCTCCTTCAAACGCAAAAGTATGAGCGAAGGCAATCCACGCCGGTGCATTACGTGGATCGAGGAGGGTCGTTTTACTACGTAGAGTGATATTAGACGCCTCACGTTCGAAAGAGAAACACAGGCTAGAAGTATACCTGATCCATCTTCTGGAAAGAGCATATTTCTTCGTGAACAAGTACCAAATTGCTACCGCATACGAACTTATTGGTGATTCCGGTTCTTTCTGCATCAGCTCATGTGCGAGTAGGAACAGCTTTGAACGGAGATTGGGGATGTATTGCATGCAAGCTATATGGATTGGTATAGTCGGTCCATGTATTCGAGTTTTTTCTAGTATTCTAAATTGGAACTGTCAATATGGGTTTTCGTAACGAGAACGAACTGAAACGTAACCGAGAAGTGATCGCAAAGCAGTCCGCATACCGATAATCGGCGAACAATGAGTCAGCGAACCCGAAAAGAACGTCCACATTATCTGCTAGTCGGTACTCAGTTGACAACTTATGCCGTGCAAATGCGATCTCGTGTCGGTGCTTGAACTTTGAAGAGTAGATGATAATCATAAGCCGAACAAGCTGTAGGCCGAGGAAAAATCGCTACCTTGCGTAAACGGACTGTGTATATGGACCGCACGAAATCTGCGCAAAAAGGGTCCTCTCCGTGGAACTGTAAAGACTGGATGAACTCCCACTCTGACAGCTGATGTTAGCTGTTGATCGAACGACGACTGTGTAATCAGGAAACTGATACCTTCATCGATCTTCATCATCTCACCCCCAATCAGTTGCTCGAACGCGTCCACGTTCTTGTAATCAATGGCGAGAGCCTCCATTAGGCTCTCCTTCGCGTCTTCCGCTCGCCCTATTCGCAGCAGAATGACTCCTCGAAGGAAGCACATCGTCGACTCGACCTTACCGGCCAGTTATATCATCACGTTTGTTTGGAACGGGTTCACGGGCGTACCTTCGTGCCTCCTTCCGGATGAGGTATCACGAAAGGGGCTATGGAAAGAACAGGATCAATCATGTATGTGACATGAGGGCAAAGCCCATCGTACATGGCTCATCTTCTCTGTGTCTAAATGGATTAACTTCACCAAGCATCTCTAAAGCCTCATCCCACTTGCCCAACCGAACCTAGATATCATTGTAGGAAAATCTCTGTAAATGAAAAATTATTGACGTACCGAGCACTGAGCGGCCAAATACCGGCACGATGCACTCAGATCCACCAATCGAGAATATGTGCCAGCTTTCTGGGGAATGATATTAACTCCACCCATGAGTGGCATGTTTCCTCGTCGTAAATCATCCCGCTCCTTTCCCTTGGCAGTGGTCGCACGAGGCATTTCGAAAGCATGTTGATGAGTCAAGATGGCTTCGGCACGTTGATATTGGTGACATAGGAAATGGGCTTGAGCGAGCCAAAAAGCATCGTTAGGATCGGCTAGTTGGCCATGAAAGTCAGTGAGGGATTTGTGACCATATGCGGAAGGGATCATCTTACAAGTCCACGAGAATACTTTGTCGCCCCAGAAGATGGCCGTTTTGTAAAGATGTTGCATTATTGCGTCGTGCCGCCAGAGGCGGATACGATCCACTATCTCGCTATGGGGGTCTTGCTCTGAGAAATGCCCTCCTGGTGTATATCCCCCGCTTCCGGAAGTACGCGGTAGCTCTGTCGCACAAGATTAAGCACACTTATTGGCTCGCGTATTGCACATGCACTTGGCAAACCTTGGGCAGGAGTGCTAGGGCTGGCGCCTTCATCTCCGACGATGACGCTTCGAAGCTGAGACTTTCCGGGTTTAGATAATGACAATCCAAAAACTGAGCTGATACTAGCAGGGGATCCAGTGAGTGTTCGTATGAGTTCTTCTGGACCAAGGGAAACAGAGTCGGAGATCGAGGTCCGTGACAAATCTCGCCGCGATGAAGAGGGTAGACCACGCGTCATAGGAGTAAATGGACGCATCCTGCACCTAGACCAAGAAGAATGTCCGTGGCGTCTATGCGCGATAATTTATTTAATTGAGATGTTCGCGTCACATGCACGGCTCCCTCAGACGCCGATGTCACCGAAATATCATTCGACGGAAAAGCTAGAGGATATCACGAGATCCGCTATTATTTCCAGCGCCGGATATTTGGCCTCTGAGTGCTGTTGGCTCACAATAATTGTGAGAAATCGAATGACGGTCGATATCACGATGGAATCGTCTTGCTTGCACTGAACGAGTCCTCATTTCCAACCCCGGTTCAGTGATTAATGTTTTCACCTCAATGGGTCTCTCATTGTAAGACTGAAGTGTGTCAAGGACTCGAAGCTTCAAGCTTGGCAATCATCGATGAGCCGCCAGCCTGCTCTACACAGCTCTCGGCCTCCAATTTTCTCTACGTATATTCTTGAACAACCGTATAAAAGGGAGGGACGTTCTGTTTCTTCCGCGTCCTGGATTATTCGAAGGAAACAGCATGACTATTACTATGCCACAGGCATTCAATCATAAGCCGCATGCTACCTACCGTAGAAGCCTATCGAATCCCATCTACGCAGGACTTCACCAGTGGTGCGACAAGGAACTCGGAAAGCATAAGCGTCGTACCCTTCATTAATCGCGCTCGTGTTGCTCTATCCTCCATCGCAGTTGTGTTTTTCAAAGGATACCCGCATTGTTTTTCTCTAATATCATCTCTCCGAAGATTCGTTCTTGGCTACTGGTGGGCAGCGCCGGCTTCTAGGTCCGATAAGTGTCCTTTCTATCTTTTTGTCTGATGTGGATCCAATCCCTGTCATTATGGGGAGGCAACGCTAGACGACTCTACGGACAACATCAAAGCCCCATCATCTAATTCTTGGCGTTCAATCTTTGTATTTCCAAAAATTTTTTCGCGTGATTCTGGCCATGTTGTGACATTGAACCCATTGTCATTGGAAATGGGAAGTCTGGTCTGATGCCAACCACCCACTAGAATCCTGCCAGTCTAGGTCATGGTTACGTTTTTCGAAGTATGTTCAAGCTCGGGCAAACGCCGCACGGTTGTCGCCAGGCTGTCACGACTATTCACGCTCAAGTTGGAATTTCTATTGCGATAACTAGCTGATTACGCACAATTCATTTGTCTAAAGGTACTACTATGTACAGCACCACCAAAAAGGAAGAAGGAAGGATGGGAACATGTAAAGCATCCAGCAAGGATCCACTTTGGAGAGGGGTGTCGAATTAAACTGGAAGGTCGGTCAGGGTACGTACTAGTCGTGTGTATAATCCAGAACCGGCCGCGGTTGCAAGGCCGCTTCGAGACGACGGTAGACAACCCTGTGGGGACAACTGGCTATTACAAGTAGCCACGGGCTATAAGACACGTTGGTTCATTGGTGCATCGCGCCCACGTGCGTTCATCATGGCTGTCGGACGCAGACAAGGCTTAGATGTAGCCATTGAGCAATGGAAATATTGCGTCGACAAGAGTGATCAGACACGATTGAACATGTCTTTTCATGTTGAAACGTCGCATGAGACTTAGCATAATATGCATGTCAAAGAGCCCAATCATCATGAATCTGACGCAATGATCGATGGTATTCTAATTAGTTAGAAGTCAGAAGCCAATGGGGTGCTTCCTCTTCCCACCTAACGAAGATATCGTATACATATATTCGTTAGATTCTCATTATAACTCGAGGCTAACGATAAGATAATTTACAGACACCACGATCCCAAATACACGAAATACCCAAACCATACACAAACTGCAGTACATAGTACACATATCACGGAACAAACAAAAGCGAAGGTGGGGACAGGAACAAAGAGAGTAAAACAAGACATGAATCACACGAAGCTTCATCGAAGCTTACAACAATATAGAAGTACACCTTGATATCACCTTGAATGGTTTCATCAGTCCAGACCCTGGGGCAGTAACGGAAGGAAGCAAAACTCACATGCATGGTATCCACGTTCCAAAGGATCAATTAGAATATCGAATTTCTTTCCTTTCGGTTACCTAACTGTTCCTCGAACGCACGTTTCCCAGCCCCAAATGCTCCTTCCCACGCCTCAAAAGTCTCCTTCTCCTCATCAGCCGATGAGAGGTATGACGAACGGTGTTTGCGACCACGAGCCCAGACAGTGATGAATAATATTTTCTTCTCCTTCTTGTGGAAGAAAAACCAGTATGAGGACCAGAGAAGGCCTCCATTCGAACTGCAGCGCTTGTGGAATACAGGTGCACGAATGGGAACGCTACGAATAGGCGAAGCTGAGTAAGAGGAAGAGGTTCTTGACTCGCTGGAAGAACTTCGATCCCATCTCTTCCTAGCGGTGGAAGGATGATAATATGCCGCTTCGTCGTCATAATCGTCCCAGCCCTGCTCAAAGACAGAGTCGGAATCAGATAGGTTGTCTTCACCGTAGTCTGAGTCGAGGGCTCCTTCGGAGTCTGAATCTCCGTCACCGCCCGCGTGTGGGTCGGACGCTGGGTCGGGGTTGTACAAATAAACTTCGCATTCGGAGAGGGTGACGACGTTGTTAAGGATGCGGAACAATGTCGGGTGCGTATTCGCTACGACAGGTGGAGCACTGTGCATCATCATATTTGTGAAACTGCCTGACGGCCGTAGGATGGGCGAGGAGGAGGCAGAACTGGAAACACGTTCAGGAAAGATATCTTCCGCATTGTTCGTGATAGGAAACGACGAGTATGAACGGGAAGTGAAATATTTTCCGTCATTGCGTGATGACGGAGGGGAGTCTCGAAGTGAAGCAAACGTGTTGGAAAGTGAAGTGAGGACCGGTAAACCGCCATTGAACTCTCTTGCGAAATCATCCGGGCTGACATGAGAGAAATCGTAGTCGGGAAAGGCAACGTTGAGAAGACTGATTAACATGTAGAATGTGCGGCGTGAGCGACGGCCGTCAAGGGGCCCGAAGGCACTATCAAGAGGTGAGCCGTATTCTGGAGGCATGTGTAACGAGTTGGGGTCATTCAGCGCATTCACTTCGTCCTCGAAATGCGCCTCAATAGCCTTCCATAACTTCTTGTCCTTGGTCGTTGCTTTACAAGTGTATGCCTCGATTCGGGTATAAACATTGCACTCGGCGGATGAGTGGGAGAGAGAGTTGGATAGTAAAGTAAGGCTGGGATCGGGGACGTACTTCATGGTTGGAAGAGAAGGTGTTAATTGCCCGAGAGGGGTTGACCTTGTGCATAAGGGAGTGGGGTTGACTTCGGATCCTGATGAATTCCCAGACGCCCCACATCTATGTCAACACATGTAAACATAGCCTAATCAAGTCATTCAGGTTGGATCGTCAACGCAAACGTCGTGGAAGTCGTGGATAATGAAACAGTGAACAAGTATGCGATAGATGCAAATTGGATTCGTAGCAGATGTCCACCATAGAGATCGATAGATGTTAAAGTGATCGACAGCCAGCCAGGTGACACATTGCTCGAGAAAAATTTTGTAGAGGTTCACGAAGTACACAGTCGAGACCAAAAGAGATATGGCAGAGCACCCATATAGCTATGGCAATGAATCAGTGGAGTTTGGTGAGAGGATGGAAGGATAAGATAGCATCCCTGACGATGATGGATAAAGCTTCCCAAGTGCGGATACAAATTGCCGAAAAAAGACAATAGGGGGAGGACTCTCGATTCGATGCAAACTAACCACAACAGATCTCCACGTATTCTCTCCTTTCTAGCAACAAGTGATGGTCTATGTGGACATCGAGCCCTACGAAACCGGCTTTCTAAAAGTGTCGGATATCCATACTTTATAGTAAGCTTTAGCACCATTCGGATTTGACAAAATCCAAGTGCTGACCCTCCGTCTGATTAGTTATGAAGTCAGTGGAAACAAGGATGGGAATCCTGGTAAGCTCATACTTCCTCCAAAACCAATTTATTCAGAGCATGTCTAGTCATCTTCCTGCATGGTACCGTTATCGCTAGCTCCAATTGAAGACACTTGCGATTTATATTCGTGTAAACCATCTGAAATTGAATAGGCGGTCCCGGTGGAGGCACTTCGCCCAAAGATCGAAAATATTAGAAGCGAACACGACATGGGATCTGGTGGACGACATTGAGCGTCTCAGAATTCATTTGAAGATTGAAAAGTGGGTGGTATTTGGAGGTTCATGGGTGCGTGGATGATATTCAAGTGGGATAGAATTAGACTGTAGCCTTTCAAATGCAGGGATCGACGCTGTCATTAGCCTACGCTCAAGTGAGCCTGACTATCATCAACAAATTGAACGGATTTTCTCAAAATGGAAACTTCAGACTCATCCCGAACCTGTCAAGGCTCTTATCCTACGGTAAGCGGCGTCGCCATTTGGTCCTAGCCTTATCCTAGGTTAATCACCAAGTACAGAGGCATTTTCACCCTACGCAAGAGTGAGGTAAGTGCTTCTCCCCATTTATACTCCATGATTATCCTATCGTCTGATTGTATATCGAAGCTCGACTTTTTCTACCAGGATGGCACAAGTCACCTCTTCCCAGAGGAATGGTGCGCAACCCCATCTCATAGAGCCCCACTTTATATCACCGTTTTATATACGGAGCATTCATTCCTAATGAGACACTTCATTCCCCGTCGTCAGGGACAACTACCTTGTGCCCATCCCAGAGGTGGAACGTGGTGATATGATTAAAGCCTACCACAAGCGTCTCAACTCTTCCGATGAGCAGACTAGGCTGATCGCTGCTCGTGCATGGTCCAAATGGGAGTGAGTGAGATTCCGGATTTTGATCATCCCCTCAAAAACATCTTCTCTTGCATGTGACAACTGGACTGACCTCGGTTTCTGCTATACTTGCCGTAGAGTCGCGACATCAAAACTTACAGTCGGTCCCGAGGATATTGCGCGAGCCGAGAAGGACGATTGGGCAAAGTGAGTCCTGTTCATGACTATGAGACTGTAGTATCTGGAGGAAGATGAACGATTTTCGATGCTTATAGTGCATTCGCTCGGATTGAAAACCACTATTTTATCAATGAGGTGGGTGTAAAATTCAATATCTATCTTCTCCTGTTGACGTTGCCTTCTGGTTGTAGGGCTTCATGAGACAAGGTCAACTACTGGAGAAGCAATCGATCGACAAGATGTGAGTCTGCATCCTTACCGATGCGAGGACGTTATATAGACTGTCTCGTTCCGATCAAATGACGTAGCCGCCATATCCCGTGCGTCGTTGTCCAAGGTAACGCCACATTGTCGTATCGTGAGGCTCACTTTGTTGACTCACATATTCCCCGTGCTGGTCCAGGTCGTTATGATGTGCGTATCTACTCTCATAGGCTAGTTACTGCCCAGCACTTGACACTTACCATCGCTTCTCCCTTCTCGCTTCGTCACCAACCGCATATTAACAATTCAATTCTCGATTCCCATTTATCCGATTGGACAGGTCGTTTGTCCTGTGCGTCCTCCACCAGATGTGCCTCATTACTTTCTAACGATATATCACATTTAATCTGTCGTTGTGCGATTGTGCTGCTGATAACCGACTTTTTCGCCTCCACCATCTCCACATTTCGCGGCCATGTTTATAGGCTAGAAGCGCATATGATCTGAAGAAGGCATGGCCCGAGCTGACGTTGTATGTCACACTTGCTGGCCACTCGGCATATGAAGAAGAGAACACGAAGAAGCTTGTAGAGGTTAGCACTTGAAGTTGAAATTTTTGTGTTCCTTACTAATGTTCTGCTTTTCTCGTGAATGATAGGCTGCGGATCAGTTCAGCGATTTGTGAGGTATGGAGGCATCTTAAAAATATGTTTGATACGCAGCCGCGATGGGGGGCAAGGGCACATACTACGCGGAAGTAAAGAATGCCAAGGAGCGTGCTACATATGTGCAATTCAACTTTGTCATGCCTGCACCCCTCTGGGATTAGTACTACCGGCTGGTCTTGAAAAGATTTCTACGCAAATACTACGGGCACTAATGGAATGACACGAGCCATGTGGTGCGAATGACGCAGTGCGGCCTATGGCAATAGGAAAACTCGATGCTCATGACGCCACCTGGGTGATGCTGACTCAGGGGGTCATCCTCCCATGCCCGCCCACTCCAAGGCGTAGTGCCTTGAGAGAGGTGATATCATGGGCACGGCCGTACCATGACCGTATACGCGTACTATCCACTCTTTCTGTATTGCTCTCCCCTCGGCCCGCCGCGACAGTGCCATTAATTGATCGCCATCTTATTGCATCTTATGTGTATTTGGCATGCATCGGACCGCTTTCCCTCTTTCTCTCCATATTTCGTATCCCCATCCACCTATATAGTAGACCTTGCAGGTAGAGCATCCTTCTTCCCTTAGACCATCCCCTATGTTGGCGGCCTGATAGGATAGAAGATAGAAGTAGAAACTAGCCCATTTCTTCTTAGACGTGTCGATCCTCGAGTCTTAGTACACACTTCTCATACTGTACACAGTGTTTCTACTACATTCCATCCTCTTGGTCAGCGTGTACTAGACTATACCAGAACATTCCGCGCTTATCCTACATCAACATCATGTCATCTTGCTCGCCTCTTCCCGTCAAAGATCCCAGTTTCTCGCCTTCGACTTCGAACTCCTTGCTGTCTACCTCGATGCGTGCATTATTAGTTTTTTCCAATATCGAGGTTCCTGGATGAGATCTGACGTCGGGCGGAGGGTTTATGTGAGGTTTGAACCCCAGGTTTTCCACAGAAGCGTAGCCGATAGCAAGAAGGAGAATAGCGACCGACCTCCAGTTCTCCCCAAATGAACATGGTGCTGAGCCGTAACCTGCAGAGCGATCATAGTACCAGAACTCGACGGACAGCGAATCTATCAAGAGGCCTAGGACGTGCCGACTAGCGCCGCGCGCTGAGAACATCTCTATGGCGTAACTCGCGAGCTGTTCTTGTCCTCGAAGTCTGGCCCCAGTCCGGAAGTCAAAGCCTGCCGTAGCCGAACGCATTGAACTTCCATAGGTGGCCCAGCCTTCAGCATATGGTTGAACACCCCTATGTCTTCCCCTTCGACTGCCCCTTCGGTTCCCTTTCGGGGAATCTCTCGTTAAACTTTCTTCAGACATCCGCCTCTTGTTGTACTTGAATTCAATGGGGAGGACAACCTTTCAACCAGGACGTTGAGATGCTACTAACTTGGAAACGAGTAATGAATCCCAACCTTCGACCAGGATAGCTTTTGATCATCAAGGTCTTCGCCAGGCTTTACGTGGACCATCACAAGATCAGGCCTTTCCGAAGTTAGTAAAATTTCCTAGAGGGGCATAGTATCACCGACCTCCGCTGAGGATGATCGTTGTAAGGATAGTCATTTTGCAAAGGCCTTCCATGAGGGTCGATAATTTGATACGGTAGCTTCGCAAAGCGGAAAAGTTCATCTGCAAAATCCCGAAAAGCAGCGTATAGTTCGTGTTGATTCTTGACTTCCATATATCTCCTTGCGTGTTTGTGTAACACGGACCGTACATCCGCATATTCTCTACCAAGTGCTAGTATGTTGAAGGCGTTACTGGCAACCCGGACAGAGTCCCCCAAGACATCCCCCACGAGCCTATCATAGTCAACATTGAGGTTCATTCGCTCATCGTCCTCTCTTCAAAGTTGTCAGAAAAGCATATGGCAGAAAAGGTTCATGGGTCCCCACCTCAGATAACTTGAAGGCAGTTCAGATGCCAGTGAACGATAAGCCCAGCCTGTTGACCTGCCATCCATCCCTCCCCTGATAAGGGATTCCTGGTGAAGTGCTGGAAGGGTGTGAGCAAACTTTGGATGATCCCTGATCAGTTGAATGAAAGCACCTGAATTAATGCCCAACCCAGCAACCTGCGCAGTTACTAGTGATAGATCGATGGGTATGGTAGTCCCCCGCCGGCGGCGTTGTCCAAACGAAGGGTGCCAACCATCGTTCAAGCTGCCGCTACTAGGCCTTCCATTCGCACATGCCAGCTTAACTCTGTTGTCGAAACAGACGTGTTTTTGGGTTCGTTCCTTGGGCATCTTGGACGTACGACTCGATGAACAGTATAGTAGTGAGGAATAGAGAGGGAGTCATCAACGCGAAGCTGCCTGAACATATAGGAACCCTGGAACATGATTGGGAAATCATTGCGGTATTAGTTGAAACCATCGTGCAAGAAAGGCAGATTTTTCTGAGGCAAGATGTTTTGTGCAACCACCAAGTTCTAGCCCTGGCATAGATACAAGGGGCATGACATTAGAGTTGCCTAACATCTTTATTGAGGCAAACTCGGTGCTTTCAGCTCGGGGTTAGTGCGAGTCACTAATGATATGTATGCACCTAGCTTGCATTTCTCTTGAAAGGGAATCATTGGGCCGCCTTACGCGGCCTGAGGCCACAAAGTCCACTTGTTGTCACAACGGGGCGTGTAACCCCAAGTTTCTTTGTATACACCCTACTTTGGTCGTTCCATCTGTCTTCACATCAACGAGCGTGTTGTGGCTAGATGAATTGGCAGATCCAACCCAAATATGGTTGCAATGTTGCGGTCACGGCCATGCAAGGCTACGTTGTAAACATACCTTGCCTCACGACATGGTACCACTGAGCCACGATATATGAATGTAATAAAATTCATTGACGTGTTTAATGGAAGTTCGCCTGTTGCACAGCTTTTTACCGTTGTTCGCTACCGAAACCCCAAATGGATACTGACCAGGACCCTGATCACCAGTTCTCCCTACCATCCAGATGCCCAGTCAGAGGAAGAGACCAAAAGATGAGGACGCCCTTATCGATTCGTGCCCACGTCCACATAAAAGAAGTAAAACTACCACCAACTCCAGGCCCGAAGGTCGCTTCCCTCCATTGACGGATCTCAATAAGGCCTTAGCCTCAGGTTTGTGCTCAATGCCAAGCAGATCACCGCTCAATTTACCGTGATCATGTAGCTTTGAATGAAGATTCAAAGATAGTTAGTGGGATGGGGGACCGAACCTCGTTCGCACATCCTCAAGAAACCGGCTACGATGATGAACTTTCATACTTGAGGTACTTCTAATTAGGTCCTTTTCCATAGTGATGCGTCTTTCTGACACGGAATTAGGGAGGACTATCAACGAATGGCATTCGATGTTTGTTATCTCAAGCTAACTGAAACCGTTCTCGGCAACTGCATGAATGATGCAGCAACGTTCTATGACGGCCTGAAAGGGAGAAGAAGAAAAAAGCTCCGTACTCATATAACGAAATATATGGGTGCAGCAGAGGAGAAAAATCTTTACCAACCCTTCTGTGATTTTGCAAATGAATTATTTACATATGCAAACCTTCCGTTTGGGTTTCTCGACCGTCATGCACAGTCCCGTCCGAATGATGACCCGACCCGAGGTGATCCAAAACGAAAGTGAGATACACCTTTTACTACTTTTCCTGGGTATCAGTTAATAGTGGTGCATGATTAGACCTGATGTCATTATGGTCTTCCGAAGTCGCCTGGAGGAAAACTCTGCCACTGGAGACGACTTTGTCGAGTTTCCGTGGTCAGAGGTGGGTGCTGCTCACTTATTCTTAACACTGTGAACTCATGTTCGGCTCAGGTAATCCTTCCGATAGAGCTTAAGTTCACAGAAAGCCACAAGACCGTTGAATTCCTGAACAAGGACTATGAAACCGAAGTGGAAATCGTGAAACGCACATCCAAAGAGGCCCGAGCCATCGATGTGGATATAAACCATCACCAACGGTTGATAACCAAGTCCGCTACACGTTATCAATCGAATCGGTCAAATGACGCACAGTTCCGAACGTCTAAGACTCCGCAACTGCAGGAACAGCTTGCAGTATATGCCTTGGAAATGTTTTCTGCTCGCGGTATCCGTCGTCACGTCCTGGGCCTTTATATTGACACTTTTGCTGTCGAATTTTGGTACTATGATCGATCTGTTGGTTACGGATCTATGCCGTGCTCCTTCGGCAAAGATTTCAGATCACTTGCTATCCTGCTACTTGCGATAGGGAGGGCCTCGGCGGAGCAACTTGGTTTTGAGCCATATATCCGACCTGCCGGTTCTGCTGGGAATCCGTTATCGCAAGCCCCAGTATCTTCAATCCCGACGAAGAGCGACGGTACCTCTGTAAAAGTCAATGATCGAATGTTTCTCATCGAGGACGAGAGATTGGGTAAAGGTAGGACTCTAACCGGCCGAGGTGGGTAACAATGGTTTGTGGTGATACTACATGACCTACTAGTATGGAACAGGGACAACGGTCTTCAAAGTGCGCGAAAGCTTCAACAACAGCGTCTCGGTACATTTGCAAACCATTCCTCAAGCCTTGGAGGATGGGATGGTCATCAAACTCTCGTGGCAACTCGAGGATCGCGAGTCCGAAGCTAATTTCCTGAAACTCTTGGATGAACGACATGTTTCATCGGTGCCTGAGCTTGTGGCATGCGAGGACTTGACTGAAATGCAAGATGAAATGCATGGTGACATCCAAGAAATACTGAGGACACCCCTCCCCAGGACCACTGACAATCGGATCTATCGGGCAATTGTTCTCAAGCCTTATCTCGTTCCATTGATAGAGATTCCTGATTTCGAGGTATTCTATAGTTTGTTCAAGCGTCTTGTGGATGGTGAGCTCAGAAAGCTCGAAGAAATACCCAAGGCTAATATTATTGCATATCTGTCAGTGCACTATGAGGTATACAAACGAGGCAAAGTGCTTCATCGAGACATTAACCCTCAAAATCTGATGATCAAGTGTGAGAAGAGTGGCACTTATTCGCCATTTCTTATCGATTTCGACTTCGCGGTCCAGTCTGATCAGAAAGGGTCGAATCGCATCCGTACCCATCGTACTATGTCAACTCCATTCCTAGCGGGTGAACTACTCCTTGAAGATGCTGTTCTTGCTCGTTACCGACACGACTTGGAAGCGTTTTTCTGGACATTCTGGTGGATCTCTGTGACTTACCGGAATGGGAAGCAAATTAAAACCAAGGCACTGAGAGGCTGGTCAAATGGGAAGGGGATTGATATATATCATCGGAAGGCTGGAATGGTCAACAGGCGTCCCGACTGGAAGATCGTTCCAACCACTAGAAACATGGAAGGCGCAAAACCCATACTTACTCGTCTCATCGAGCTCTTCCGTAAAGTCTACAGATCATTGTCCGACTTAGATGTTGCAAGTTCTGAGGAAAGGGCAGCTTACGACGACGAGACAGCGGGAGGCAATTTGACGTACGAATCTTTCCAGTCCTGCTTGATATGACGCATCACTTGTAACCATATTTATCACACTGGCGCCCCCAGATTGTATGTCGTAGGATCGGTATAGATGTTTTTATCAGTGCACAGGCAAGTTTTACTTTCATCCTCGGAGTAGTTCTTGAGACTACACGAGCCTGTTAGAATCAGGATGCAACCCGAACATGCCGGAATCTTCTACGTCTGCATTTACGTGACTAAACGCCTGCCGATGACTAGTAAGCGCTGTGTTGAGAGTTATGTCGTGGTGCCCAGCGCCTCATCATGTACAATCATGTACATATTCAATTTGCCTGACTTTCTAGAACTCGAACCTGTTCATTCCAGTAGTATTGAGCATGAGCTGCTCAAACATGAGCACATGTGATTATGTGATTCGGGGACTACCAACTCACTGGGGTTACGATGCTACATTACCACATGGTGACTACTTCAGTGGTACAGTGGTACCGGTACTTAATACGAATGGCCCTACCTTAAACCCGCCCAAGGAAGACTTCATGCGGAATATCCATTGAAAAAGGAAACTCACGGCTCGAAGTCATGCCCGAGACATAACGCATGAACCATATATTTCCACTATGTTGGTAGGAGCAACATGTCCGCTGATCTTTAACTCATCTTCCAACGAGTTGTTTTGTGCGTCTGTTCAATGCACCTGTTGTTCAAGATATGCATCCATCTAATGCGTGAGAAAGAACTCGGCCTTAGTTGGTCAAGCAACGGAGTAGGACTCAACCATGTTCGGGTTGAGTTGGGTCAAACGTCGCGCAGCGACGTTTGACAGGTTCGACAAATTTGACCCTTTTTGGGTCGAGTGATAACAGGACTCAACCCCTTCGGGTTGAGTGGGATTGAACATCGTGGTGCAACGTTCAGTGGGTCCAACCCTTCTGGGTTGAGTGTAAATCTAACGGTTGACGAAAAGCACATGATGGGAAAAACTGAATCAAACACAAACGCGAATAACAAATTGAGGGAACCTTTAATTATTTCTCGATTACTAACCTAATCGTCAGCTCCATTGCATACCGCCATGCTGTCTAGCCTCGCCGTCAGCCGGGTTAAATTAAATGTGCATATGCTTGAAACACTTTTCCCTTGAACACCTCAATACAATGCCCCCAGACAACCAGACAACCCGAAATAAACTATGTAGGAAGATCCCCATGCATGTGAGACCGTCATGTCACCAGCCACACTGCTGCGTTCTCACGCCGCCGCAGGGTAGCGAATCGGATGATCATCACTACCATCCCTCTCCCCCCTAGCTTTCTGCGGTGAGGGTGATCACAAAGCATAGCAATCAGTGAGAGAGAAATCGCCACATCCGTTTCGTGGCGATAACGAACTTCAACGAATAATTCCTAATCGGCCAATACGTATTTGGGCTCACAATTGGAAATCCCAGTAGACGCCCGTGCACGTCTTGCTGTCCATACGGTCCAGGTGAAGACAGACTGGTGGTATGATTGATCCACATATCTCACTTTTCTCTTCAATAAGCACAACTCTCTGGCAGTCATTTCCCTCAGAATCGTCTCATAACCGGCCCATTGTTTAGCCTGGTTTTGAAATCGCCATGGTGGGTGAGGAGTATGGAGTCAAGTACAGTCCATCCGAAAGCGTGCCGACTGGACTGTCGAGCACATCTCTGCAAGGTTTGAAGAGCCTTATTGACTTCGTTCAAGTTGTCTGGAGCGACTACACGAACACAACGCGATGCAGAGTGCTTCCCTGGGCATATTTTGCGAAAAATATGCAATCGAGTCGTCCTGGCGTCTCCATCGCCAAGGTGGTCCTCTTGCTTGTTGATCTTCAACATCCAGACGGATATGGTCCTGAAGGCGAATGGCACCTAGCCATCGATCTGAGCACTATCAGATTGTGCCCCTACCAGGAGCGAACTGCCATTGTGATGGGGTATTTCCAGGAGAAGTGGCCTGCAATCCTTGAAAACCCGTCGGCGTCTCCCCATGATCCCAGATCGATACTGAGACGCATAGTCGAGTAAGTCGTCTACATAAGTGGTTTACGCATTCATTCTGGCTTATTTCTGCCACCCTTAGCGAGGCTCGAACCGTGGCGAGGGTCAACTTTCTGGTTGGTTTCGAAATCGAATTCACGTTGCTGAGGTCTTCCAGTCGGGGAGGATTCGTAAATGAAGAATGGTTCTCGACGACAGGCTCTTTGCGCTCTGGTACTGTTGAGACAGCTGTTCTCACGGAGATCGCCAATTCACTTAAGAATGGCGGAGTTGAACTGCAGATGTTCCATGCCGAGGCCGCACCAGGACAAGTGGGTCACTTTTCTACTTTGTGTCCCTATTAACTGATGAGTAATATCTTATGATGGACAGTATGAATTAGTTTTGGCACCTTTGCCTCCCATTGAGGCTGCGGATGCACTGATCTACACTCGGGAGACTATGTACAATGTTGCGTCAAAGCACAACCTTCGTGCCACTGTGGCTCCTCGCCTCTACTCTGACAACTGTGTGTCATATCTTCCTCATACGCTGACAGACTCAAGCTGACAGAGACCATGCAGGTGGAAATGCAATGCACACCCACATTTCCGCGCATCCCTTGGAAAGGTCTACTCCTTCCTCAACGCCCAACCTTAACAAGACCGAGAACTCCTTCCTTGCAGGTCTTCTTCAGCACCTACCGGCCATCCAGGCCTTCACAATGGCCTTACCTCCATCCTATGATCGTATGGTAGATGGAATCTGGTCAGGTGGGACGTATGTCTGCTGGGGCGATAGTAACAAGGAAGTGCCTGTGAGGCTATGTAATCGGTACAGCGACTCTTCTAGGAATTTTGAAGTGAAATGTGTTGATGGATTGGCCAATCCGTGAGTTTTGTAGCTAATTGTATCATTCACTACTCGACTCAGTTTACTCCGCCCCAGATACCTTGCCCTGGCTGCGATGCTCGGCGCTGGGACGCTAGGGATTATTCAAGAGAAAGACCTTATTCATAAAGATGTGAGTTCGGGCTTGGCTGCCAACTTGGATGAGAATACTCGTAGAGAAGAGTACGGTATAACCGAGCGGATGAGTCTCACGTGGGATGAGGCTCGAACCAGACTCGCTCAGGATGCGGATTTGGTGAACCTGTTTGGGGAAGAGACTATTAATGGATATCTTGGAACCAATAAAGTCAGCACGAATCATTTCGTGGTGGTGTAGGGACCACTTACCCATGCAATTTCGTAGATAATGGCGGAATGGCTCGACAAAGCAGGAGACGAAGTTGCAAGGGTCAGGAGGCTCATCGAGCACTTCTGATGTAGCAGCACGATGATATTGAAACCCTAAGGTGTTTTCTAAATATATTATTGTTCAGGATTAAGATGGTTCTTCCGACGCTCAACATAGTACCAGAAGTGCCGATGCGCCATATCTCTCGCTTAACGAAGGAAACTCATCAATCAACCTTATATACATATTCTCACGGTGGAGACCAACACAAAATGATTAAATATATTCATTGGACACGTGGTCAGAGTAACACTGAAAGCGCCAGGGGGCTTCATTGTGTTGCTTGAACTTCACTGATACGGGTCTGCTGTTGCCCATCCTAGGGATGCACTTTGTCGCTCCGGGAGCGGTTCTAAGTGCACTTTCATTAGCTGGGCATGTGGATGCCGCTAAGGATCGTTCGATGGCCCTCTTCAGACCGGTTGTCGTGGATCAGACGCCGAACTGGTCGACTGCACCACTGAATCTTAGTATATATTTAACATCCACGTTATTAGACGACAAGTGCCCGCCGTGTTTTAACTGCCTGCTACCGGCTTTCACTTGCGGCCAGGTAGGTTTATGTTTCTTGGTCCATAACCCAGGAGGTGCTCATGACCGCGCACACTGTCCCAGTTCGGCGAATGTAACCCATATGATGGGCAGTGCAAGTGCCCTCCAGGATTCGGTGGCATAGATTGCTTGACTCCACGTACGCTACCGAATTATGTCGTTGATGGATACTGTTGATGGCAAACCCGTTGAAATGATAGTATGCGGTGCTTTATCCGATGGAGATAGTCGGTACCCAAGGCCCGAAGGAAAGGAGTGCCAATGCAAAGACGGCTGGGGAGGTGTCAACTGCAATGGTAAGGTGTATTCTGGTAATTCAATGCATCCAGCAGGTGCTAACGTTCTATGACCGTAATCCTAGTATGCCAAACCGACGAGGCGTGTCTTGGTTTCCCAGTTGGAAGCGTCGATTTCAGAGTGGGTGCAAATGGTGAACCTGACCTTAACGTGACCTGTTACAAGGGTGGTGAGACCGTGAGCCAAAATTTCCAGATGTGCGATGTCACGAGTATGCCGTTTGTCTAAATTAATTCACCGACGGTTCTGATGTCGCCCTCATCCCATCAGACCGCAAAATCCTTGACATGCTACCTGATAGGCCACCCCAGGTATCCTTTGACTGCGAGAAAGAAGGAGGGACCTGTGCTTTCCAATTCTGGATCGGCAAGGTGGAATCGTTTTACTGTGCGCTTGATAACTGCACCACGTTCATGGAAATCGGCTACAACCAAAATGTTACCGATTATGCATGTGATCGCGTGAAATGCAGCTGTATACCTGGGAAAATGTTGTGTGGAGAGGAGGGTTCCATTGGTATGTCAAATGTGAGCCGATCTAGTTGTGCGCTAAATTTTGTCCGATTTAGATATATCAGATTTCTTAACGGAAGAGATTAAGGGTCCTGCCTCCTTCAAATGCAAATCGGGTGCCGGATGTACATTCGAGGAGCCAGCCATGAATCAGCTTATCAATGACGTGTTCGGAGACTCGTATATCACGCTCGGCTGTGATGGTGGGGAATGTTTGCATTATACGCAAGTGCCGGGGTACCAGGTACGGTTAGTCAAGAAAGATGGGTCCAAGCTGTGGTAATGAGTGATAAATTAGAAACCTACAAGACCCTCGAATGGTCCGCTGGTGGCATTGAGCGCTGCCGGTGCTGGGCTGATCTTCATCATCGCAACCGCAGGTTGGTCCGACCCATCCATCTCCAAGGCACAACACTCAGCTTCTTCATTGACAGGTTTCTGGTATCTTGGCCGAACTCACTCAGATCCTGAAGGCTTTGGTACCATCCGCCTGCCAGCGGATGAGGCCTCTAGGCTTATGACTGATCATGTCCCGGCGTCCTTGCGCTTTCAAGGCTTAGCATATCGGCTTGACCATCGCATTCTCTTGGATGGAATCACCGGGCATGTTCGGCCCGGCCAACTGATGGCCATTATGGGTGCTTCGGGAGCTGGCAAGTCAACTTTACTGGATATACTCGCTAGAAAACAGAAGAAAGGCAGCGTTTCTGGAGACATCTTAGTGAATGGCCGGTATGTAGCTGATGATGCCTTCCGCAAGGTGATGGGTTTCGTTGATCAGGAGGATATGCTCATGTCTACCTTGACGGTGTATGAGACGGTACTTTACTCGGCGTTGTTGAGGTTGCCAAGGGAGATGAGTTTCGAGGCGAAAAAGTTTAGGACTCTGGAGACGATGCATGAACTGGGGATTTTGGGGATTAAGGACTCCCGAATAGGAGAAACCGGTGAGGCTATTGTTTCCCTGGAAGTGATTATATTGAAGTGTCTTCAGGCAAACGATCAATTTCTGGTGGCGAGAAGCGTCGTGTTTCAATCGCTTGCGAACTTGTCACCAGTCCGTCAATCCTATTCCTAGACGAACCCACCAGCGGTGTGTGACATCCCAATAATACCCTTGTTAATTCATTTCTCATCTCATCCGAAGGGCTTGACGCTTTCAATGCGTTCAATGTCATTGAGTCTCTTCTCACACTGGCTCGAGACTACAATCGCACCGTCGTGTTCACTATTCACCAGCCTCGCAGTAATATCGTCGCAATGTTTGATCAACTTGTGCTCTTGGCGAAAGGAAAAATGGTATACTCCGGAGAACTATCCAAGTGCCATGCATATCTCGAAAGGATTGGACATCCCTGCCCTCCAGGCTTCAACCTTGCGGATTATCTCAGTATGTCGATGGTCGTCGGTGGTGTGGATTCATTACTGATCATTTCGACCTAAAGTCGACGTCACCATGCAGTCTGATGCGCCATCGCCTAGCACAGGCCTCCAGTCCCCCGACATAGAGGTTACGGATACAGAATCTAACCTAGCGGACGAGGAGCGGGCTCTGCGAGGCGCTTCTTCCGCTAACAGCCATTCACACCCGTCACGTTCGAGCCACACTCAGATAGCATCTGAGAGAGATGACATGGAGAATCCGCACACTCCATCTGGCGGACCCACCACAGCGGTTAAGGACGCTACGGAATTCATTAAAAAGAAAACTTCTCAACTTCTCGATGTCATCTCGTCTGGATCTAGTAGAGGAGAACGTGTTCCTTTGTCACCTCAACTCGCCTCCTTAGTGCAAGCTTTCATAGAGAGTGATATCTTGGCAGAGATCAATACCAATATCGAAGCTGCTAAACAAAGGCCGGAGCAAGTTGATGAACCAGACGCTCTTCATCCTCGTGAGGCACTAGACGATAGCTCGACTATTCGTGGAAGACGAAGAGCGAGCTACACTACACAGTTCAGGATTTTGAGCGGAAGAGCATTCAAAAATCTATATCGTAACCCTGCACTTCTAACCGCCCACTACATTTCGTCGATCACAGTTGCTCGTAAGTGAAGCTTTTCTCACTGAGCTGCCTTCTTACGTTGACATTATCTTGAAGTAATATGTGGACTGCTGTTCCGTAATGTCACGTAGGTTTTTCGTTTTTTATTTTGGAAATAGAATCCCATATGGCTTTCCAGGAATGATATTCCAGGCTTCCAAAACAGACTTGGTAAGTAGATTCCCAAAAGCGTCCCAAGTTGAAATTCACCTTGCTCTATAGGTGTCTTCTTCTTTACTTTAGCGCTGTTCGGCTTCTCTTGTCTGTCCAGTTTGGGCTTGTTTGCAAATGAACGAGTGTTGTTCATCCGGGAGAGGTAAGTGTCGAATTTGGTTCCAACTTGTGGATTCTAAGCACATCTTTAGAGCGAACGGATACTACTCGTCCTTCACTTATTTCGCATCTAAGGTACGTTCATCCAGCGAAGAGTCATGGCGTTGACTGAGTCCCTTCAGGTTCTCTTCGACATCCTTCCTCTTCGAGTCGTCCCCCCTATTGTATTTGGGGCCATCACTTATGGTCTCATCGGCCTCGTGCCAACTGTGACTGCATATTGGAAGTTCCAGCTTACCCTGGTGTTATTCAACCTCACCACCGCAGGGGTGGTTTTTTTCATCTCTGTCGCATTCTCGAACACCAATGTAGGATCGCTTGTTGGAACTCTCATCATGCTCTTCAAGTAGGTTCGCCATGCCCATACTGAAGTTCACGATCTTATTGAGCCCGTTTACAGCCTCCTGTTTGCGGGCCTTCTCATCAATCGTGACACAATATCACCACTTATCGCCTGGGTTCATAACTTATCGTTCTTCCACGCAGCTTTCGAGGCTCTGGCTGTCAACGAACTCCGGTATCTTCAGTTGAAGGAGATTAAGGTTTGCCAATGATGCAGCGATACCAACCAATGTTTCTTGACAACAATTTGTTTAGTATGGTGTAGAATTGGACGTCCCAGCAGCTACAATCCTGTCGATGTTTGGGCTTAGGGCTCAGGTGTGTTCCGGTTTGCACGTTCTACCTTAACATTTTCTCACTTTGATTGGATGTGAAGTCATTCTGGTTCCCCGACATTACACTCTTACTCATCCTCTTCAGCATCACTTTATTCGCTAGCTTCATTGTTTTACACTATTTCGTTCGCGAGCAGCGATAGTCCGCAAGGGGTTAACTACTGTCTCCAAGGCGTATATTGGGCCGCCATTCAAGTCAAAACATCCCTCCATTTCAGACGTTCTTGGTCATGTACGGAAACGGGGTTTGTAGCCTCAGTTACCCAAACCCAATGCAACACATTATGTAGAGGTATCAATCAGACTGTGTTGTACTGGATAATTTGAACGGATATAGTGGAAGATCGCTCTGACTGTCAACTTCGGCGCGCTGTGGAATGACGCCCATGATCTTGTATTGTGTCCCCATCCCGCTGGGGTCGACAAGCCTATGTCCAGCAGACTGGACTTCCGCCACACGTTTGGCTGGAGCTTGGCTGACGAGACCCTGAAGCCTGGCATTGAAATGCATGCGATGTAGAAAATCGCGTTGAGTCATTGGCCCTAATGATTGCGCTGTAATGAACAGCAACTGTCAACTTGAACCCCTTGGGGTATGATGATACCGGACTTGTACATACCGATTGGCGACAAGGCCTCCTTCAAGTAGGCGAAATCTACGTTCGAAGTAAGATCTGAATGACCAGGTTGGTCAAAGACATGCACGATTCTATGATTTCGGAAAGCCTGTATGAAGAACACGAGCGCTGAGCAAGAAAGTGATTATCTGAAGGGTCAACTCACACGAAAGGAGGCGCCAAAAAAGTGTTCGGCACCATAGTCAATAATGAGACCCGCGCCTTTTTTTCTGATGAGTTCTCCAATTTTCCGAGCTACGGTCCACGATGTCGGTGAAATCTCGATGCGTGTGCCGTCCGGGACACGTGAAAATCTTGGCGATGATGTTGATAATAAATTAGCTGATGTTGATATAGTGTCTGACAGGAAGAAGTCTAGTCTAGATTCGGATGACAAACTAATTTCTCGCGTCAACTAACGGCTACTCAACAGTTAAAGGAGGGACGGACCTGGATTGGTCATTTTTTAGTCCTATGAGGACCTCTCTGAAGCCTTCTGGAGTTTTCTAGACAAGAAAGGCTTATCTATCTTGTGTTTATGAGCCATGTAAATTTCATACGTGGATTATGTGGAACGGCAAGGCATCAAAGAACTCGTTCGCGACGATCATAGTGTAGGCGTCACTGGGTGGAACATCTTCAATTCGATTATGCCAGTGAAGTTCAGGAGCAACGCGGGACCCTTCCAAAACAGAAAGTAGCTTTTCATTTTGTAATTCTCTGAGCTTCAGGCTAGATTCTACGAGGTGCACTGAGCCCAATGCGTCAGATATGAAGGGAATGGAACTGAACACCTGCTAAGCAGTCAGCACGTACAAGGGTTTCCAGGAAACATGACCTGCCCTGATGATGTCTGATATCAAAGTACCACGACCAGGCCCAAGTTCGACTAATCGTATGGTCTCGGTCTTCCCCTTGTCTCCTTTCATCCAGGGTATCAAAAACCATGCCGCTACAAGCTTCGGCTGGTCGCGATAGGTTCAACGAACAAATAAGTCTATTCCTACCTCTCCGAAAATCTGGCTGATCTCAGGGCTGGTCGTGAAGTCACCGCGCGTTCCGAAGACATCTTGGCGCATATAGTATCCGTGAGTTGGATGAGAGAGACACATTTGAAGATATCTCGGGACTTGAAGCGGACCAGTAGCCTTCATCTAAATGAGGAAAGGTAGAATGCCAGAGTGTATGCACGTACCTTGATGGATTCGATGAGAAGGCGTTCCACGGTCGTATAACCTCTGTTTGGTGTTTTCCTCCAATATGGACATATTGTCGTCAGATTCTTGATGAGACCTAAAACCGAGGGTCTGTTCCCTACCATCATGCTAAAAGAGTATTAGGCGCCCCAAACTGAATAGTCTGAAATTTGAATTGGATATCCCATCATCACTTAACGGGACAACACAACACCCAACTCGCTCGGTCGCATTTTCCCAATAGCCAAGCTGGAGCATCATCGTGTCTCGCCCCGTTCTTCCTCTGCCTCCCCTCCTGCACCCTCTAGTCGCCGTAATTCTACCACTCGTGCAAAGCGACCTGGGCGAGGACGGGATCCCTTAGAAGACGTTGCGAGTACTTCGGGACCTGCGTCAGACTCGGGTGATAGTGGAACTGGAATTGATGGCTTGCCCGCCAGACTGCGGGCAGCAAAGAAGCGCCGAGCTTCGTCGATTGCGCGTCCTCTTAATAGTGGCCACAGTGTCCCTCCGAAGCCTCTACACGACTCGGAGAGCCTCGCTTCATTGTCACCTACGAAGGGGAATATTCGGTATGACACGTCATTGCTTGACAATCAACACTCATTCGTTGAGAATGGTGCTATGAGGTCATCTCCGATAGTGACAAAGGAGCAGCTGTCGCACGACTTGGGAAGTTTGAAAAGGATCCACAGGCGCAGACCAAGACAGCTTGTGCCACGAATGGTCAGAAGGATTAGTCGGATATCTCAGGAGGCAATGGATCCGCGAAGGGTGGCAGAGGCTGGATTCTTATATTTGCCTCTTCTTCTCTTGTGGTACCGTTTTGAAGCGGATGGGAATGTATTAGCTGCATTCCGTGCGTGTTTTAAGCCTCATCGCCATTGGCGCACATCATGCTCACCACTGAAGGTGGCGCAGACATTAAGATGGTTGCTGTATTCACAGGCGTGATTTTGTTCATCCTTCGTGCGCTACCCGTCTCCTTCCACGGGCGAGGGGGTCCAAATGCAGCCCAAGTGGATCAGGGGATGAATTTGACGCCAAAAGACCCGCTAAAACATGACTCTCCTAGGGAGAGCAAACGTGGGCCCAAGAGTATTCGCCACTCATCACACTTCATTTTCATGACAGAGGCCAAAAATTACCGGTCAGCCTAGGGCGGATGACATTTCATTCTGGTCATGCGCTCACTCCAGCTTGCAGATCGAAGGCAGATCATGGGTCGCTTACCGCCTTACTAGTTGCTCCGGCCGTGGCGGGGAGTATGCTGCTCCATGCCTCGATGATGCTGAAGAGAACTGCCGACATACAATCCCCCTTACCTTCTTCTCAGTGGCTCGTTGAACCACCGATTAATACTGGAATGGAGCCAAGTCCTCTACGCGCTCTCGTGTATTCCCGCAGCTACCTTCTACAATTAACCACTTTCTGCTCATTTCTTTTACTTCTTCACATCACTCTTTCATCTTCATGGCATACTCTCTGTTCTCATATTCTTTCCAGACCTACGATACCCCAAAATGAAGGGCGACGGACGATTTTCTTCTTTACATGTGCATTCATGACAACAGCATCCATCCTAGGGCTTCGCAACATCTCAAGTCACGTCACCGATCCATGGCAGAGTAATTTTTAAGCATACTCTTTCAGAACTTCAACTCAAGAGCATTCTAGGTCTCGGGAACTTAGACGTTATCCTAATATCATTATGCTACCAACTCATCCTGTATCTTTTAATTCGTCTTGCAAGAGGTGGCTTTACTCTTGGTGAGGTCGGGATCGTTGCTCAAGGGTCCACAGCCCTTTTCATGGAGACTGTGAATATTACGCTGTACCATGTACGTTTTTTATTCTTTGCATTAATGTCCCTCGGTATCTCAACTTCCTGAGAAGCTATGGCCCCTGCGATATTCCGTAATTCGCACATTTCGGTTGCCAGGTCCTCTGCTCATCTTTCAATTGGCTCTCATTCCTGGAGCACTATTGACGGGCTTTCTACTCTCTCCCCTCCTCGTACTCTCGCGCATCAATGCACAAAAACCATCACGGCGACTTAGGTTCCCCCACCAACGAGAACTTCAACGGCGTGTCCTTGCCTTCGGATTTTATATAGGAGTAGGGGCCATCGTGATTGGTCTCATCGGAGCATGGACGCGTTGGTGTCTCTCTGGTCGGGACCCATGGCTTTGGGTCATTTTTTGGCTTGCAGAGGGAAGGTGGAGGTGGAGCCGTCCAACACTTGTGGCATTTTGGGGCGTTTCAGTTCTGCTATGCGTGCTGGGGTGGAACGCAAGGCTTATGCAGGGCGGGAAGAGTCGTTTATTGCATGCTAGAGAACCTTTACTACCAGCAGGTGTTGAAGGTGATGGGAGTGGAGGAGCGCCGCCATCGAGAGTCGTTGGGCTCTCGAATGTCGCAAGCGATTTGATGGATGTCGCCAATAGGAGGATGCCGTTCTTTGGGTTGAACGAAAGGCGCAAGTTCTTTCATGCTTTGGCTCTTGTGATTTTCATCCCAGGCATCATCCTTGATGTAAGTATCACCGCTGAGTTTGCACTGTCTTGCTGATGGCGGAAGTTTCTGATATCTCATAGCCAGCATTTATGCACCTTGCATTTAGTGTCGCGCTCTCTTTGTTCATTTTTTTGGAATACGTAAGATACTTCGCGTCTATTTGGTTCCCTTGAAGCTTCACAGCCGACTTTGTATTGTAGTCCCTCTTGTTTGTTAGATTGCACGGGCGTCATCGTCCTTGGTGTCGGGGATGCGCTGGTGAGTTATGCACTGTGCTACTCTAGCACCTAGTCTACGGCTCATGTGCCTTTTCTTGCTGGGCTAGGCATCGATAGCAGGAAAGCGTTGGGGACGTCATCGATGGTCAGAAAGTTCCCTGAAGACAGTTGAAGGTACAATCGCGTATTGGTCTGGAGTTTTGGGCTTCCCGCTCCTTTTATTGGCACTAGGGATCATTGAGAAGTTTCCTGTAAGTGTTGACATTCTAGGTTATGTGCCTGAATGTGTAACCTGAGATCGCGAGTCATTGCTAGATATGGCGCTACTCAATAGCAGCCTTCGCGTCAGCGTGCCTGGAGGCTTTCTCGATGCAGAATGACAACCTGCTGTTGCCTTTTTACACCTGGACTGTTTTGGTCACATTGGATGTTGGATAGGTTACGTTCAACGTCGGCACGTGTGGCCACGCGCCGTATGACGTGATATGTCTAATTTGTATTTGTCACAATTGTTACCATTGCCAATCGAATTCCGGTGTGAAGCCATCCTTCGTGGCTTCGACCATTAGACTTCTGTTTACCTCTCTCTCGGTCCTCGATGCGCCTATGAACTCCTACGGTGAGTCGGCGCTTGACCCTAACCCTTTCATTGGGTCCCCTCCTGGCCTATTAGACGCAGCATGCAGTCACCGACCCTCTGAGCATTGCACCCACACGACTCTACAACCGGGAGCCAAGTGCCCACAGCTATCTGAGGGGCTTTCAGCTTCAGCGCCTACCCCTACCTCGGATGCGCAATCAGACACGAAACGACATAGGTCAACAACGCTTCTAAGCATGATCCCAACCAAGCCTGATGCCAATACGAGCACGAATGATGCGCCCCGAGCTGGGCTCCATGTTCAAGCCCAGTCACCGCCATCACCGTCGTATTCGCCTACCACTGAGACTTCGTCTAGCCGTACTCGGTCTGCTGGTGCTTCTGACAATGCCTCATGGCAGGAGTTCTTGGAATCGTATGCTGCAGGCCATTGGGATGCACTGAAGTCGCCATCGAAACCTGTTCAAGGCACGGCCCCTGGATTTGTTCATCGTTCGAAGAGCTTCTCTATGCTTTCGCCTCATTACGCTGGAGGATCAGCTAAAGTCTGTGCTGATGGGCCGTCGAGCAGCATTGAAGAAATCAGACGATTGCCTGTCTCTCGAGGACAAAGAAGTGGTGCCCGTCCCCAAAGCCAGCCCCGTCTATCATCCACGCATGGTGCTACCACCGAAACACTGGCTCAGCGACGTGTGGGCGAAGCTATGGCACTATCACAAGCATCGATCGTTGATGGACCCTTCATCGATTCTGGGCTAGTACACTCGACGTGCTTAAAAGAACCAGGTTCATCCATGCCTGGATCTCGTAGTATACCCGACGTCACACAAGCCGTCACGGACGCTGCAACGGTGCGTTTGGCGGGGGCCAACGCCAAGGTCGCCCCTCTCACACTCTCCTCGCCAGAAAGTAAGTTATCATTGTTCCCATCCCATCTCTTGGCTCTCGCGCACTTTTTGAATCCAACTTATTTCTCTTGTTTAGGTGAATTGCTTGATCCCCTTCGGTATTTCGTCTCAGGCGCATCTACTCCCCTGAGTCAAAGAGACTCAAATCCATTCGACGATCACCAGGCTTCATCGTCTCAGCCACCCTCTGCTCCAAATGTACCATGTCCGACACTGCCCATCTTCGAGCACACCGAAAGCTCTGAGACCGTCATAGGCATTGATTCGCGCTCCTCACAGATCAGGAATAGTGCCCCCGGAGCTGTTAAAGAGAGGGATTCGTCATGTTCAAGTTCGCCACACCACCGACAGCCAGCTTACCCAAGTAAGATTCATAAACAAGGCGAGGTTCCCTTCGGGTTCTCTTCTCCTTCGTGTTCCCCAGGGGCGCGCCCTGGATCGCAGCCCCAATGGCATGGTTATGGTTATCGGCACAGGCACGCTCACTCTCGTAGTCGGAGTTCGTCGTCTTTATCCACAGATGTCCAGCAGCAATCTCCAAGATCTCCCGTCTTGGTCGACCCTTTAGCGTCATTCCCCAATCAACAGCATACCGCCCTTCCGACCAAGGTTTCGATCACAATCCCACCTCAAGCGTCTTCGTCCGCATCTGTGCGGAGAGGATCTGCCCCGTGTAAGATGCCGGAGGAGGTGAGTTTCTATGAGTTAGGCTACCTGGTTGCTCCGCGCCCCCCGGATGAGTTTGATCGACGGAAGGCACTGCATCGGTTAGATCTCATCGCCTATCTCGATGCTTGCTAACGATCTCTTTTTCACCGGCGACACTTCTTTGGTTTGGTATGTGCGATCGTGTTCGGGAATGTTACATGGAATAGTCTTGGGGTGCTCAATTCTACTGTGGATGTCAATTTCGATCGCATTGTCCATTTGGCCCAACTCGTGTTCAACGTCAAGTTTGTTGTTATCACATTGATTGATGACCAGGATCTGTGAGTCATCACCTGACATGTGCGCAGTCGATGTGGCATTAATGATATCTGAATATGCTATCCTACCTAGGTATGTGAAGCATGTCGCCAGTCCTGAGCTGTCGTCTGTCATTTACAGGCGAGACGATTCGTTTTGCAGTCATACAATTCTTCAGAGGCAGGTCGTCGGACTTGATTATTTGGCCACTTTTCTGATTCTCCCTTACCTCTGTGGTAGGGACGACGTGATGGTCGTGCTGGATTGTCAGGCGGACTGGAGGTTCGCCAGGAATGTGAATTCCAGCTCGTTTTCATTTTTGAATTTGAAGCTGATTTTGCGAGCCCGTTGGCTAGCCACATGTCTCAGGGCCTGAGAGTTTGCGCTTCTATGCTGGTGCACCCCTCACGACTTCTGATGGTGAGCCAGACACGAGGATTCATTTTCGTTGCGCTAAGTATGCTGAGTAATGCGGTTTTAGGCTACAACATTGGAACGTATGTATGTTCCATACCCCTTTTCATTTCTTTTTTTCTCTGACAGTTTAGTTCAGGATATGCATCATCGATCAAGCACCGAGAACCGAGTTCAGTCCTCGACAGCGACATACGCTAAAGGAGTTTTCCGTGAGACTATTCTTCATTCTTGGATGTCGAACAGGACGATGATATCGCGGACTGGATAGGCCATAGCGATGCGTGAGATTGAACTCTGGAGGGATAAGGTAGTTAGCATTCTGTTTGTGATGTGTATGTTGTCCTCACTTCATTACAGATCCAATTACGAATCCGTGACCGGATTCAGACATCTGTAGGTATTGCTTTTGGGATAATCAGATTGAACTCACAAATGTCATCCCATTAACAGATGGAGAACTTCACCCGAGAATGTCTCGAGATGGACTCACCAAACCCTACTAACATTGCTGCTCCTGAGGACAATATGCGGAAGGTTTACGAGAGCGCGTCTCGGCTTGTGAAGCGCACTTTGGATGTGGAAGGGGCCCTCATTGTCGACGTGTCAAACTTCGAGGTCTTGCAATCTTTTGAAGCCAGGACAAGCGCAGGTGACGGCTCGACCTCTGAACAACATATCAAGGTGTATCATGGAAACCTTTTCGAGGCATCACAGCATACTTCTGCTATCTGCTCGCCTATTGGGGCTCCGGATGAGTCAGGGGATCTCAACTTCGTTGCTGACCGTCGGCACGAGTACGGTCGCATTCCGGCTCCGCCATTGTTGGCGTGTGCGATGTCCGATGGGCAGGTGCAGGCATTGGAGAGGAACGGAATGCTTTCGGGTGATGGTCATCGCCAGCTTGCGGCCTTCTTGGCGGAATATCCCGATGGGAAGATCTTCGAGCGGGTTGTGCCTTCGTACTTTCGAAATATGATCCCTTCGAACATCCAGTACGCCATGCGTATGTACCTTTATGTTTGAGGACAACTTGGAAAGAGGTTGACGGTATTTTTCAGTTGTGCCCGTTTTCAACGTCGATGGCAAGCCGTTCATCATGCTCTGTGCTTATACGACAGATCGGACAAGGCACTTTCTTGAGGGATACGAACTACAGTTCCTCCGCGACATAGGTGTAATCATTTTGAGTGCAGTACTGAAACGCCGTATGATGCTTGCAGACAAGGCGAAGAGCCTCTTCATCTCTAAGTAAGTGTTTATTTCGCATTTGAGGAGACGTGATAATCTCAAGCTGGGATCAGTATTTCGCATGAATTAAGGTAACGATCTCTCACTTGTCGATGACAATTTGTTGCTTGACTACTTCGGTTTGATATTAGAACACCCTTACATGGGGTACGTCGTGTGGGCTCATGCGGAGTAATACAACCCACTAATGGACCTCCATTTAATAGATCCTCGCAGCAGCCGAACTCTTATCGGATACTGGCCTCACCATGACGCAGCATTCCTTCCTCCAGACCGTGCAGGCATGTGGAACCTCGTTAGTGGAGACTGTCAACCATGTTCTAGATTTCTCCAAACTCAGTGGCAACTCCAAGACTATTTCAATGAAGAGGACACCGTAAGATTTTGGGGTCAACTTCTGAACGCTAGACTGACATATTTTTTCTTCAGAGTTGACCTCTTTGTGCTGTTAGAAGATACGGGTAAGTGACCATGGTTATTCTCAATGTCGACGTTAACTTAGGGTCTGTAGTCGAGGGGTGTTGGATGGGCTCGCGTGCCCGTGCCGTTTATGGAGCGTCTGAGATCGGGAGCGCTTATTCACCCCCGAGGAAGGCAGGACCTCTCCGTGGAGATCCTTCCGCAGCTGACCGGGTTGAGATCGTGCTTGACGTAGGCTATCGAGAATATGTCTGTTGACTTCTTTACAATCTACCATGATGGTGGGTTAACCTCTCAAACAGGGTTGGTATCTCAAATGTGAGAAGGGAGGGATTCGACGAGTCTTGATCAACTTGCTTGGAAACAGTTTGAAGGTTGGATATATCTTCTGTTTCCTGATACTGCTGTTACTGACGAATTGTCTGATCTGTCTTTAGTTTACCTCCGTAACTGTTCCTCATTGAAATATGCCTAGTTGCAACACTAATTATGTTCGCAGAATGGATTTATTCACGTTGCCCTCCATGAGCTTCCTCCGGATCCTGATTCTCCGATAGTGCGCGTTGAGCTTGCAGTCATTGATTCTGGAAAAGTACGAGTCCTTTCTCTCAGCTTATCCATGCATCTCATCTATGCTGTAATAGGGTATAAGCAAAGATTTCCTGAAGGTTGCTAACAGCTTTCTGAAGTCTCATGATATACTTCTAACCGTATCATTATGACTAGAATCATTTATTCCATCCCTTTACGCAGGAGAACCCGCTCCAGACAGGGACGGGCCTCGGACTCGCCATCGTCAATAGCATTGTCAAGTCAGAAGGCATTAACGGCAAGGTGGATGTGTGGAGCTCGGAGGGTGTTGGGACTGAGATTCGAGTTACAATCGACACAGAATTACCTGCGAAGCTGACGGACAAGGACTTGCACACTCCGTCACCAGATCCACTCATGACGGAGGAATTGACATCCGCTCGTATCGCGTTGTTAGGTTTCGACCTACAACACAAGGGGCAAAAGCTGCTTCAGAACGTCCTTTCGATATATTTGACGGAATGGTGGGGCTCAAAGGTCACAGAAACCGTCGCAGATGCGAATATCCTTTTGATCAACGAGGATATTTCCATACTAGACAATCTGGTGCAGTCCAAAGTCGTGACTCGTCCCGTAGTACTCCTCACTACCTCCCGAGGGGATGAGGTCTTATCGTCTGCCATCTCCTCCTTCGAAGGTCTAGGAGGCTTCTGTCGAATTGTCTTCAAGCCTTGCAGGCCATCTCACATTCATGCATCCATCAAAGATTGCCTGAAGACAGCGACCCTTCCTTTGGAACCGTCAAGAGAGTCTTCCCAGTATTATCTCACACTGCCTCCGGCTACTCCGCAAACTTTCATGTCAGATGCCCGAGAACCGCCGCAATTGGAGCCACGAAAACACTCCTTCCTCGATCCCATACATCCATCACCTGGTGAGCTCCTGCAACGGCGACGGTCAATGGACTACCCCTTGGCTTCTCCGCGACGCCCATCAATGACTCGCAGTATGACGCAGATGCCGACGAGCCTCCCTCCCCCACCATCCCAAGTTGTATCCTTGCAGCTGGTTCCTGGTTCTGAGTCTAGATCACACGGTACCCCGCCGCTCCACGATGAGTCGAGTACTCAATTAAGCATGTTAGAACTCCCTTTGAAGCCACGAGTTCTGGTTGTGGAAGACAATGATGTCAATCGTACGTTATTGGTACAGTGGCTGAAAAAACAGGTGTGTATGGAGAATTAATAGATATCAGATTTTATCTCATCCAAGAATGCCATAGGAATTCGATTATGAGGAAGCAATTGACGGTCAACAAGCTGTGGACGTGTACTCAGCGAAGCCTCCGGGTTATTTCGAGTGAGTGCTTTCGAGCCCTTCCCTTAGCCTTAACCCTGACGTGCATCCAGAGCTGTATTGATAGATATGTCCATGCCTATATTAGATGGTGAGTGGACCATCAGTTCGCTGTGTTGCCTCCATCGATGCTTACTCCCGCAGGGGTTGGGGCCACCGAGGCGATTCGTGAAGTGGAAAAGAGACGCGCACTAGCATCTACTACAAAGACAACCGCACCTCAACGAGTCAAGATATTTGCTTTGTCGGGCCTAGCCAGCGAAGGCGATGAACGGCGGGCGAGAATCGCAGGAGTTGATGAGTAGTGAGTATCATGGTTCCAAAGGTGGAAATTCAACTTTAACAAGGGTTATGAAGCTTCGTTAAACCAGTATCATTCAAAATGCTCGCTACCCTCTTCGAGTCATTGCAGCCCAACAACCGATAATGCAGCAGATCGTTGATTGTGTTATTTTCCTTTGTCATCCCTGGACATTTTGCTTTTTTCCAATGTCATCATACCTTACATTACCAATGTCATCGTATCTTTGATAGGACACTCATCCTACTTCACCGACCGTGATGATGACCGAACCTATCGACAATGTTCTTGAGACCAAGTTCATTCTGGCTCTTGCGTCTTTCCTGTACGATCTGGGCAGTGAAAGAACTGACCACCAGCATTTAATCGACACACGCTACTGGTATGCTTCCACATACCTCGATCTTCCGCAGCCAGGGCCCCCGCTGACAAAATATTCCGAACTCATCGCAACGGACTTGTCCAAAATCCCATTCAATCCCGAATCAAAATCCCGGTCATCACTGGATCTGTCGATGCTGTGTCGATGCTCATAGAAGCTAGTGAGTGTGAGATCATGAAGTGGGCCTTCTTCCTCGAAGGCATTTTTGAGGCTCTGTATGGCCAGGTGATGGTCCTCGGTGACATCATGAAACGTTCCGGAAGAAGGGTGAGAGTTAAGCTCGAGAGGATAATCGGTCGCCAGGTATACATTTTGGATCTTGCGGTCCACATTCTCTTCGACGGAGAGCTGCTTGATGGAAGCGAGAAGTCTAATGAGAAGGGAGGCACAAGCCGGGAGCCGTTTCGGGTTCAGAGTTTCCATGCGCCAGTGTACTGCAACAAATGGAGAGAGTTTGCTAGACAACGAACGTGCTAAATCTTTCCATCGGGGCGCATATTGGAGATAAATAGGCTCAGCAGCAGGGAACATGGGATGTTTCACCTCCCAGGAGAGAGCGATAATCTCTATGTCATG
>WNFI01697890.1_pt1 | contig 37286 bp, 29 predicted proteins | sample 5400471 | NCBI WGS metagenome assembly WNFI01 (sample SAMN13153348, study PRJNA577476) | soil metagenome | isolation source: 100 cm saprolite on Douglas fir-dominated hillslope | place: USA:California | collected 2013-09-17 | reverse complement strand
GTGGTGATTGATCGCAACGACGATGACCGGGATGACCATCATGAAACTCGCAACGATCCCGGCGGATTGGACCCAGATCGGAACGGGACCGCCAATCAAGTGGTGAACACCGGCCCAGTTGTAGAAAATCGCGAGCGACCAGAAGCCAAGGACGGAGAGGTAGTAACTGTGAATCGGGCGGCCGAGCACCTTCGGAATGAAATAGTAGACCGAGGCGAGACCGATAGGCGTGAACCAAAGCCCGAGAATATTGTGGGCAAACCACCAGTTGACCAAGGACTGCACGGTGCCGCGCGCGGGAGCGAAAATAATCATGACCTGCGCAACAGAATAAAGCCATGGGAACCAAAAGAACGCTCCGAGGATGTACCACTGCGAAACGTAGACGTGGTCGGTTTTGCGAAAACGGAATGTCATGAGCCCCCAAGCACCGATAAGCGCGTAAGCGACAAAGAGGAGCGGCGTGGCGTACGAGGGAATTTCGAGCCATTCGACCGAAGTCATGTCGCCGGCTAGGATTCCTCCGATGCCGATTGTGACGCCGACATTCCAGAAACAGGCGGCAACGAACAACAGCCCAGAATAACGAAGAGTCGAACGTGACAACCGCGCCATTAACCAGAAGGCAACGGCGAAGGCTGCGTTGGTGCTCCAGCCATAAACAACTGCATTGAGGTGAGCGCTGCGCATCCGGCCGAACGTCAGCCACTCATATTTGGACATGAGATGGTAATAGGCCTGGCTCGGATGAAATTCGAACGAGGCCAAAAGCGCAAAGAGCGTACCCGCAAGAAGCCAGAGGACGGCGGACGCCAGGAAGAAAAGCGCCGGTCCCTTGGTGGACGCGTCGATCTCGCTGAGCTCGGCCCGTTTGGCGAGGTCGTCCGAGGTGGTAGGATTGAGCGTGTCGGCGAGAGAGGACATTGCGGAGGCGAAAGGCTAAAAGTTGAAAGTTGAAAGTTGAAAGCCGATCTTCTGAACACAGCTAGAGGCCGCATTCCTCCCACGCACTTCTCCTAGAATACGGCTGCTTTCGTGTTTGTTCGTGTCCATTCGTGGTTGCCCGGTTAGATTTTTCCCGGGAATCGGTCGGTCTCGATACCGACGGGTTCTTTGTCGTCGAAGATAGTCGCGGCGTTCTTTTCGAAGTCGCGGAGCTGACCGGTTTTCGAGGACCAGTGTAACGCGTAGACCGCCGAGGCGCTAATTGCGACAGCGATGAAAAAAGCGAGACCGTAGAAGAACCATTCCATCCCCAAGGTTATTTCTTCGTCTGAAGGTCTTGCACCGTGAGGCGCATCGCTTCGTCAATGGGAATTTGCACGACTCCTTTTGCTTGGTCGATCCAAGCATAGGAGGTTGCGACTTTCTTTTCGTTGGCGCGGAGTTCGACGAGCTTGGTCTTGCGCTCTTCGGGGCTCAAATTGCCTTGTTCAACCTGATCAGGTTTCTTCGGCAAGTAGGCGATGAACACGATCAGGAGGAAGATCGCGAAACAGCCAATGGCACCCAGGACGGTAAAGAGCGGGCTGCGGCTCGAGGAGGTCGTCACGGTTGCAGAATCACTCATGGTAGGTGAGGCTTTCGGCGATGCGAGGATCGCGGATTGGAATCAGCTTGGTGGTGGCGAAGCTCTTGAGGTAGGACCAGAGCCACACGCCGCCCACTCCGACAAATGCGGTGACATCCCAAAGAGAAAGCGAGCTCAGGAACGAGATGGGATCGCCATGCTCGTCCTTCTTGAACGGCATGATATTGTAATAAAGATCGATCGCGATGATGCAGAGAATCCAGATCGCGATAAACTTGATCCGCGAGTGCGTGATTTTGTTTTTGTAGGAGAGCAGGAAGAGGAAAGGCACGACGAAGTGACCGAATAGAATCAAGAGCCCCACATACCACCAGTCGCCCGTTTCGCGGATGACGTACCAGAACGTTTCTTCAGGTACGTTAGCGTTCCAGATCAGAAAGTACTGCGAGAAAGTCACGTACGCCCAGAAGATCGTGAACGCCAGCATCATCTGGCCAATAGAATGCAGATGATTTTTGTTGAGAATCCCCTTGTAGTCACCGCGGCGATAAAGCCACAGCATCATCAGCAAGCCGACCGAGTAAGCGGCACGCATACAGTTCGCAAAGAACCATACGCCGTACATCGTCGAAAACCAGTGGTACTCCAAGCTCTTGATCCAATGGATAGCCGCGGCGGTGAGCGTAAGTGCGGTGATCGGCAAACCGAAAGCAGCGGTTTTGCGATTCATGAACGTCCATTTGATATCACCATCCAAGTCTTGAGAGAAGGACGCACGGCGAAGACGAGCAGACAACCAGGACCAAGCGGCAAAATATAAGATCGTTCCAAACACCAACATGTTGGTGTTCAGGAACGCGGACTTCTTGACGTACAGAATGTCCTCAGAAACGGGGTGTCCACCATGGGCGGCATGGGCCGGATTAACCCATGGCCAGAGAATATCGACCTCGTGGGTGTGTGAATACCAAGCGGCAACCAGCAGTGGAATAAACAGTATTCCAAGCCATTTGAATGCGGCAAGACCGTGCTCCCATTGACGACGGATGACCGTTGACCAACCCGCATCTAAGATATGGTGGATCAGGACGAGCAAAAGCATACCGATCGTAAGAGCAGTCCAGCAGCTAAGGCCGAAGAGCCAGGACGCAGAGACTTTCTGGACGCCGCCTTGGAAAAATAGACCGATCGCAGTGACAACGATGCCAGCGGCACCAATGCCGAGAGCGACATTCGCTTTTGCAGAGGGAGATTCAGCAGGCAGTGCTCCGGGAACAGGAATAGCGCGTGTACTCATTTGAGGCCAAGCTCCGATTTGTAGGCCACGGGGACATCGGCCACGGTTGCATTGTGGGAACGTTGGAGAGCGCGAACGTAGGCAATGATGGCCCAGCGATCTTCCGGCGTAACCTTGTCGGCATACGGCATCATCGTGGCCTTGCCATTGGTTATGGTATTGAAAATTTCGCCTTCGGCCATCTGACGGTATTTGTCCTGATGGTAATTAGCAGTCGCACCCATGCCGTATTGGCTGGTGATACCTTTACCGTCACCAAGAGCGCCGTGACAGGGAGCACAATAAATCGTATAACGCTGCTGACCGCGGGCCATGATTTCGTTGGTCACGGTGATCGGGAAGCCATGCGCCCAATTGCCGCTCGCATCTTTTCCGCGATAAAGGAAATCGTCTTCGCGAAGCTGACCGCGTGGAACGACATTGGCCGGAAGTGGGCGATTGGTGCGCCCATCGGCAAAGAACTTGGATTCGGCCTGCGGCTTATACTTCGCCTGGCGATCCATATCGGGAAAAACCTCGAGCGGTGGTTTCGTGGATTTGCTACCACGGAAGCCCAGCACGGATACGGTGAGCACCACGATAAAGGCGGTTATGAGATAGACGTAGCGCATGTCAGTCTTCCAGCTCGGTGATGTCTTTGCCGCCGATTTCGGTGAGCAAGGATTTGGTGGCAGTCAGGTTAAATTTAGGATCACGGGATTCGATCACGATGAAAAATTGATCATCGGTGCCGCGAACAAACTGCGGCTGCTTCATCACCGGGTGATAGTGCATCGGCAGGCGGTTCAGAAAGAACATGCCAAAGATGGTCGCGAAAGCCGTGAACAAGATCGTCAACTCGTACGAAACCGGAAAGGCAAACATCGGGCTGAAGAACGGCTTACCGCCGACGACCAGAGGATAATCGTACCAATTCGTGTACGCGATCATCGACATGCCCGTGCAAAAACCGGTGAGACCACCAGCCAGAGAAAACCGTGGGACGACCGAGCGCTGCGCGCCCATGGCGGGATCGATGCCGTGAATAGGGAATGGCGAGATGCCATCCCAGAATTTATAGCCGGCCTCGCGGACTGCTTTCGACGCCTCATAGACGTCGGGCACAGTCTCGAATTTGGCAATCAAGCCGTAAGGTTTGGCGGGCATGGTGAGCGCGCTGGCGCGCGATTTAAAATTCAAAATTGAAGATTCAAGAGAAGAACCGGCTGTGATGTGGATTTAGTGGTGATCGTGCCCACCGTGGACATCCGCCTGGGGCGTGACGGCTTTGAGTTCAGCCATCGGCATAATTGGCAGGAAACGAATGAACAGAAGAAACAGCACGCTAAACACGCCGAACGTTCCGAAGAACGTGAAAATTTCGACGATGGAAGGAGAGTAGTAACCCCAGCTGGAGGGCAAGAAGTCACGGGCAAGGGACGTGACGATGATCACGAAACGTTCGAACCACATGCCGACGTTGACGAAGATCGAGAGGATCCAAACCAAAGTCGTGTTGTTGCGAATAGCCTTAAACCAGAAGAACTGCGGCGTGACCACGTTGCAGCTAATCATGATCCAGTAAGCCCAAGCATAGTGGCCGAAAGCACGATTAATGAAGGCAAAGCCTTCGTAGGGGTTCGCACTGTACCAAGCGATGAAGAACTCCATGCCGTAGGCGTAGCCAACGATCGTACCTGTCGCCAAAGTGATCTTACACATACAGTCGATGTGATACTGCGTGATCAGATCCTCTAGCTTGTAGATGGCTCGCAAGGGCAGCATGAGCGTCAAGACCATGCCGAAACCGGAGAAGATAGCGCCCGCAACGAAGTACGGTGGGAAGATCGTGGTATGCCATCCGGGAAGCAAAGATACCGCGAAGTCGAACGAAACGATCGTGTGCACGGAGAGCACGAGCGGAGTAGAAACACCGGCCAAAATGAGATAGGCCATTTCGTAGTTGCTCCAGTGACGGCTCGAACCGCGCCAGCCCATCGCGAAAAGTCCGTAGAGCCAGGCACGAAGCTTGTTGCCAGCGGCCTGGAAACGATCACGCAGCGTAGCAAGGTCGGGAATTAATCCGATGTACCAAAACAGAACGGAAACCGTACCGTACGTAGAGACCGCGAAGACGTCCCACTCGAGTGGAGAACGGAAATTTTGCCAGATGTAGTTTTGGTTCGGGATCGGGAAGAGGTACCAAGCGAACCACACGCGACCGACGTGAAAGACGGGGAAAATCGCAGCGCAGACAACGGCGAAGATGGTCATGGCCTCCGCCGCACGATTAATGGACGTACGCCATTTCTGCCGGAGTAAGCACAAAATCGCGGAGATGAGGGTACCGGCGTGACCGATACCGATCCAGAAGACGAAGTTGACGATATCCCAAGCCCAATTAACCGGGCTACGATGTCCCCAAACACCTACACCCGTCGCCACCAAGTAGGTGATACCGACAACGGTGAACGAAGCGATGAACGCTGCGACGATGAAACAGACCCACCACCAAGTAGGCGTCTTATCTTCGACAATACCGCAGATCTTGTCGGTGATCCACGCGAAGCTCCGGTTATTTTCGACCAGTACGGCACGTTCCAGAACAGCCGGTTGGACTTCGGAAAGGATCGCCGGTGCGGCGAGGGTAGAATTTTCTGCGTGAGCCATTAGCTAAGTCCTCCCTGATTACGGACCGTCGAGAGTCCAACGTGGCTGTGTTCTTCGGACGAGTGAGTCCCATGGCCTTCGCCATGACCCGTCGCGTGGTTCTTGTTATTATATTCGATGCGGCTGAGCGGCAACGCGACGTAGTCGGGCATAGCCGGATTCGGGTTGCGCAGCTTGCCTAAATAAGTGGTACGAGGACGAATGTTCAAATAACCGAGCACCGCGTAGTCGCGTTCCTGAGCTTTAAGTAAAGAGACTGCGCTGTTCGGATCCTTGACGTTACCAAAAACGATCGCGTCAGCAGGGCATACCTGTTGGCAAGCGGTCTTGATCGTGCCATCGGGAATGATGACGTCATCGGACGCGCCAGCCTTCACTTTTTGGCGAATCTTGGCCTGCTGAATACGTTGAACGCAGTAGGTGCACTTTTCCATCACACCGCGCATACGCACAGTGACGTCCGGGTTCTTCACCATCTTGACGAGTTCCGGCATCTCCTTGCGACCAAGAGGTCCCATGTAGAGGCTGTCGATGCTGCGCTTATTCCAATCGAAGAAGTTAAAGCGACGAACCTTGTATGGACAGTTGTTCGCGCAATACCGGGTACCGATGCAGCGATTGTAGGCCATCGTGTTGATGCCTTCGTTGTCGTGTACTGTGGCATTCACCGGACAAACTGTTTCGCACGGAGCAAGCTCGCAGTGCTGGCAAGCCATCGGTTGAATGGCCACCTGAGGATCCTCCGGAACTTCACTGCTATCTTCGGAGCCGCTGGAATAATAACGGTCTAGGCGGATCCAGTGCATTTCGCGACCACGCAAAACCTGATCTTTGCCGACGATCGGAATGTTATTCTCAGCTTGGCAAGCGACGACACACGCATTGCAACCAATGCAGGTATTAAGATCGATGCTCATCCCCCACTGATGGGAACCATCGAAGCCAGGATAACGATCATCCGCACCAGGCGTCTTGTAGAGGGAGTTGCCACGGGGAATCAGCGTCGCCTTCTGTTGCAGACTGAGATCAGATTCTTTTCCGTAGTTACTCGGAGCATGGGATTCCATGCCGATGCTGCGGACATAAGCGGGGTTGCTATGGAATTCGTCATAGTTCGCCTCGCGAACGATATCACGGCCTTCCATCGACCAGTGCTCCTGGGTGTTTGCCAGCTTGTAGCGTTCTCCCTTAACGAGTTCGATCGTTGCGCCCGTGGCAATGGAAGGAGAACCGCTAGAACGAATCGCGTACGCATTGAAACCCGTACCCGAACCCACGTGGCCGGTCTTTGTGCGACCGTAACCCAAGGGGAGAACGACGGTGAAATTCGAAAGACCCGGTTGAATATGGATCGGACCCTTTACGGTCCGGCCATCAACCGTAAGTTTGGCCATATACGCCGTTTCTTTACCGGCCTCGAATTCGGAAATGTCGTGGCGGGTTGGATCGAGCGGACTCGACTTCTTCTCAGCCTGGCCTGGCTCACGAAGACGGTCTTTGGCAATCAATCCGAGTTCGGACGCCAAACGAGGACTGATCAAAATCGCGTTATCCCAAGTGATCTTCGTGATCGGATCAGGGCACTCCTGAAGCCAGCCGTTATTTACGAAACGACCATCGTCCACCTTCGTGTCTCGAACAAAACGCACTTCGAGGCTTTTCGCCGATATCGCCGCAGGCTTCGCCGCACTTTGGAGGAGTTTACCGGCTGTAGCGGCATTGAAAGAAACCGAAGAAATCTTGTAAGCAGAGTCGGCCAGAAGACCGTCATGCAGAAAACGACGGAACGCTTTCTCAGCATCACCTGAGGTCATCGAGGTGATCGTCTTGTAAACTTGACCGTAGGGATCGACGTTTTCTTCCCCAAGAATACGCGCAAGCACTTCAAGTTCGGTGAGACCGTTGAACAGCGGCAAAATCATCGGCTGAATCGGAACGACGGTTCCCTCAGCGGTCCGATGGTCGCCCCAAGATTCGAGATAATGCGCGGCTGAAATATGAACCGAAGCGATGGCCGACGTCTCGTCTACATAGTATCCGTAGCGAATTACTTCAGGAACGCTTTTGACCAAGCCAGCGAAATCGACATCAGCAGGCGCATTGTAAGCAGGATTACCGCCTAAAATAACGAGGGTCTTAACCGACCCGGTCTTTACGCTGGCAACAAGATCAGCAAGCGATGCCGATGATACAGCAGGGACGTCGACGAGATCGACCGTTTTGCCAACATTGCTCAGCGCAGAATTGATCGCGTAGGTCAAAACGTGAACCGATGCAGGCAAGTGACTACCCGCTACAACAAGAGACTCGCCCTTGTGAGCTAGCAGATCTTTCGCACACTCATCAACCCACTTGGGATTAATATCCAATCCCTGTGCGAGCGAGGCGTACGTGTCGCCACCTATGATCTTGCCCGCAAGCGAAGCCGCCAAAGCAAGAATATGACTACTCGCCAGACGCAGGCGATGATCCGCATTGCTGCCTGTAATCGTAAAATTGCTTTCGGCAACATACAGGCGACTCATCTCGTCGTCTTTGCTCTTAACGCGACGGCCCTTCGAGAAATCTCGAGCGTAATACAGACTACCGGACTCCGCATTTAGGAAATCGCAATCGAGACTGACGATCCGCTTCGCTTTCGAAAAACGGTAAATTGGCTTAACGCTCTTTCCAAACGCGGCCTGAGCAGCCTCGGCTGGAGGTTCATCGGAAACGGGTTCAAATTCCGCCCAAATTGCCTTGGGAAATTGAGATTTAAGTTTCGCGACCAACCGAGCGCGGGTGGGCGAGCTGGACTCTTCAGCAAGGAACGCCAGTCCTGTCCCTGAAGTGCGCCCATATTTGGTGCCAATACCCGCCAACAAATCGTTCATCTGAGCAGCGGTAAGCGCATTTCCGCCCTTTGTATGGCCGGTTGAGCGATCAGGATCATATAGATCCAAAACCGACGCTTGGGTAATCAGATCACTGGCGCCGCCATGGGGCGCGTAGGTGGGATTACCTTCGAGTTTAGTCGGACGTCCTTCGTGGGTCTCGGCAAGAAGAGGAATAGCTGATTTGCGCAACGGCATGGCCGTCGCGAAGTAAAGAGGAAGGCCCTCAATCACTTGCTCAACCGATTTACCGTAAGGCAAAACGTTCACTTCAGGGCGACGACAACCGGTGAGACCGATTCCGCCCAAGGCAAACGAGGCAGCCATCAGCTTGAAGAAATGGCGGCGATCTACGCCATCCAGATTTGAAGCTCCCTCGGGGAATTCGCGCTCGATGTGTTCGCGGAAGCCCGGAGTGGCGGTCAATTCATCGAGGCTGCGCCAGTACTTAGGACCGGTCAGTTCTCGTTCAGAGGGTGCAGGATGCTCAAATTTACGTTTCATCGATGGCAGCCGGAACAGCTTTGTGGAGGTTTAACCTTCCAATCGTGTACAAACTTAGAACCCATCTTAACTTGCTCATCTTCGGCCGGGTGCTTCCAGTCGAGATTGAAAACTTCGCTGGGTGGGCGTAGGCGGTTTTCGGGATTGCGATGGCAATCCAAACACCAACCCATGGTCTGAGATTGGTCCTGATAGACTCGTGTCATTTCGTTCACCTGGCCGTGGCACTCATAACAGCTGACGCCACGATTAACGTGAACCGAGTGGTTGAAATAGACGTAATCAGGAGCCTTATGAATCTGGACCCATGGAACGGGATCACCGGATTGATAGCTCGCGCGAACCGGGGCAAGCAACGGACTATCCGTTTTAATAATACTATGGCAATTCATGCACGTCTGAGAAGACGGCACGTTCGAATGTCCGGACTTCTCAACGTTGCTATGGCAATAGCGGCAGTCGATACCAAGCTGACCAGCGTGGAGGCTGTGCTCGAAAGGAACCGGCTGAACGGGCTGATACCCAACATTGATGTATTTGTTGGTGGAATAATACGTAACTCCGGCCGTAGCTATCCCACCCAAGACAAACAAATAAATGATGATCTGGAGCGGAAGTGCGTTGGCGGACTTAGGAAAAATTTTCGACATAAACCGTGGTGTCCGAGAAGTGGCGCAGCGGGTTAAACTGAATCAGAATGACGGGAAACGGCCCGTGTATCTTGTTTAAGTTGAAAAGTGGACGGTTCCGCAGTCACGGGGGCGGCGACACGAGCCACGCTTTTCGCAGCAAGCTTAGGGGCAAGACCTACAGCAGCGGCGAGACCCAGCAACTTGGCTATAAATGACTTTCTCGATTGGAAGTGTCTCACGGTGGCGATGGTTATGACTCGGGATTTTGGCAAAACAAAAGGCAGCGCCTTTCGGAATGTAAAACAAATTTTGGGGCCGTTGATTTTTTCGAGCAAATCATTAGGCCCACGGTCTCTACTGATGCGCAACGCTTATCCTAAAGACAAAAGAAAATGGTTTTTTAAACATGAATCTGTACACCGGCGGAAAATGCCCAGTTTTCCCAAGCGGTTTCGACGAGGACAATCATCACGTCGTCGGGATCAACACCGGGATGCTTCTGTAGGTTGTCTACCACTGTTTTTAGGAAGAGTTTTTTCAATTTTACACTGCGCCCCACCGAAAGAAGCACTTCGACAAGCACGAATCCAACCGTACGCGGCTTGGACAACGAAGGGTAGCTGGAATCGATGATCAGTTGCTGTTTCTTCAGAGGAATCAAACGCTGAAATCGATCCGTTTCCGGTACACCCAACGCGCTCACGAGTGCAGAATGGATACTGTCAGCTAAGGCTCTCTGTTGCTCGTCCGAATAGACTCCCTCGGTGAAGGAGATGGTGACAAGTGGCATTCCCCCACCCTGCCCGTCAGAAGTTTCGGAGCAACACCCGTTTTGTTGCCAACGATCGCAAGGGCACGATCACAGCAGAGGCGCGGAGCACGCTTATTTCAGAAAAAGGCCGTCTAGCATTGGCCGCACGAAGTCGCAACGATTGGCGATTTCCGGATTATGCGTCACGAGGATGACCGCCTGGCCGTTTTCTTTTGCGAGACGAGTGAGCAAATCGAAAACCATTCCTGAGTTCTTAACGTCCAAGTTGCCGGTCGGTTCGTCCGCTAAAAGAATCGCTGGTTGGTTAGCGAGAGCACGCGCAATGGCCACGCGCTGCTGTTCTCCGCCGGAAAGTTGAGTTGCCAGGCGGTGTGTTTTTTGGCCCAGGCCTACCGAGGTCAGAAGCTCGGCGGCACGATGCTCCATTTCACTTTGGGATAGTTTACCGAGCTTGCGCATAGGCATCATGACATTTTCGAGTGCGGTGAACTCGGTCATGAGAAAATGGAATTGAAAGACAAAACCGATGTGCTCTCCGCGCGAAGCTGTGCGGTCGGCGTCGCTGCTCTGCGACATATGTTCACCACCTATCCAGATATCTCCACTGTCCTGGCGGTCGAGCAAACCTAGCAGATACAATAACGTGCTCTTGCCACAACCGGAAGGTCCAACGATAGCGTAAACTTGGCCCCGTTGCGCCTCAAACGATACCCCGCGAAGCACGTGCACCCGCCCATCGCCCTGCCCGAGGTAGCGATGAATGTCAGTACAGCGCAATGCGACGTTGGGAGGAATTTCAGACATGAAAGAGATTATTGAGCAGTACCACGGACGACATCACCCGGTTCCAAACGAGCGGCACGGCGCGACGGAATCAAACTCGCAGCCATGACGACTCCTACGGCCATCACCGTTGCTGCGACGTAGTGATAGAGCGACCAAGCGACGACAAACGTTTTTGTGTTGAAAATGCCCGTGATGTTAAGCGGGACTTTGGAAAGACCGTAGGTCACTGACGCACCCATAATCCATCCCGTCACGGTACCGGCGATCAGCACAAGCGCGCCAAGCCACAAAAAGATCGTGGCGATATCCTGACGCGTGTAACCCATAGACCGGAGGATCGCAATTTCCTTAGTCTTTTCCATTACGATCATAGCCAAATTTGAGTACATGCTGAGCCCTGAAATGAGAATAAAAATGGAAACGGTGATCGCCGATGAAACGCGAAGTGCTCGAAAAACGCCCAACCACGCCTTTTCACGTTCCTGCCAACTTTTAGCGCTATATTGAAGGACCGATTGCATGTGCAAGGCGTCTTGGATCGTGCGGTTTCGGTCAAAAACGCTGACCTGGATATAACTGGCTCCGGTCGGTTTTTTGAGCAAAGACCGCGATTCCGCCATGTTGAGATAGATCCGAACCCGATCAATGTCCGCCACACCTGTCTCATAAATTGCGCTCACGCGATAACGTCGTACCTGCCCCGTGGCTTCAATTGTGTAAGAATCCCCGACTGAAAGTTGCATACGCCGGGCAAGTTCGCGGCCAACCAACGTCCCGCTAGGTGTACCGCGAAAGTCATCTAGATTACCATAAATAATCTGCTTCCCCAAATCCGATACCGCTAGGTGCTCGTCTAGGTTTATTCCATAAATTTGACCGGAGTCTTTTTTGAACGAGCTCTGAATAAGCGCGTTACTATGGAGTACTTGAGAAACGCCCTTAACGTTCGCGAAATTCCGCAGCTCTTTCATCACAGGATTTGGCTCCTCAATTCCCTCGATGTATTTCCAGCCTTCTTTCTGCTGAATTTCGAAAGTCGAAACGCTCCCGACACTGCCAGCGGACATCGTACGCAGCGTATTTTGGATTTTGTCCTCCAAACGAATCGCACCATTCGTTCCTAGTATGGTCTTGATAAAAAACTCTTCGAACCCGCTTGTTTGAGCTTGGGTTACGACAAAAAAGCCCACACCGAAAACGAGCGTGGAAAAACTAAGAATCATCGCTCGCTTGTTCGCCGTAAGGAAGCGCAGCGCTATGAGCAAATTTGGAGACATGATGGACGAAGGCTAGAACCCCAAGAGACGCGGTACTATACTTAGAATTTGACCGTTTCCGTGCGGACGCGTTCACCATCGTGAAAACTATCAATTTCTTCGACGATCACGAGATCACCTTCCTTCAATCCCTTTAGGATCTCGACCTTGTTAAGGGCAACGTAACCTTTCTCAATTTGACGCAGCTCGATTCGTCCACCGTTGACTACATAGACGTAGTTACCTTGAAGGGCGCGTCGCGGCACAACGGTTTGAGCGTTGCGCTCATCGATCACGATACTCACTTCTCCTGTAATACCGGGCACTAGGAGCTGCGGTTCGATCTTCACGTCCAAATAAACAACATAACGCTGAGTATCTGGATCTGCGGTCGGCAAGATCTTTGATACCTTCGCTTCATACTGAGTATCGTAACCTGTCAAACGAACGGTCGCTTGCTGGCCTATTTTAATACCGGCAAAATTCTCCTCACTAATTTTAGCTTCAACGATACGCGTAGGAGAAACGATCGTAGCAATGGGAAATGCAGCCCCGATCAAATCCCCTTTGTGCGCGAAAACCTTTGAGATCGTCCCATTCATCGGGGACATAATTGTCATTTTATCTCTTAGGCGTTTCTTACTTTTAATAAGATTCTCAAACCCTTCAATACTCTGCTGGTTTGAGACATCTTCGAGAGCAATGCGCTGTTCGATCGCCTTTACCGCTCGTTCCTGCCTTTCAAGGTCGGCGGTAGGCAAGTTTCCCTTTTCGTGTAAGCGAGTGTAGTTCTTCAATAGGTCTTTCGCATTATCCAGTTCGACTTGGGAAGTAGATCCTAATGAAACTCTCTTTTTCAACGACTCCATATCGTTAATCGAATGCTCGATCTCTAAGTCCAAATCACCTGTGTCGATCTGAACCAAAACATCGCCTTCCTTTACGGCATCACCGATTTCGGTGGTACTCTTAATCACGCGACCGGAAACTTCACTCTTTAAGTCGGTAGCATACTCAGCGATGACGTCGACACTGCCAGGAACCGCATTGACGGCTTTGTCGTGTGTGACGACTGCCACCTGAGCGACGGAGCGAAGGAAATAAACTGCAGCGAAGGCTCCTGCTGCGATAATCGCCGCAGCGATCAGCAATTTGCCGAATAAAGACATTTTTTTACTTTGCATCACGAGTGAGATATGAAGCGGAAACGTTGTTTAGGGCGGGATCGGCCGAGATCGTAGACAGAAAATCAACCCAGCGATTTAAAAAGTCCTGTCGCGCAGATGCGGCTCGAAGCTCTGCTCCAGCCGCCTCGAGCATCACATCGTTCAACATCGTCTGAGACGCCACACCATAGTCAAAATCCTCCTTCACTCGAGAGACTGCACTTTTGCTCAACGCCTCTCGTGTATTGCTCAGAGACATTTGACGAGCACTGATCATCAAGTTGGTCTGTAGATATCGGGCCTGTTCAATTGTCGCATCAACATAGGTTTTTAGCGCTCTCTCCGAGAGTCGCTTACTCGCCAATGCCGAAAGTTTGGCGGCTCGGGTGGCAAAACCATTAAATATTGTCCAGCCGCCCGAAATCGAAACGGATTCATTCTTTTGTGATACCGTGGCAACTGTTGTGTTGGTAAAAGATGAAGCGTTGGACACTCCCGCAGTTCCTCCAATGCTAAATTTGGGCAAGAGGCCGGTTCTCGCGATGTGATAATTTAAGCGCGCTTGTTCGATCTGGTAACGATAAACTTGGCCCTGATAAGTATTTTCAGCCCCCTCGAGTTGGAATTGTTCGAAAAGCTTCCTTGGAGCTTCGGCATTAAAATTGGGTGATTTTATCGACTCGGGGATTTCTTCATCAGGCAGCTCACTGATGCCCGAGAGGTTGATTAGCACACGTTTATTGTGTTCTAGTTCCACGGCGGCTCGTTCGGCTATGATTGCACTATCCTCTACATTCAATCGCGGTCCGATGATGTCACCCTCAGATATACGTCCCTCTTTTAACTTATCCTCTTCGTTTGTTAGAACGTCCTTCGCACGTTTTTCAGCCATTTTGGCATTACGTAAATACACCTTGCTGACAATCACGGCCAGATATTGATTGCGAACGCTAACCGCTAGTTGCCGATAGGCGTCGGCATATTGTTTCTGGGCGATTTTAACCGACAACTTGCTGATATCTACAGAAGCTTTGTTAGCACCCCAAGTGAAGATCGATTGCGAAGCCGAGATATTATAATTCGCTCCGTTTGTGCGAGAGGCCGAATTAGGAACGTTAGCAATCGACGTCGTGCCTGCGGTGTATCCTCCAGATACGCTGATACCCGGGTAGTAGATAGATTCCGCCCCAAGGCGATTAGCCTCCGCTTGTGCGATCGTCAGCCCGCTTTGAATCATTTGAGGCGACCTCTCCAACGCGGACTTCAATATTATTTTTAGACCGGGAAATAGCTCTTCTGGAAGTGGAATTCCTAAATCGTTGGGCTCTGCACGGAGGCACACGGCAACTGAGAATACAACAGCCAAAGAAATAAGTGGGAGCCGAGCAGGCCGAGGTACTCGAAAAAACATTAGGAGGTTAGAATTCAGAAATTAAAGACGAAAGATCAAGGGGTCAGATTTATTAATACAAGACAAACAAGAACGACCGGACCTCTATCAGCCGAGCAACCTAAAATGCGACATAGATGAACGGCTCAACCGGCAACGCGACTCGGTAGAGGAGGAAATGGAAAGTTACACCAATTCCTACACCAAGCGCGAGTGAAACCATCCATCCAATTTTTTTGGAAGTAGTGACTCGGAGGAATGTATCAGTTTGCTCTTTCTTCATGTGCATTAACGACGTCTGTCATCTTTTAAGGTAACCAAGTTCCATAGCCATATTTCTAACTTTTTCAGCGACTAGTACCGAAAGCTTCTCTCCTCCTGATGATGCGAGGTGGGTACGGTCACCAAAATCCAATGGAAGAAAATCTCTACCGTAATCCATGCAAGCGTAGCCTTCTTTAGTCCAAACCTGGATACTATCTTGGTAGACTAAGTCGTCCCTCGTTTTTTCCGCACCATTCAGCTGGTTTACATAAAAGGGGCTATTTCGGCTCAAACAGATGAGCGTGTGATTTTTAAGACAATCTGGGAATGCCGCATGCACACCTTTCGTGAAACCATTCCACTCATTTTCAACCTTGGCCCATTGGTTGTTTTCGTTCTGCTTGTAATAGCCCGCCGAAAAATTTCGCACTATCTTCATTTCAGTTTGCAAAAACTGTGGTTGATACCTTCGCTCAAAGGGCGAAGTTGAAAAATCATTCTCAAGATCAGTGTACAGCCTTCTGGCTTTAAGGAACGACGTGATTTCGGGTGTATAGAAATTCCAAACAGGAAACAGATGATTATACCCAAATCTCTCCCACAGATCTTTAAAATGTAACCAGCGGTCTGCTTTTCCCTCGAGTTCCATCTCGATATACTGTGATTTCGTTGTCGGCGCTTTCCGATAGTCCGTAAGCCTGTCTTCGCGCGGTTGCCATCCCGTCAATTTCCCCTTGAAATAGGCATCCCAAAAAAGAAACCGATAAGTATCCGATCCTATTGCGTCGGGTGCCTGGCCCGGCGCCGTATTGGCGACATAGATAATTTTCGGGTACTCATCGCGTAAGGCCTCCGTCACAAGCGCGCCACCATCAGTTGGCCCTGCGCCTCGCAAAGCGAAATTTATCACTCGATAGTTGTCTCCTAGCTTGTCTCCAAGGCGTCGCGACCAAAGCTTTTCAACCGGCTGACCTACGCCGTAAAAAATAGAGTTACCTCCGACAATGACCAAAATTTTGTCTTTCGTTACACGGGAGCGAACAATGGCCAACATTTCCCCCAATGTGGGTTGGTATAGAGAGTCCGGGGCGATCATTGGATGAAATCGCGTGAATGTTTTGTGGACATCCACATACTGCGCTCGATAGCCAAGGCCGACGCACATGGCGAACCCGAGAGTGGCACCGATGACAATACCCACTGGTTTTAAAAGCTGCCGGAATCCATCGATCGTTTTAAGAAAAATACTGCTCATACGCCAAAAAGCCGTTTAGCCATATGCCACGCATCTGAGGCTGGATAGAAAAACAGTAACCATCCGAAGAATACAAATGTTTGAGTCAAAAACCAGGGAACCAACGGCTCTTTTCCGAGGAGACTTTCAAGCTTTCGGCCCAAAATCGGTATGGCTTTATAGGTTGAACACACGCCCAAGCCCACACCATGCCAAATTCCCCATAGAACAAAATGCCAAGCAGGACCATGCCACAAGCCACAAAGGCTAAATGCCACCAACCCGTTTAAGACCCGCCGTGCCAGGCCGAGTCGATTTCCTCCCAACGGGATATACACATAGTCTCTAATCCATGAGCTTAGAGAAATGTGCCATCTTTGCCAAAAATCTTGTAGACTGCGAGCAAGGTAGGGCCAGTTAAAATTTTCTGGAAGCCGAATTCCCAAGAGCTTGGCTAAGCCGATGGCAATATCACTGTAGCCACTGAAATCCATTAGGATTCGAACCCCCATGGCTATAAAAACAGCCCATCGGCTCGGACCGTTTAATGCGTCGAACTTCGGTTGGAAATAATTGATGTAAAGAGTAAGGTTGTCGGCGATAAAAACCTTTTTCAAAAATCCTGCGGCAATTCGTCTGAGTCCGTCGGACACGTCATCAACCGTTACGCACGAGGTCCCTTCTTTAAGCGCAGGTAAAAATTGAGAGTAGCGCTTGATCGGCCCTGCCACCAATGATGGAAAAAAAATTGAGAAAATGAGAAATTTGATCGGATTCCTGACAGGTTCCCCACCTTTCTTAACTTCATAAAGGTAATGAACAAATTCAAAGGCAAAAAAACTGACTGCAAGCGGTGGGGTCGCTGGCAGCGCTTTCTTGGTAAGCATGATTAGACTTTCTGCGAGCTGCGGCCTAATAAGCGCAAGTCCATCTCTAAGCAAAAATATGGAATATTTATAAAAGCACAGCGTCGCTACACTTAGCGAAATTCCGAGAACGCAAAGCCACGGTCGGCGGCTCAAAGCCAAAAAATAGGTAACACACATCAAAGCTATAATAGGGACCATGCCGGCTGGTCCGGCAAAATGTGCGTGAAAAACCAAGCATGCCAGAACCAAAAACCCCAATCTCAATCCTGGTTTGGGCAACATCCAGTAAACCGGAATCACCAATGCTGCAAAAAGGAGAAACCAATAAGTTGTGAAAATCATCTTATCTTACGGCCAAGCATCTGCATAGAATGAGTGTTTAGAAAAATGTGGAGGCCGAGATTAACTCAAGGCTAATTTGCCTCAATATCGGCAGCTTGCCAGATTGACGCGTTTTGTATCGTTTACAGCCACATATATCATGGTCGCCAACAAGGAACCGCTTCCACGCACAGTCGTAGATCTGTCTACCCTACTGTTAAGTCTCTTAATTGTTTTTTTTCCCCTTCAGACGAAAATCAGCCTCGCCTCGTATTTCGCAGCCTCGGCCGTTTGGTTATTAGTCGGCTATCAATCCAAACGACCATGGCTAAGCTTCACCATTTGTGGACTCATAACTTCGGCTCTTCTAATTTTTGTTTTTCATGCGCCGAAATTATCGCTCCTTTTTTTCCCTCTTTGGGTTCTTATAGGCTGGCTATGTAGAAACCTTGGATGGTGGAAAAATGTTTGTTATGCCGTAAATTGTATTGCGGCCCACCGACAAGCAGAAGCGCTCCGCTTGGTAATTCTTGGAGCCTCCGGAGCTTGGTCAATTCACCCCTATTTGACTGCCTCTCTAGTAGGATCAGGGGATGGAGCTTGGTATGCCAGCGTATTGGCAGACTATATTACGCAATTGAGGGCGGGCATTTTCCCGGTTTGGATTGGGCAAACGTATTTCGCATTTATGGGTGCAACGTTTCCATTGCGCTACGCACCTTATTTTCAGCATCTAGCAGGAGCAATCGATATAGTAACGTTCCATAAAATGGGCATGTTTGCGCTGCAAAATGCAACCATCGCCTTGAGTGCATTAGCGGGCCTCTATTCCTGCTATTTTTCGCTTACAGGAGTCTTGAAAAAATCGCGATGGTTTGCCGTTCCACTTTCGTTTTTGTATATTACGTGCCCCGGAGTGTTGGCAATTATTTACGGTCAGGATATGATCATGTCATTTATGACATTACCCTATCCTCCGATTGTCTTTGGCGGAATAGTAAGGTCTTTCAGAGAAAACGACTTTAAGGCTAGATTGATGATTATAGGAGGTCTGGCAATGACTTGGCTCGGGCACGCTCCTATCGGTCTCTGGACAACAGCATTGGCTGGGCTAACACAGATAATTCGTCTGCGCGTAAGATGGACCACATGGGGGGACCTATGGAAAGAAATAGCTACAGCACTGGCTTTTTCGATACTCGCAAGCTATCCCTTTGTTTCGGTCTCTTCTCTAGGCCTGACATTAAACGCGCCAACAAATTTCGGAGCTATACTACATTACGTAGACGAAGCATTTCCGGCGTCCCTTCTTCCGCTCAGTGCAACTTGTACAAAGCTAAGTGATTTGCAATTCGGATATGGACTGTTTGTAGTATTGTTTGGGTGCATTTTTTACGCCCTCCAAACAAAGCACAAAGGCGCTCTTATGTATGTCTCTTTGGGCTGCTTATTGCTTTTCCTGTTATTGCCCATTCCCGTTATTACGGAGTTTCTCTGGTCACATATCCCAGGTATTATTTTAACAATTACGGATAAGTGGCCCATGCAAAGACTTTACGTAGATCTCGCTCTACTAACGGTTTTCTCAGCTGCATGGTTGCTTAGTGACTGTCAAAAAATACTAGTAAACCATCGTCTTTATATATCATCAGTTCTTTTACTCGCATGTATTTGGAGCGGATTCGAATGCAACAAAATGATTCTTCGCGGTAAATATATTACCCATCCATTAGAATCCTCAATTGTACTTTATCGTAGCGAAAACCTCCCGTTGACCAAGTCTGCGTTAAGCAAGGATTTTGTAAATCCTCGCTATTTTTCACATGGGGTAATGGACCCCGAAATGGAAAGCAGGATACTGGCAAAAAATAAATGGCACATTATTTCGTCAAACATTGAATTTCTTGCACCCGGTTATGGCCCCGCTCCCGCCGGAAAAAAACCCGGCGAATCGCTTTCCGAAGTCTTCGTAAGCAAGGAGGATCCTAATCCGGGGATTCTAAACCTCGAGCCAGCATTTAAATTAGATCCATCTAAACATTATCTGCTGATAATCGAATTCTTTCCGCGTATGTATAAGGGAGTGCTCCAAATTCTCGGGGACGATTTTTTTCGAGAATATCTCTTACCCCAATCGGGCTTTGAATTAAGCTTCGGTAGCAACCGGACTAATTCGAGAGCCATCCCACTTTGGACGACATCCGGACATACTGTTGAAGTCAAATTACGCTTTATACCTACGGGCTCGAATTAAGTCAGAGACGTCCGGATATTTAGAAACACCTAAAATTTTCACGCCGGGATGGCGGGCAAAAGTTAACGGTCACCAAACTCAAGTGTCTGCCTCGCCGAACAATTTAGCGCTTGTTCCAATAGACCCTGGAGAAAGTATCGTCGAAGTTAGCTTCAGTCCTCCACTGCCAACAATAATAGCTTATTGGACCTCTTGGTGCGCTTGGCTTCTCTTCATGCTCACTTGCGTTGGAGTTGTTTCTCAAAAGGACGTCAGAAATTAATCCGCTCTTTCTCGACCACTAAAGGTCTTTTAGCTATCTTAGTATATATCGAACCAATATATTCTCCGAGCACCCCAATAAAGAAAAGCTGGATTGAACCGAAGAAAAAGAGCCCAACCACCAATGGCGCCAAGCCCAAACTAAACTCCCTCCAAAAAAAGAGTTTATAGAATAGATAAACGAGCCCAATAACGAAAAAGACAATAGATAATGCAAAACCCATCATTGTGGCTAATCTCAAAGGTACTTTCGTATGGCTGGTCAGCCCCAGCATAGCGATATCGTATAGTGTAAATATATTATTTTTTGTAAACCCCCGTTTTCTCAACGGCTGTTTAAAAGGAACCTTAGCGATATCGTAACCGAGCTCTGAAATCATTCCACGATGATACGGATAAGGATCCTCCCACGCTCGCAACTGATCCATTACAACTCTGTCATACAGGCCAAAACCGGTAAAATTTTTGAGTAGATCGACATCGGCTAGTCGCGAAACGATTTCGTAGTAAAGTTTACGTACGAAGAAAAACAGGGCTGATTCTGCGCTCTCTTCTTTGATGGCGGCTACAACCTTATATCCGGCCTCCCATTTATTTATAAACATTTCTATCAACTCCGGTGGGTCCTGTAGATCTGAGGCCAAATAAATCACCGCATCCCCGCTTGCCTGCAACATGCCGTAATACGGTGATCGGATGTGACCGAAATTCCGCGTGTTAACTATCGCACGCAAACGAGGCTCTATTTTTATCAATCCACAAAGAATTTTCACCGATCGATCCACTGATGCATTATCAATGATTATATACTCAAAATCGTATTGATCAAATTTATCCGCCACGCGGAAAACACGCTGAACAAGTTCTTCTAAATTGCCCTCCTCGTTATAGCAACCGCTTACAAAAGTGATCCTCTTTTTTTTAATGATCATCGCTTAAAGGGGTTCATAGCATTCGGAAACAGATCTTCAAAAGTATTATTTTGCTCCGCCAACCCCTAACGGCGAGCGAAATGACCCAAGAACCCTCCCGGAGTAACCTGCGTTCACAAGCGAGCCACCGACGGGATTTTTTCCAATAAACACCGGCAAGGCACTAAATTCGGGTGTTGATTTCTCTATCTCAAGTATCGTTCGGCCATTAATTCGCATACGAAGTGTGCGCTTTAGTTTCTCCTGCTCCTCCCGTGGAATATCACCCCACGCCGGAGCTCCGATCTGAGGAAATAGCGAACCAAATGAAAATTCAATTTCATTAATTTCATTGATCTTGATCGTCACCGGTTCAGATTCAAACGCACCAACACCCCATATTTCCGTACCGAATCGAACTGTGCCGTTTGGAGAGATTCTCATAAATCCTAAAACCGCCCGACCCGACCTGCCTGCGACCATAAGAGGCTCCGCGGTTCCGTTGCTTCTTTCGGGCGCTATAAACCTCACTCGAACGGGACCGTATTCCTGGTTCTGACTAAATTCGGAAGGCATCGGTGGGTAGCCTCCACGAACAACATTGTTGACTAATCCACTGAATTGCCAACCAGCGGAACCAGCTCCAACAGCATTCGCTCCAACATAAACTTCAGGGGGGAGCGAATTGCGGCCGATCTGAAATTGTTTGATGAGCTCGCGCTGATCGACAACTTCATTAATGAGTTCATGCTGGTCAATTTTGGCGTAAACGATTTGGCGGAATACCTCCAATTTCGCGACTTCAGCGGGACTCATCTTGGAAGTATCGGGCGAACCCAAAGAGCCGCAAAAAAAAGTCAGTCGAACTTTTTTGTCGGAAACAAATTCGAACGGCTCACTCATCAAGACCGTCACTCCAATATTTTCAAACCCGATGACAGCGGTGTTTTCAGTCACATAGCGTACGAAAAAGAGAGCACCATGGTTTCTCGGGCCAACGGAAAGCAACGGTTCGCTAAACCCACCGCGGCGAGACGGAAACGTTAGTTCCATCGACACCATTCCAAACGTCTCACCTTTCAGTTGTTCATTTTCTAGTACCCCCATTCTTACAAGGCGCATACGGTGATCAACCGAAAGCCGCAAATTACGGGTCGCCCTTGAGTCTCCCTCGTATAAAGTCGGAATGTATTGATAAGGATGCTTGGCAACTAGCAAAGTTTCCAAAGGCTCTCGATTTAAAGTTTCCGGCTCAAAAACGAAATTGTCGACATTAACGAGGCGATAATAGCTTTTTCCGTCTTTAGACAGAGGTCGCGAATCGATAATTTTTTCAGCCTTAGCCTTGAAGTCTTGGGGAAACTCTATGGATAAAGGTAACCAGAGCATATAGCAGGCATTCAGTAAAAGAGCCGCAAAAACCAGAGGCGTCGCAATCGACGCCCTGCACTTCTTAATCAATTCAGAAAAGCCTAACCCAAATCCGAGAATAAGAAATACAACCAGTTGACGAGAATGCCGGCCATGGACGACCAAGTGATGTCGTAGGTCTGAATCGAGGATGAACAACCCGTAGATAAAAAAAAAGCCCACAGCTACCAGGATTATTGGTGCATCAATCAATTCGCGCAGCGGTCGTCTCCATGCCGCGCTTTTCAGGGCAACTCCGCCAAGAATTACCCAAACAAAGATCGCGAGTCCCTCCGCATAAAAAAAATAAGCCCAAACGTTGATACCAGCGCGGAAATCATTCCACCCAAAGGACTGGTGCTTTGTAATTTCGAAGGCATTTCGGACTATATCTTCGTGACTCAGTTGTCCAAGTGCATAAAGGAGAAGAAATAAGCTACCAAACCCGAGTCCAACAACTAAGGCCCGTACCAAACGGTTCAAAATGGAACCATCAATCCACAACACATGAAGCAACATTACGGTCCCAGCGAGCTGCCAGTATCCGAAATAGCAGAAAAAACTCCAAAATGAGATAACGCCCACCCAATAGGATCGGCCTAGGCTAGAAGGCTTATATACCCCGACCCAAAGAGCAAGGAGCGCAAAACAAAGGGAAACGTCATAAGGAAATACATACCTCGCATAGATAAATAAAGTCGCCGACAAAGCGGAGGCTGCAAGTACTGAATAATAAACGATCCGTAAGTTACTAAGTCGATAGGCGATCGAAGCTAACAACAGAACGGACAATATTGAAAAAATTGAAAAAAAATAAGCTGGGATACGATCGTTCGGCGGAAAAAAGTGTTCAATTAACGCCGGAATAATGCCGACAAATTTAAATCCCAGATGGTCTGCGTAACCTCCGTTAGGTTGCATTACAAAGGCGGTTGCCTTTCGCCATTCGCCTTGACGTACGAAATCAGCAGCGACCCGTGAAACACTATATTTCCCCTCGTCGTAATTCGAGAATTGGCCCCCTTTGACAATCGCCACTATGCGTAACCCTATCGTCAAGATTAGCACGGAGGCAACGAACAATCTACCTTGCAACTTCGTCATTTGCCCAAAGAAAACGTTATTCGTGGACCTCCTCAAGCAGTCTCTTTGGATATGTTTTAACCGACTTTAGCCCCCGCTTGAACCATATTATTAAGGTCTCCGATTCGACGCAGACGACGGCCAGGAGCGATTATTTGGTTGGCACTCATCTTCATCGTGCAAACATCGGGCAAATGCAAAGCAGTCCCGTGCAATCTACGAGCGTCAAATGGCACCAACGTTTAGAGTTACTTTGGCAATTCACACTACGGGCCATCGAAATGAAACATCGCGGAAGCTATCTCGGAATGTTTTGGGCTATGCTCAACCCTCTTTTGATGCTTGGCCTCTACACCTTTGTCTTCGGCGTGATTTTCGGCAGCAAATTTAGAGTACTTCCCAACGAGACCGGAGTCGACTTTGCCTTCTCGTTCTTTCTCGGGTTTATGCTGTTTCACGTAATGGCAGAGACTCTCGCTGTTGCTCCGTCCGTCATAATTACCAGCCCGAACTTGGTAAAAAAGGTCGTTTTTCCGCTGGAAATATTACCACTATCTCAGCTTGGGGCCTTTTGGTTTAACTTTTTAATTAGTTTGGCGCTCTTACTTGTCGGTATTCTCGTCGCGCAACGAGAGCTAACTTGGGAGGGTGTTCTCTGGTTACCTATTATTATTTTACCTCACGTCATCTTCACGATCGGCTTATCGTGGTTGCTGGCCGCTCTAGGAGTATTTTTTAGAGACATTGCGCAGGTTATACAATTTCTGTCTCAAGTACTGATGTACGCCAGCGCTATTATGTACTCGCTCGATATAGTTTCACCCCGCGTTTGGTCGATATTAAAATGGAATCCATTATTGCACACTATAAACTTAGCTCGCAACGCTTTGCTCTGGCATCGTCCTATTAATGTGATGCAGCTGGGGTACACTTACTGCACGGCCTTAATGATATTCATTTTCGGCCGGTGGTTTTTCATGAAATCGAGGCCAGCATTTGCTGATGTGATTTAAGTCCTTCTGGCTGGCGATAAATTCTTCCAAAACGATCCGGCATTGGCATCGAGGACGGGTACTTAAAAAATTAAGCAATTTTTTTGAATCTACACATAAAATTTTAACTCGGCACATCTTCTTTCGTTAGGCCAGTTCTTTTTCGGCAATGCTTCTTGACTGGCTAAGTAAAAATCCACGCTTGCGATGAAGAGTTCGGAACGCTTCGCTACTCCTTTTCCGCAATAGTCCTTCACCGCCGAAATGGCAGAGCTTCCGATCATAGTTGCCCAAAATCTCACCAAGGCATACCGCATTTGGGATAGCCCATCCTCGCGTCTTAAGAGCCCCGCCTTGGAGTCTATTGCCAAATTTTTTCCCTCCGGCGCAGCGCCTAGAAAAGCGTTGATGACGCAGGCACAAAAGCACTATCGAGACTTTTATGCACTCAGGGACGTTTCGTTTAGCATGCGCCCGGGAGAGGCGACTGGAATTATTGGCCGCAATGGGTCAGGAAAAAGTACGCTACTCCAGCTAATCGCCGGTACGCTTACCCCGTCCTCCGGACATCTCAAAGTAACCGGGCGGGTATCTGCATTGTTGGAGCTTGGATCAGGGTTCAACCCTGACTTCACCGGGAGGGAGAATGTGTTTCTCAACGGTTCAATCTACGGTCTTTCGCAAAAAGAAATGCAGTCGAAATTCGAAGAACTAGCAGATTTTGCTGATATAGGAGATTTCATCGAGCAACCGGTTAAGACCTACTCTTCCGGAATGATGGTCCGCCTCGCCTTCGCCGTTGGCTTAGCGGTGCGACCCGACATACTTATCATTGATGAGGCGCTCTCCGTCGGCGACGTATTTTTTCAGCAGAAGTGCTTCAAGAAATTACATGAGATCATTAACCAAGGCGCTACTCTTCTTTTCGTATCCCATGACATGGAGGCAGTTCGCAACCTGTGTCAGCAGGTTTTGCTGCTAGATAATGGAAAGCTAAATTTCTCCGGTGCTCCGGATGAGAGTGTTAGCAGATATTATGCTCTCTTCGGAAAACGACTAGATGGAGCTCGCGATCAACCTTCCATCAAAAGCAGTCAAGATGCCCGTGCCAAGGAAACGGAGCAGGAAAAAGACGTCGTTTCCAATAATCTACTTGGTGCTGCGAAATCGAGGCATGGAGATCGTCATTTAGAGATCGTCGCGCTTGCGCCCGAAAATGAACACGGGGCTCCTTCATTGCGGGTAGAAATGACTCGCGTAATAATACTTCGCCTGCTCATCAGATCCAATGAGTCGATTGAACAGCCAGCAATAGGCTTAAACGTTTACGATCGCATGACCAATCTCGTATTTGCAGCGGGGACCCGGCAGCTAGGGGTCGTTCTAGAGTCCATGGTGGCCGGTGAGTCACGCATCGTTGCGTTCAAACTTACCTGTAATCTGCAACCCGGAGAATACACCTTCAGCGTAGAGGCAAGCGAACCGTCTGCGGAGGGAGAAAATTTTGGGTTTCTTCACGATAAGCATGAGGGTTTAGGCCCTTTAGTTGTCCATTATGAACACAACCATACGTGGCCGTTTTATGGAATTGCCCGGTTGCCACTCGAGATTACGACCTAACTATGTTTGATTTTTTGAAGCTATTTAGACAGCGCCCGCACAGCGTAGCCCCGCGCTTAGCATCTGTAGACGAATTACAATCAGAGCGTTTTCGGTCCTTCATGGATCAGATGAATGCATTTGCCGCCCCACTCGGGCTGCGAACGTTCACAAATTGGTCTAAAATATGGGAGTATCCGTGGCTTTGGTTCCATGGGATGCAGGACGTCATTTGGACTGGTAAGCATGTAGTCGATTTTGGAAGCGAAATTTCTCCCATGCCTTGGTGGCTCGCCACCAAAGGGGCAAAAGTCGTGCTGATCGAAACAGACCGTCAGTGGGAACCCACTTGGTCAAAGCTGCGCGATCAGTTGGGCATCGATATTGACTGGAAATATGTCACATCCGACAGCCTTCCGCTCGACACGGCGTCTGCGGATTTCGTGACAAGCTTTTCGGTAATAGAGCACCAGTCCGACAAACAAAAAGCCGCCGATGAGATCGTGCGTGTCCTTCGTCCTGGCGGTAAGTTTTTTATTTCTTTTGATATCTGTGAACCGTCGCTCGGTATGACGTTTCCAGAGTGGAATGGAAGAGCGCTGACCCTCCAGGAGTTTGAACAGCTTTTTTGGAGGAATACCGCATTCGGCAGCAAGGCCGATTTCACCTGGAACTTAGAGGCTATCCCAGCATTCAAGGCCTGGCATCTTCAGAGCGCCCCTCATCATAACTACGTCACGGGCGCAGCCGTATTAGCCCGATCAAGTTCGTGATCTTTCACGTCCACGGAATATGGGTCCGAAATTTGCCACGAAAGCCGACGAACCGGCCTCGCCCGTGCACCCTTAAATGGTGCTCGCCATGCTGGGTCCCGAGGGTTTCTTATTAAATCTTTTCCGTGTCCGCTACGCCCAAGTCCGTACTATTCATTCGTCCAGATACATTCGGCGACATCGTGCTCTTTGAGCCGGTTCTTCGTGCTTTAGCAGCTGCCTGGCCGAATGCCCGCCAAACCGTTGTAGTACGAAGGGGATATGAAACTCTCGCCCCTCTTTTTCCACGTTCCCTCATTTGGTCGTCCACCGACCTTAATCCTTTCAATCAAGACCCACGTGACGCGCATGAAGAAGTTCAAAGGCTGTTGGAAGAATTAGCCCCGTTTCAACCCGATTTAATTGTCGCTCCGACTTTCAGTCGCACTTGGATGGAAGTCGCGATCGCGGCGCATTTTCCCAAAGCAAGAAAAGTCGCCTTCGGCAGCGATGATATCCCGCTTTTTGTAAAGTCGCTTAATCTCGCTTTCGGGGTTAACGCCGCAGAGGTCTTTAAAGAGCTCGTACCCGTCGCAGCAGATAAAACAGATTTCGAGAATAACCACGCTCTTTGCGAATATCTGGTAGGCAAGAAGATCGATAAAAGGGCACCTAGGCTCAACATTCCAGTTGAGAGTCGAAACCAGGCAAATGCAATTCTCCAGACTTTGGGTCTGGGAGAAAAGAAATGGGCTGCCGTCTTCCCGGCCGGCATCGCCAACGTTAAAATCAAGGCTTGGGCTCCCTCCAAGTTTGCCGAAGTCACTTGGCTTGGCAAGGATGGCGAGATTACGATTCTGGCCGCGTTGCTCGAGCGCTGTTACCTATATTTTGGAAATGATACAGGTGCGATGCATATTGCCTCAGGTGTCGGCACCCCGGTTGTCGGAATTTTTGGTGGTGGACATTGGCCGAGATTCCGCCCTGCCGGCGACCGAGCGTTGGCCATTGTCGAGCCTATGCCTTGTTTTGGTTGCGGATGGGATTGCTGCTTCGGCGATGCTCCATGTGTTAAAAATATAACAGTCGAGGACGCAAAGGGAGCATTGGAAATCGCTCTTTCTAAACAAAATGAGCATTTCAATGACGTCTTCACTGTATCCAAACTTCCGCCTACCGCATTGGATTTGGCAGCTCGTGTAGCGCCTATCTATCGGAGGCTTCAGAGCGACCGTCTGCAACGCCAGTACAAGATAGAGGAGCTCACCCACTTGGGCCTGGAAAAAGACGAAGCCATCGATGAGTTTAAAGCAGAGTGCAATATCAAGGATGCGGAAATCGGCGCTCTGAAACATGCGACGAACATCAAAGATATCGAGATCGCCTCCCTGAAAAAGGAAACCGATGTAAAGGATGGCGAGATTGATTCGCTCAAAAATGAGACAAATCTCAAAGACGAAGAGATTGCTTCACTGAAAGCCGAGACTAACAGCAAAGACGTCGAAATCGATTCACTTAAGGCGGAAGCTAATTCTAAAGACACCGAGATAGCGTCGCTAAAAAAAGCGGCAGACGTCAAAGACGGCGAAATTGATCAACTGAAAGACGTCTGCAACGAACGCGAACGCCTTATCTTTAAACAATCCGGCCATATCAAAAACTTTCAAGCGATTGTGGCAGAGTTGAATGAGGCACACGCGGTTAAGGATAAAAAAATTGAAGTCCTCACTTTAGCCGAAGCGCGCAAGAACGAGCTGGAAGATTGCCTCAGTAAGCTACCCGAAGGCACTCTGGATTTCGCCCAAGCCTTGCACAACAAACAGGTACACATTCGGAATATCGAGGCACTAGTAACTATTCGTGAACGCGAGCTCGTTGAAAAAAATCAAACAATCGAAAACTACCGCAGCGGTCACGGGAATCTCGAACAGGCTAAGTACTACGAAAAGCTCCTTCACGATAAGGAAGGAGTTATCCAGATGCTGAATCAGGCTTGTACGGAGCGCGAAGCACTGATCCGCCAACTCGCTCTACAGGCAACCGGGGTTGGTTCACGTGTCCACAAGATATGGACCGCAGCCAAAGCCCATATGAGATTCAAGTGGTGGCAGCCATTTGACCAATGGCTGTTTAAAAAATTAGTAGAAGAAGCCGTGATGCAGGTTGGTGTATTGCGGCAGCATAAGCCCCAACCGATCAAATGGGACAAATTCCCAAAACCGGTACTATCTCCGAATAAACTTCCTCAAATTGGTTTAATCACACCCTCCTACTGCCAAGACAAATTTATCGAAAGCACCCTGCTATCGGTGCTAAATCAAAAATATCCCAAACTACTCTATGTCGTACAAGACGGAGGATCAAAAGACCAGAGCACCGATATTATCCGTGGCTACGAAAATCAACTAACGACGTGGGAATCCGTTAAAGATAAGGGTCAGTCCGACGCTATCCGCCGCGGATTTGCTAAGATCGAAGCGAAACTCACCCAAAATGATGTCATGGCATGGTTGAATTCTGACGACCTTTTGGCGCCTCGCTCGCTCCGTCTAGTAGCAGAGTATTTCGCAAAACATCCCGAGGTAGATGTCCTATACGGCCACCGCATCATCATCGACGACGCCGATAAGGAAGTAGGCCGTTGGGTTATGCCTCGCCACGACCCTAAGACACTCGAATGGATCGACTACGTTCCACAAGAGACGGTATTCTGGCGAAAGCGCATTTGGGACCTTGTTGGAGGGCTAGATGCGAACTTCCAGTTCGCCCTTGACTGGGATTTGCTCGCTCGGTTTCAACAGGCCAATGCTCGAATTGTCCGGTTGCCATATTTTCTAGGGTGTTTCCGAATCCACAGTGAACAAAAGACCAATCAACATATCCACACCACCGGTCACGACGAGATGACACGTATCCGCACGAGGTTCCACACGACGATTGATCATGAGAAAATCGCTTATTACGCTCGCAAGGCTCGTCTGACCGGCGCGATCACCGCGCGTTTACTTGCGCTGGGTGTACGTTATTAAATCCCCGTTCGTTTCTGATTTTATCCGATGATTGCATTCCTTCTTATTTTCACAGTTTTGCTGTATTTTATGGTGATCGGCCGCGCGGTTATAGCTGCGGTGAACCTGCGGATGGGGATATTGTGGAGTTGGTTACTGGCCCCGACCGTTGGACTGGCGACCGTGCTTCTGTTCGTCAACGAATTCAGTAAATGGGAAATTCCCGTTCACACTTTTGGCCCGGCTCTCTCCATCGGGCTGTTGGTCGTAAGTATCGCGATTATCGTATGGCGTCGCCCTATTCTGCCTTGGAAGCAGCTTTTCCCGTATCTTGTTCTTACGCTGCTTTACCTAGCTTACACCGGATGGCCGATGTTCAAATTCGGCTTCAACTGGATATCATACGCCAACGACGACATGGCCAACTATTGTTTGGCCGCAGAACGCTTTCTTCATCACGGCTACTACGAGCTTCCGCTTCAGACCGAACTCGAAGGTTTGGATTACACCCAAGCGTTCTGGTTCATGCACGCTTTGCAGCAAATTCGGCCAGGGTCAGAACTCTTACTAGCCTGGCTCTGTTCCGTGACTGGTCTGAACGCACATCAAGTGTTTATGCCGCTCATTCTCAATCTGAGTTTGATTCAGCTCTGCGGAGTGGGCGCCCTGGCCCTTTATAAGGGCCGGTGGAGAAAGTTGTCTTTGATTGCAACCGCTCTTCTGGCTATCAGCCCGCTATTCGCTCTAGGCACGCTCTACCAGCTCATTGCTCAGGTAGGCGGTATCGCTATGCTTACTGCAGCCGCCTCTTTGCTATTGAACGACAAAGGGTTCTCTCTGCGTAGAGCAATCATCGCCGGCATTATCACGGCGGCCATGGGAGTTTACTATCCCGAAGTAACTCCCTTTCTCGCGATAGCCATAATCGTGTGTGCGATCCGGTTGAGGTATACAAATATAGAGCGATTTAAGGGCTATGCACTTTTGATCGGAGGAGTTGCAGCCATTACGTTTATCCTACTCGGGACAAGCACCTACGAGTTTCTCAACACACTTATCCTCCAAGTGATTTCGTCGACCGGTCTTGCCGGAGCGGTTTCTGAAGAACTCAAAGCTTTACTCGATCAGGGTTTAATTCTTTTCCCGTGGACTCTGGTCCCGTCGTTCGTACCGATGCTTTTCGGTCTCCATGCCTTCGGAGATGTCGGACAAGATCCTTGGATATCGATCCTCATCATCCTCGGATTTGTCGTCCTAGTGTACACCGCTTGGCAGGTGCTCGTTAATCTCAAGCGAGGCGTCCCCGCAGGATATATTGGAATAGTGATGATTCCGCTGGGCGTTCAACTTTTCTTTAAAAACCAGGACTTCGGGTTGTTCAAATTGGCAATGTTTGCTCAACCTTTTATCGCCTTTTATCTTGCCCAACTTTTCGTAAAATACATTTGGGGTAAACATGCACGATGGGGACGGATCGCACTTGCGATCTTTATTTTGCTCACGATGCCCTCACACTATCGCTATAGCCGAGCCTCCGTCGGGGATGTAGGTGGCGGTCTTTCGGAAGTTGTTGGAGCATCTGCTTTGGGTGTTCAGTTTAATCCGCCCAAGAACGTTAACTTCGATGCAATTGAGAGCGATATTTCCAACGTGGTTAGCGCAAAGATGCTCTCCATTTACACACGCGGAATAGATACCCGCTTCTTAAGCCGTAGCTACATGGATAATGTGGCAAATATTGCCGTGCTTAGCTTTTTGCGTGATCCAAATCCCCAGCTAGACAATCGCGGGAAACTGCTCGAATACCTTAAGTTTATCGGATGGATGTTGCCTGACGTCATCTATGAAGGTGACGTACCCATCTACAAGGTTCTGACGGAGTACGCAGACCAAAACGATTGGACAGAAACGAGCACCCAACACCTCCCCTACCACAACCGTCTCCTTGTAAGCATCCGTCGTGATTTAGATCATTTCAACAAATTCAATCCAAGCAGTGGCTGGATTCAACAAGGTTTCTATCAGTACATTTTGGAGGATAATGTTAAGAATCATCTGATCTTCATGCATTCCCAGCGTGGTCCGCACTATTACTCCTCTGCACGATTCAAAGCGGCCTTTTTCCAACGTGAGCCTGAGCCGCTAACTAATCGCGAGGAATATTTTCATGGGACTGGCCCCGTTACCACGTTTAATGTGATAAATCCGTCGCCTGGCCTGCGAATGGTAGTCGATTTCTCTCGTACGTCATTGGGTGTGGGTCGAACCGACCTTCCAAATAAGGCTAAAATTATTGGAGCGGACGATTATTCCATTTTTTTTCGTGGCAATGGTTCAGCACGTATTTTCTCTCAGCCTCTAACTCCAGAAATCATCGAAGGCCGTTCTTACTTAACGTTGGATTTCGGCGAAAAAGGTGAACCCATACGTAAGCCCAAAACAGGCCTCATGCGGCTCTACGGAACGAATCTGAACCTAGACGACCGTCGGTTGGTGGGTTTCATGCGCGACATTTCGGTTATAACAGAAGAGCAGTACCGTAATCTCCCGCGCCCCAGATCCATTTCGAGTTTCCCCGACGATCTTCATGGATCGAAGGGTTTGGAGTACTCCGGTATCTATGAAGATGGTTGGGTGGCCAACGACGTGGTCATCAATTTAGCCAAGAGCGCGCCAGGACAGGTCTTGGTTTTTAAGGGGATGATCCCCGACGCATCTAAATTTAAGGAAAAAGGCGTCAATCTGACGTTGTCAGTGAACGGAGAGATTACCGATCAGGTAAACCTAAAACCTGGCAACTTCACCCTCACACGGCCTCTCAAAGCCACCGTCGATGTCACGCGCGTTGAAATGCATTTCGACGACACCGAATTATATGGCTCCATGGACGGGTCCGATGACAAACGCCCCCTCGCAGCGCTCATTCGCGAAATCTCGATCAAAGACGGTTCGAATCTTTCGGCATTTAACACGCAGGAAGGGCGGAAAGCAGATGGCCTAAAATTCGACGGGATCGATACAGACGGCTGGGCGACGCAATCCGCCCATTTTTCTACACCTGTGCTCGCAGAAAACAGGACATTGGTGCTGACGATCGAAATGCCAGGCTGGTCCTCTGTAGCCAGCAACGAACTGACCATTCTGGTTGATGGAACTTCAACCCAAATGATCACGCTAACGAAAGAAACAATTCAGACCTTGCGTGTACCGCTCACGGCCGGCTCACATGAGATCACTCTCCATGCATCCCAACTTTTCGCTCTTCCAAGAGAAAGTCGCCAGCGCGCTTATCTCTTGAAGGACATTAAATTTGAATAACGCTTAGGGCGTGTATTTGTAATCCTTTCGGCGTAAATTTACCCATGCTCTTAAGCGTCGTCGTTCCGGTCTATAAGGAGGAGAAAAATATACCCGAGTATCTCCAACGTATCCGGCCGATATTGAGCGGGATTACGGAAGATTACGAAATCATCTTTTCATTGGATCCATCTCCCGATCGCACGGAGGAGGTCATCCTTGAACAACGTGCGTCGGATGCTCGAGTAAAATTGCTAAAGTTTTCACGCCGGTTCGGCCAACCGATGGCAACGCTCGCTGGTCTTCAGTATTCGTCCGGAGACGCAGTCGTCGTAATGGACGTTGATATGCAAGATCCGCCGGAACTCATCGGTGACATGGTCGCCAAGTGGAAAGAAGGATATGATGTTGTTCTCCCACAGCGTCGGCAGCGGACCGGCGAGCCCTGGCTAAAAAAACTTATCGCCGAGACCGGTTATAAGGTGATCAACAAGATCGCTGATGTGAAGGTTCCACTCAATACGGGCGACTTTAGGTTGATGGCCCGGCGTGTGGTGAACGAAGTCGTTAAGCTCAAAGAGTCTCATGGTTTTCTTCGCGGAATGGTCGCCGTGGTCGGATTCAAGCAGTGCCTCATCTCATTTGACCGACCGGCCCGATTTGCCGGAGAAACGAATTACAATCGGTTTCTTGGTTCATTGCGCATCGGCTTCAACGGGATCTTCTGTTTCTCAACTTATGCGCTCACCTTGAGCACCCAGCTTGGATTCGCAATCGCCGCGATGTCGTTCTTGATCGCTCTGGCCTATCTTGTGATGAAACTGAGCGGCTTCCCTTTCCCGATCGGCAATCCTACCATGGTAATCCTTATCTTATTCATGGGGGGCATTCAGCTCATCAGCGTAGGAATTCTCGGCGAATATATTGGCCGCATCTATGAAGAAGTCCGGGCCAGGCCCAGCCAAGTGGCCCAAAATTTTTCCTCCGCTGACTCCGGAGCAGCAGCGAATCAACGACGACTTCATGAAGCAATGGCACGAAGTGCTGCCGAAGCGTTATGGAATGGTGGAGAAATTTAACCATAATTATCCGGTTAAAAATTCGCGGTCGGGGTTTAAGACTACCTTGGAAATCGGCGCGGGCTTGGGCGAACACGTCTCCTACGAAAAGCTTACGGCAGAGCAGGAGAAAAATTACCATGCTCTCGAGCTGCGCGAAAACATGGCAGCAAAAATCCGCGAGAATTTTCCGAAGATCCAGGCAATCGTCGGAGACTGCCAATCCAGGCTTAATTTTCCCGATGGTTATTTTGATCGGTATATTGCCGTACATGTGCTCGAACATTTGCCCAATCTCCCTGAGTGCATTAAGGAAGCTTGGCGGTTGATCAATAAGGAACGCGGTCAGATGCTTGTTGTTATCCCTTGCGAAGGCAGTCCGGCTTATTCTTTCGCGAGGAAGATTTCTGCCCAGCGCATTTTTGAACGCACTTATAAGATGTCATATGATGTCTTCATCAAGCGCGAGCATATCAACCTGCCGAATGAGATTATCGGGGAGCTATCGAAATATTTCATCGTGGAATCGCGAAGCTTTTTCCCACTGAAATTCCTCCCAATGGTGTTTTCCAACCTTTGTATCGGCCTGACTCTCAAACCTCGCTCCAAGCCTTTGGCGCAATAACAGACTCTTCAGCTTTTCGTCTATAGATAGATCAAGTTTATGCAAAATGCGTTCGTTACCGGAGCTGCCGGTTTCATTGGTTCAAATCTCGTTAATCGCTTACTGACAGACGGTGTCCATGTGACAGGATGGGACAACTTCTCCACCGGCCAAGAACGCTTCCTCGAGGGTGCTTTAAAAAATTCAGAATTTAAGTTTATCAAAGGTGATAATCTGGATTTGACGGCTCTGACCGACGCAATGCGAGGTTCGGATTTCGTCTTTCACTTGGCCGCTAATGCCGATGTACGTTTTGGCACCGAACATCCGAAAAAAGATCTCGAACAAAATACGATCGCGACCTTCAACGTCTTGGAGGCCATGCGGACGAACGGGATTAAGCGAATCGCATTTTCCTCCACAGGATCTACCTACGGTGAAGCCGAGATGATCCCTACGCCCGAGGTGGCGCCTTTCCCGATTCAAACTTCTCTTTACGGTGCGTCCAAAGTCGCGGGAGAAGGAATGATCTCGGCCTACTGCGAAGGGTTTGGCTTCGAAGGATATATTTTCCGCTTCGTTTCCATCCTAGGCGAACGGTACACCCACGGACATATTTTTGATTTCTACAAGCAGCTGCTTGAACACCCGGACTGGCTGCGCGTTTTGGGAGATGGATCGCAACGTAAAAGCTACCTATACGTCCAAGACTGTATCGACGCGATTCTCCACGTCACTCGCCTCCGTACCGCCACAAAAGCCAAGCATCAGACGCAAATTTATAATCTGGGCACAGCCGAGTACGTGCAGGTAAACAATTCCGTGGGCTACATCTGCCAGGCTCTCAACCTCCGTCCCGAACTGCGTTACACTGGAGGCAACAAAGGCTGGATCGGCGATAATCCGTTCATCTTTTTGGATACCGCTAAAATCCAAGCAACGGGTTGGAAACCCAAACTGACCATCCAACAAGGTATCATCCGAACCCTTACATGGCTCCAGGAGAACCGCTGGGTGTACGACACGCGCCATTAACAACATCTTCCCTGAACATCGCTTTCGCTCCATCTTGTGAAGGACTAACCGGACTCTCCCCAATCAAATTCATTCCATGAGGACATCCATTTTAGTCTCAATTCTCGCCAGCATTGTTACGATCGGTGCCCTGTGCGGTTGTGGCAAATTTGGGAAAGCAAAATTCCCCATCGACTTGGATCCCAAGCATACGCTGGTGGGGCACACCTACGAGCTAACGACCGATTGCTACGTATTCACCTGGAAAAACTACAAGCCGCCCTTCCCGATTTTTACGACCCATCCACCTGCTCCCACACTGGGATTGCCAGAACTGCCCGAACATGTCTCGGGAGACCATATTGGAGAGCAAATCGATGCGTACAAAATCATCGGAGTTCTTAAGAAAGGATCCCGGTTTCGCGTCGCCCGTGTTTATCGAATCTCGCCAGAAGATAATCGCTTCGATATTTACGAAGTCGATTTACTCGATGCCCTAAACCCGGCGTTCCCGAAGCTGGATGCCTATTGGATCGCGGATCGTCGCAGGGGTAAGCCCAACAATCCCCCCGGATTCGCTCTCGAATTTGTTCGCGAAGTAAAACCCTGAGCTCCGCTGTTGGAAAACGTATCCGCGGAAACGGAGCCACCTTACCACAATGCGAATCATTCTTACAGGGAGCAGTTCGGGCATCGGCCACTCGATTGCTGAGCATCTTCTAGAAACCGGACATTCCGTCTGGGGAATCGCACGTTCAGATCAGCGCGAGCTCATCAAAAAATACCCCAACACTTTCCATTCAAGCCGTTGCGATGTTTCCAAGTGGGACGACGTGGCTCAAACCGTGAAAACGATCTCAGCGGCGTGGCCGTCGATTGACGCGATCGTTTGCTGCGCGGGAATCCAAGGAGAGATAGGCCCGGCCGTCACGATGAATCCCACAAATTGGAGTAACACCGTCCGAGCAAACCTCGACGGTACCTACTTTGTGATACGAGGGTTCTATGAATTGCTGAAACCCGCAACCGGCCGAAAAAAGATTGTCTGTTTCTCCGGCGGAGGCTCGACCAAGTCACGTGCGAATTTTTCTGCTTACGGTGTCGCAAAGACCGGAGTCGTTCGACTCGTCGAAACGATCGCCGAAGAACTGCGCCACGAACCCTTGGATATCAATGCCGTCGCGCCGGGCGCCATTAACACGCGCCTTACCGACGAAGTGATTGCGCTAGGCCCTCAGGTCGTGGGTGAAGCGGAATACCAAAGCGCTCTAAAACAAAAAGCCCAAGGAGGTGAGAGTCTTCAAAAAGCGATCGGACTTGTAGACTATCTCCTTTCGCCCGCATCCGATGGCATCAGCGGACGCCTCATAAGCGCCCCCTGGGACCCGTGGCCCACGCTTCACGAGCACCAACAAGACCTGACAAACTCCGACATTTATACCCTGAGACGGATCACCCCGGAAGAACGAAACAAGAAATGGTCGTGGTGAGGCCAGAAG